>Ga0209420_1001026_pt1 | contig 13746 bp, 11 predicted proteins | sample BlaSpr_A8_OM1_O1_FD_187972 | JGI IMG/M metagenome (GOLD analysis project Ga0209420, IMG submission 187972) | Forest soil microbial communities from Thunder Bay, Ontario, Canada - Black Spruce, Ontario site 2_A8_OM1_O1 (SPAdes) (version 2) | ecosystem: Environmental > Terrestrial > Soil > Boreal... | reverse complement strand
CTTGGGAGCCGAGCCCAACGGCATCAACAACTACGGCGTCGATGAGCCGCAATACACTCCCGGCTCGCTCCACCTGAATTCCAATCCCCGCAACGGCCAGCCTTATTTCAATACCAGCCTCTTTAGCCTTCAGCCCCTGGGCGAACCCGGCAATGCCAAGCGCCGCTTCTTCTATGGCCCCGGCATCGACAACTACGACATGGCATTGCTGAAAGCCGTTCCCCTTACTGAATCCAAGTCCCTGCAGTTCCGTTTCGAGGGATTCAACGTCTTCAACCACGCCCAGTTCTACGGACCAGCCTCGGTGAACGGCAACATCAACAGCTCATCCTTCGGAGCGGTGGTCAGCGCTGCCCCTCCCCGCCTGATGCAGGCTGCCGTGAAGTTCATCTTCTAGATGTAGACGGGATTGGACGTAGATACGGTTCTTGGGCCTGGAGGGGTTTCCAGGCCATGGACGCCGGCGATCCTTCCTTTTGCGACCTTCGCATCCCCCCAAGCATCGAATGGCAGGTGGTACGATAAAAGGTTGACCCCAGTTTGGGGGCGGTATTCATAGGTCGTATTCATTCAAGATCTTAATTAGAGAAGATCGAATTAGTTAGAGAAGATCGAATTAAGTTAGAGAAGATCGAATTAGGAAAAGTTCGTCCGGGCCCGGCTACGACTGCTCGTTGTTTCCGAAACATGGGAGCGTCCGGCGCACAACGCGACGTTACAACGAGGAGAAAAAGATATGGCAGGCAATGGAATCGTCGAAGTCACTGATGCAAACTTCGACCAGGACGTTTTGAAATCAGACAAGCCCGTCCTGGTGGACTTCTGGGCGACTTGGTGTGGCCCCTGCCGCGCCATCGCTCCCATCGTCGAAGAGCTTGCCAAGGACTACCAAGGCAAGATCAAAATCGGCAAGATGGATGTCGACGCCAACAGCTCCACTCCCATGCGCTACAAAGTAACCGGCATCCCCACGCTGCTGGTCTTCAAGGGCGGCCAGGTGGTCGAGCAGATCGTCGGCTACCGCCCCAAGGAAGCCATCGCGCAGGCCCTCGACCGTCACATCGTGTAAGCACCGGTCAGCTATCAGCTTTCAGCAAGGCCAACGCCCGGGGCGATCCCGGGCGTTCGTGTTTCCCAGTTGAGCTACAATTCTGGCCCATGCCCCGGAACATGTCAGGCTCGCGGCTTCTGTGCACTACCCTCGGGCTAATTCTTGCTGTAACCCTCGCGCCGTTCCAACTGCAAGCCGCAAGCGAACTGGAGAAGCATCTGCGCGATCAGTACGACGGCAAAACTCTCCTGCTTCGCAACTTCTACGGCGGCGCTTCTCTGCACTACGACTCGTCCGGGCAGCTTTCGAAGGCGGCGGCGCGAGGCGATTGGACCGTTGACGGAGTCTTCCAGGTCGGCGAAGTGAAGGTCTCCAGCCATCACCTGACCATCCGCGCGAAACGCGTGCATCTGGGATGGCTTCGCGACGTGGGCTTTTCTCCCGTCGAAGATGCCAAGGATAAGCCGGGGGACACAAGGTTACTCCGCATCGAAGCCGACCTCGGCCACGGAGACGTCACCCCAGAGCAGGTCGACGCCGTCCTCGCCCAGATATTCCTGACTCCAAAGGATCACCTGGTCGAGCTTGTCCCTGATTATTGGAAGCCCTGCGTTTTCGCGGCCTCAACCGGCAACGGCACCGGAGAATACAGCGGGTGCCGCTTCTCACCGGACTTCCTTGCGACTCCGGGAATCGCCAGTCCCGGCGCCTCGCTATCTGGGCAAGCGGACGCCGCGGTGGAGCCCTCGAATCAGCGACCCTCCCGCACCGGCAATCGCATAGCGCCACCCCGCCCCGTCTCGGCTCCCAATCCGCCCTTTTCCGATGAAGCTCGTAGAGCCAAGTATCAGGGTACAGCGGTATTGTCAGTTGTTGTGGACAAAACGGGTCAGGTTCGCAGCGTCCGAATCGTGCGGCCCCTCGGCATGGGACTTGATCAAAGGGCAGTGGAAGCGGTATCGGAGTGGCGGTTCCGGCCCGCAACCGATGACGGTGAACCTGTCGACAGACGCATCAGAATCGAAGTCGACTTCCACCTGTACTGATCCGAAGCCCGAAAGCCGAAGCATGTCTAGTACTTCCTCAGCACTCCGATCACTCTGCCCTGCACTTCCACCGCCGCCGCCGGCACAACAATCGGCTTCATGGCCGCATTCGAGGGCTGCAGGCGGATGTTGTCGCCTTCGCGGTAGAAGCGCTTCAGCGTGGCGTCATCCCGGTTCACAATCGCGACTACGATGTCGCCGTTATGCGCGGTCTTCAGCTTCTCGACCATTACGTAATCGCCGTCGAGGATGGCTTCATCCTGCATCGAATCTCCGCGAACCTCTAACACAAACACTTCTTTCGAGCGCACGAAGTCTGCAAGCGAGATGGTCTCTGGGGTCTCGATGGCTTCGATGGGCTGGCCGGCGGCAATGCGGCCCACCAGCGGCAGGATCACGCCGGTGTTCACGCTCATGGCCTGTTTGAGCCGTCCCTTGGGCGGCAGCAGGTCGATCGAGCGGCTGCGGTTGTAGTCGCGCGTGAGCAGTCCCTTCTTTTCCAGGTTCGTGATGTGCTTGTGCACCGTGGCCAGCGAGTTCAGGTCAAGCCCGTTGCCGATCTCTTCAAACGACGGAGAGTAGCCATGCTCCGCCACGAAGCGGGAGATGAAGTCATACACTTCGCGCTGCCTGCGTGTGATCGCCATGCCGGTATTGTTGGCGAAGGGAAGGCGAATGTCAAGCAGAATCAGCTGCTAGATGCTAGCTTCTAGCCCCTAACTATCACAGCTCGTGTGGAGCGGACACTCCTGTCCGCTGCTTTTGACTTTGATTTTGTTTTTGATCTTGCTTTCGATCTCGCCAAGCCACGAAATGGGGTGCCGCTTTTCGCGTGCCAGCGTCAAAGACCCAACCCAACCGCGTCAAGGAATTTCTCAACGCCCTCGCGCCGGAGAATAAAGCCCTTGCCGCGATTCGCGCCGCGGCCCGCAAGAACGGCAAAAGCAAGATCTCTCGGCGAGAGATCGACCGCGAAATCCAGCTCCGCCGGAGAGAGCGTTCGCTCTAGCCTCCCGGAATTTTCCACACCCATCTGGTGACATCTAAGCTTGCGCCGCACCACAAATCAGTTCATCATGATCGAGGCAAGAGCGGTATCGAGAACTCAGACGAGAACGGTCCTAACCCGTTTATTGTCATGATTTTGACCTCTAAGTCTTTTGCTGTCCGGATTTTGCGGCGATTTTTCTGCTAATCCGATGATTCCAATAGGACCCCAGGGGGGAGGGAGTATCGAGCCAGGCCGACATTTCTTTCCATTCTGCCCCGCGCCCCGGACGATGGTCCTGAACTTTTTTCAACGGAGAAATCCACAAGCCCATTTTGGCTTCCCCAATCGATCTCGGACTTCAATTCGCGGGGCTTTTGAGGTAGGCTTATGCCGCCCGTTAAGGAGGGCCTTATGGCACAGAACGCTTCGGTTGACGTGGTGAGGCAGGGTTCGACGGTTTCGATTTTGTGGGGAGCTTTGCTGATTGTGTTTGGCGCGGTGGCAATATGTTTGCCGTTTCTGGCGGCGGTGGCGGTGAATGCGCTGATCGGGTGGCTGATTATTCTGGCGGGTGTGGTCCACCTGGTGCTGGGTTTTCGCGCGCATGGCGCGGGGAGCATGATCTGGAAGCTTCTGGTGGGCGTCGCATATTTGGCCTTCGGCGGATACGTGATCTTGCATCCTGTGCTGGGCGTGATATCGCTTACGCTGGTGCTGGCGTCGCTGTTTGTGATTGAAGGCGTCCTGGACTTTGTTCTGTTTGCGAAGATGCGTCCGATGCATGGGGCGAGCTGGGTGCTGATCGATGGAATCGTCAGCGTGCTGCTGGGCGGGCTGATTTACCTGCAGTGGCCGTCGAGTTCGGCGTGGGCCATTGGGACGCTGGTCGGCATCAGCATGATCTTCAGCGGAGTGGCGCGGGTGATGATGTCGCTGGCAGTGCGCCGCATGACGGGGACGACAGTGGTACCGTCGTCTAAGTTAGCGGCTTAAGGTCAAGAGCAACGGCAACCTCAAAGGCGGCGGGCAGGGGTGCCCGCTCCACACGAACCCGCCGGGCTTTGCCCGGCGGACAGCCGAGGACGGCTGTCCCCACATAACATATTCGCTGTCCTACGCTGCGCATTAAATTGTCCATATTTGTGTGGCGGAGGACATCCGAAACTTCCTGTCGACTCGTAAGTCTAATAGGTGAGCATAACGGTCGTCTTCGGCCGGGAGGAGTGGTATGTCCAGAGTATCGGTACGGATGGTGGCGATGATGTTGACGGTGCTGGCGGGGACGCTGGCTTGCCGGGCGGGAAGCAGCGTCGCAGTGCCGGGTCCAGCGGTTGACGAGGCCAAGGCTGCGGCGAAGGGCAAAGAGACGGCGGTAGTGGCTGGAGGGTGCTTTTGGGGAATCCAGGCGGTGTTTCAGCATGTGAAAGGTGTGCGCAGCGCTACTTCGGGATATTCGGGCGGGACGGTGAAGAATCCGGATTACGAGACGGTGAGCAGCGGCGCGACTGGGCATGCGGAGTCGGTGCAGATTGTTTACGATCCGTCGCAGGTTACTTATGGAGAGTTGCTGCGCGTGTTTTTTTCGGTGGCGCTGGATCCGACTGAGGTGAACCGGCAAGGTCCGGACACGGGGACGCAGTACCGGTCGGTGATTTTTTATGGCAATGACGAGCAGAAGCGCATTGCGGAGGCTTACATTGCGCAACTCGATCGGGCGAAAGTTTATCCGCGCAAGATTGTGACGCAGGTGGTGCCGCTGCAGGCGTTTTATGAGGCGGAGGATTATCACCAGAACTACTTCGAACTGCATCCGAGCGATCCATACATTGTCTATAACGATGCTCCGAAGGTGGCGAATTTGCGGAAGGAATTTCCGGAGCTATACAGCAAGTAGCTCAGTACCGAGTACCCAGTACCGAGAAGTGGCAGTGGAGGCGTTATGTTTGATTTGAGTCGGAGTGATGAGCGTGAAACGAATGTGGGGCGGCGCGTGTTTCTGGCGGGCATCGGCGCGGCGCTGGGTGGGGCGCTGTTGTGGAAGTGGCGGAAGCCTTACGTGATTGCGGTGGCGGCGAAGGCGGAGCCGGGAGAAGTGACGATTGTGCAATTCTCGGATGCGGGGAAGCGGCTCGCGAAAGTGAAGATTGCCAAGGTGGTGAAGTCGGAGGACGAGTGGCGGAAGCAGCTTTCGCAGGGAGCGTTTGAGATCACGCGGCACGCCGATACTGAGATTGCCTATACCGGGAAATATTGGAACCTGCACGACACGGGGATTTATCGCTGCATCTGTTGCGGCAATGCGCTGTTCAGTTCGGCGACGAAATTTGAATCGGGAACCGGCTGGCCGAGCTTCTGGACGCCGATTGCGAGTGAGAATGTGCGGGAGATACGCGACAACTCGATCGGCATGGAGCGGACTGCAATTGCATGCACGGAATGCGACGCGCATCTGGGGCATGTGTTCGACGATGGTCCGCAGCCGACGGGGCTCCGGTATTGCATGAATTCGGCGTCGCTGCGGTTTGTGAAGACGGCTTAGGGAGTCCACGCGAGTTCGACACTTTCGGAAGCTGGGGCGCTGGAGTGCAAGCCGGCAAAATTCTTACAGATTTTTTTGTTTTTCCTCTTGTATAAAACTTAAAGTTATGGCATCTTCAAACATCTTCTTCTTCAAAAGGACGCCCGATTTGGGGGACCACAACTACAAATCGCTAAGTGGGCAACGACGGCCAATTACAAGCCTGCGTTGCTCTAGGGCGTCACTCGAACGCGTCAGTTAGTTCCTCGACGCCCTTAACACAAAGCTAACAAAATAAAGTGCCGGGTGGTGAAGGCTGCGTTTCCTTCGCTGGAAACGACACACCGCCGTCGCTGATTCCCCCAGCTTGAACAATTGTCGCCGCGTGGGAACGTGGCGCGCAAAGGGATTCCCTCGTGTTCTGGTGAGGGAGATAAGACGGTCAGTGGTGAAACGTGAGGGATACTTCTCTGGAAAGAAACAGTCCGACTTCTTCGGAAGCCGGGTTGTGAGGTTCGAATCCTCAGGGCGCAAGCCCATTCCGTTGCCGCCCGTTCCCTGACCAGTGACAAACCGTTGTAACAATCCGCGGGGAAATTGCCCGTGGTTCAGTCCGGCCAGTGCTGAAAGAGCACGGTTACTTCGTAAGCCGCAAGGCGAGGAGGTGCAAATCCTCCGGATGCACAATCGACCGTGACCGCCCGTTCCCTGGCCAGTGACAAACCGTTGTAACAGCCTACGGGGAAATTGCCCGTGCAGGTGAGAATGAGTTCGGTCAGTGGTGAAGTTCACGGTAACTTCGTGGCGTGCCTGTAGTTTTGGGCCGGGGTTCGAGCCCTCAGCCGTGTCCGTCGTTCCCTGACTGTGTTGGTGCGGCGCGGGCTTGCCTTTGGTTTTTGCTCGGGGCGTTCTCGCCCGCGCTGCACTTACATTGGTTCGGCCGGTGGTGAAGACGAGGGTTACTTCGCCTGAGGAGCGGGTTAGGTGTTCTTGGCGTTGCCGGTGCTCTTCAGGGTCACAATGTCGGAGGGCAGCGGGCTGGTTTGTTGCTGCGGCTGAGGTTTCGGCGCAGCCGGTTTCGAGGTCTCGCTGGCGTGGCTAATGTTGGAGCTGATTGGATTGACCATAATGAAGGTAGATCGGCGAGGCGCTCAGAAGCTTTAGCGAATCGGATGGAATCGGCGATCTTTCGTAAGAGTTACTTCGTGGGCGCGAGGACGCCGAGATCAAAGTCAAAGCCAACGGACAGGAGTGTCCGCTCTACAGGTTCAGGCGCCGGTTACGAAGAAGTTTTCTTCGGGTTTGGTGTCGGGATTATTGGGGGCTGCGTCGGCGGTGACATCCTGGACGAAGTCGCGGCGGCGCTCCGGACCCCTGCGTTCAATCACGCGCACGCGGCGAGCTGGCATGTTGCTGGGTTCCAGGCTGAGGATGCGGCCGTCTCGTACTTGTATGTGCGAGCGAAACCAGTCGGTGCGGAACATTCGTCCTGAACAATAGAAAGTCATGCAGGCGGCGATCGGGCCTTCGAATTCTTTTCCGGTGCAGGCCAGGATGCGCTTGCCCATTTCCTGGCTCCAGGTCAGGCCTCCGACTAGGGGATCGTTGAGGCGGCAGCGCTCGAAGGGAACGGCGTGCGAGATTTTGCGCAGTTGCAGCAACTGGAGCAGGACGGAACTCTTGGCCAGGTTGGTGACTACGACTTTGGCCTCGGTGGTGGAGATGCGCTCGAGTTTAATGTGGAGATCGGGCGACCATTCGCGCTCAAATTCTTCGCGGGCGAGGGCCAGGCCTTTGTCGGTGGCTTCTACATAGCGGAGAGTGGCGCGAGCGAGGATCACGCTGAACAAGCAGGTCACGATGGTCGCGAAGATCGGAATGTAGCTGACCAGGGTGGTGAACGACATGCGGAATGAGCTGATCCACTGCATGTTGGCTTGGCTCCTTGCTGCGCACAGAGCGCTGGGCGCTGTTTTAGATCAATTTGGGGAGGGCTGCTGGGGCGCTCGTCGTTTTCGTCCCCGAGTTTTGGCCTCGTTCTTTCGGGCTGAGGAAAGTCTAATGAGCGGGATGTTGGGGCTCTAGATGCGCATGGTGCTGGGGCTAGAACGTGGCGGATGGAGAGACTTTGGTAACCGTGCCGGTATCAAAGCGAAAGGATGCGAGCCAAACGCGCTATGAATGTGTCGCAAAGAACGCGACACATCGCGCGGCTCGCCCAGATCCTTCGCGAGACAAGAGCGTCTCGCTCAGGATGACAACCACTTTCCCGGGCTATTCGAGGACGCTGTCGTCTAATTTTTTGCGGCCCCAGTCGGCCGCGGCCTGGACGAAGGCTAAGACCACGGGATGGGGCTTTTTTTCGGTGGAGGAGAGTTGAGGCTGGAAGAGAGTGGCGATGAAGAAGCGGTGGGTGGGGGATTCGATGGCGCGGATTTCGCCCTGGGCGCCGCGGGCTACGATCGGAAAGCCGGCTTCCATGGTTGCCCATTCGTATTCGGGATTGACTTCGAAGTTGCAGAAGAATTCTTCGGTTACGACTTCTTCGTCCTTGCCGTAGAACGATTGCAGGTAAGAGCCGGGGCGGAGACGGATCTCGGGGACCTTGCCGGACAGCTTGGGAGCGTCGCCTTTGATGCCGGTCACGGAGCAGGCTACGGGGTAGATCACGATGTTTTTTGATCCAGAATTGTTTTCGGCGCTGTCGGCGTCGGCGATGCCGAGGACGTTGCGGGCGAACTCGATTAACGCGTACTGGAAGCCGCCGCAGGTTCCCAGAAAAGGCCAGTCGCGGCGGCGGGCGAACTCGATACCTTTCAGCATGCCGTCGAAACTCTTGTAGGGACTGCCGGGCGAGCCCCAGAGGCCGTCGAAGCTTTCGAGAATCTTTTCCGCGCCGGGGGTGGTTAGCGACGGAGTGGGGATCCATTCGGATTCAAGTTTCAAATCGAGCTTGCGGGCGGCGTGCTGCAGGGCTTCTGTGGTGGCGGGATGGGAACGGAATTTGGGATTGAAGTCACCGAGGATTCCGATGCGAACGGCGTTACTCACGTCGTCATTGTACTAGAGCGTGATGAGGAGGTTGGATGATCGCGGTTAGAGGCTTGGTGCGGAGCTGGGGTAAGTGGTGGCTCGCGGTGGCTAAAGCCGCTTTGTTTCTTGGGGATTGACGCGGCACTGAAGCGCCGCTCTTCCACGTTACTGGAGGCGTTCCTCTCAATCCTTCGGGGCGAAGTTAAAGTCAAAGGCAGCGGGCGGGGGCGCCCGCTTCACACGAGCTTAGAGGAGATGCGTTATGGCTAGCAGGATGTAGAGGCTTAGCAGGGCTAGCGCGGGGCCGCCCCAGATCATGAGGGTGCATTTCCAGGCCAGGAAGCGGGCCAGGTCGCGCTGGCTGCGCCAGGAGATCAGGAAGGTTGGGTTGTTCCTGCCCTTCATCAGGACGACTGCGGGGCGCGGGTCGAAGCCGTCGGTGGCGGTGGAGATCGCGCCGCCGGTTGGGGTTACTTGGGCGGCGGCCCATGCCGCCGGGCTGGTGATGCCTGCCTTTTGAAGAGCGGCGGCGACTGTGGCTGGGTCCGTGGTTTTGGTTGCGCCGGGATCTGGCGACGAGTGCATTGTCCGGGTTGCGGATATTGCTTTGTTGTAGATCGGGTCGAAGGCGGGATTGTGCTGGAGTCCGCCGGAGAGTGTGAGGCCGCTGAAGCCATTGCCGCCTCCGGTCACCGGCGACAATGCGTTTCGAACCATTTCAGTATTGATGGAGAACGAAAGCGCATTGCCGGCGATGATCGGTGTGGTTTCGGAGTCATGGATTGGGTCGGGTGTGAGTTCGAGGCCGGGATTATCGTTTAGCGTGCCGAGCAGGAAGAGAGCGTTTTTGGGCTTGATGCAGAACTCTTCCACTTTGATTTTGTTGCTGGTGCTTATGCCGTGGCGCGACAGGAAGCTGCGCACGTTTGGTGGCGCTTCTTCCTTGGTGGTGAAGAAGGAATCGCAGAATTCCTGCTGGAAGTCGCGATGCAGATCTAGATCGGCGCCGCGGGGGTCGACCATGACCTTGCCGGTGTTGTCGTCGAGAAAGAACGGGACGTGCATACACTCGGCGGCTACCTTGACCCATTGCTTGTGCTTGCCGCACTGCTTCCACTCCCAGACGAACGTGCGGTAGCAGTAGCAGGGGCGGGTGGTGATGGGGGCGACCATAGTATAAGGTCCGACGGCGAGGCCGGTGAGTTCTACCATGCCCATGGATGCGCTTCGAATTTTTGAGGCTGGGGTGTCGAGGATGAGGCGGCGGCGCTGCAGCAGGCGGAAGCCTTGAACGAACAGGTAAATTCCCCCGCAAATTCCGATGAGGCACCAGAGGATGAATCCGCCGGGGTTCGAGGAATGGAGCAGCAGGGTTGAGATGGTCACGGTTTGCCTTGTGGATGGGGAGTCCTTTGTCGAGGCTAGTGGAGCGGAGTGGGCTGGGGTAGTGGAAAAGCGGGGAGCGGGCTTACGTCAGTAATGGAGGCTGAAGAGTTTTTCGTTGAAGTGCTTCAGGGGCTAAAGCCCGGGGTGAGCTGCCACCGCAGCGCTGAAGCGCCGCTCCACCCAAGATCGTGCCCGGCGCAAGATCCCATGATGGATTAGGGTTGGGCGCTGCTGCGACTTGCTGCGCTTGTCTGGACGGCCGAGGCGGCCGTCCCCACATCCCAACTTACATTGCTCGGCGGCGCTTTAGCAGGAGGTAGGCTGCGGTTAGGGCGGTGAAGAAGACTAGCCCTCCTATTGCGTTTATGCGGGTGGCGAAGAGAGTGTGGAGAACTGCTATCACAGCCAGGATGAAGCCTAGCGCCGATCCCCACATGCCTAGCGGGGAGCGCATGGGTAGGGCGGCTACCTGTTGCGGAGTCAGGCTGCGGCGGAAACTTACGTGGGCTGCCAGCGAGACGACCCAGGAGAGGATCAGGCCGGAGAACGCGGCTCCCATGATGTAGAGGAAGGCTTGTTGCGCGGCCCAGTGTTCGAAGATGAGCGCGGTTACGATTCCGTAGGAGGAGACGAGTAGTGCGAGGCGGGGCGAGCCGGAGGCGTTTAGTTTGCCGAGGCTGGCAGGGGCCCATCCGGTACGGCCCATGGAAAAAAGCAGGCGGGAGGCGACGTAGAGTTTGGCGTTGGCTCCGGAGAGCGCGGCGGTCAGGACCACGAAGTTCATCAGGTAGGCTGCGGCCGGAACTTTGGCGAGGCGGAGAACGCTTACGAATGGACTCTCGGAGACGCCGGCATGGTTCCAGGGCATGACGCCGACTAAGACGATGATGGCGGCAAGGTAGAGACCGGCTAGCAGGAAGAATGTCAAGCGCGCGGCGCGGGGGATGTCTTTTGAGGAACGGGATTCGCCGGTGGTTACGGCCAGCATCTCTACTCCGCCGAAGGCGTAGATGGCGAAGAAGACTGCGAGCAGAGGCGCGATTGGGCCTTTGGGCAGGAATCCGCCTTGCGCGGTGTATTGGGGAGCTACGCGGCCGCTGACTAGCAGCGCGGTGCCGGCGAGGATGAAAGCCACGATGGTCGAGAACTTGATCATGGCGAACCAGAATTCGAAGCGTCCGAAGGCGCGCACGCTGCGAAGGTTCACCAGAACGAGCAGGGCGGAGAATACGAAGACCCAAACTGATCCGGGGACGGCAGGGAGCCAGTAGGACATGTAGGTGGCGGAGGCGGTGAGTTCGGCTCCGATGGAGAAAGCGATAGAGGCCCAGTATCCGGCGCGGCAGAGAAATCCGAGGTATGGGTTGAGGTAGAGCTCGCCGTAGACGCCGAATGATCCGGCGGCGGGGTGCACGCTGGCTAGTTCGCCCAGGGCCATGGCTACGGTATAGGCGATGAAGGCGGCTACCAGGTAGCTGAGGATTACGCTGGGGCCGGCGACTTCGAGGGCGGCGGCGGAACCGAGTAGAAGTCCGGTGCCGATGGAGCCGCCGACGGCGACCATGGTCATTTGGCCGACGGAGAGTTGATGGTGGAGACCTTGCTCGTGGACCAGGTCTGGGGTTTGAGGCATGCGGCACGATATCAAATGGGGAAACAAGCGGCCAGTGGTCAGTGGTCAGTGATCAGTGGCCAGACTGCAGAGCCCAGGGTCTTCTGGTGACTAATGATTTGACCACTGGGACCTGCCGGCACTGCTTGCAAGATCCCACTCTGGATTGGAGTTGGGCGCTGCTGCGACTCGCTGCGCTTGTCTGGACGGCCGAGGCGGCCGTCCCCGCACAGGAACTCTGCTCCACACGGGCACTCTTCCCCACATAGGCACGCTTCCTCACACTTTCTGCTTTTCTCCTTCAGTGACTTTCGTAATCGGGGGCGGGGCTTACGGATTGCTGGGGGTGGGAGCGGCTCCTAGAATCGAGGGAGCAGTACTCTGCCTAAAACTTACCCCATGCCCGAGATTACAAAACGTCCTGACCGAGCCGAGCTGGCCAAGCGCATTGAGCGTGCGGAAAAGCTGCTGCAGAAGGGGAAAGCCGCGGAGGCGCTGGAAGAATATCTGGTGGCCCTGCGCGACGATCCGGAAAACGATACGGCGCGGCAACTGGCGGCCGATTTGTGTTTGTCACAGAACCGGACTCTTGATGCGGTGAATCTGCTGGGGGAATTGTTTGAGCGGCAGGTGAATGGCGGAGACGCAACGCGAGCGAGCCTGACTTATAAGAAGCTGGCGCGGCATGGGAGCCCGACCTGGGAGCAGAAATTCCGTTTCGGGCAGTTGCTAGAGGGATCGAACAAGAAGCTGGCGGTGGGCACTTATGAATCCGCGTTGAGCGATCTGGCGAAGCTGGAGAACAAGAAGGGCGCATTGGAGGTGCTGGGGCGCGTGGTGGCGCTGGAGCCGGTTCAGGCAAATTTCTTGCGGGTTGCGGAATTATCGTCGGAGCTGGGCGATAGCAAGGCTGCGGCGGGAGCGTATAAGCGTGTCGCGCAACTGGCTGGGACAGCGGGCGGCGATCCGGCGCAATGGTACGAGCGGGCTTACGAGGAAGACTCTTCGGACGAAGACATCACGTTGGCTTACGGCAAGAGCCTGCTGGGACAGGGGCAGGTGGGGGCCGCGATCTTTATTCTTGAGGCGCAGGTGAACGCGGGGAAGAATTCGCCGCAGCTTCGGGAAATTTACGCGGAGGCTTTGCTGGCGGCGGGGCGGTATGCGGAGGCGGAGCCGCTGGTGTGGCAGTTGTTTGAGCAGAATCCCAACCGGATGCAGCAGGTGACAGCACTGATTGGACAGCTGGCCGATGCGGATCAGGACGAGGCCGCGGTCTCACTGGCGCGCAAGCTGGGGCAATTCCAGGCTAAGAAAGGCGAGCGGCGGCAGTTTGTGGCGGTGATGCAGGAGGTTACGGCGGCGCGGAAGGCGTCGCCGGAAATGCTGGAGTTTCTGGGCGAGCTGTTTAACGCTTCAAACCGGGAAGGCGATTACTGCCAGACTCTGCTGAAGCTTTTTGATGTGTATTGCGGGACGGGAGATTTTGCCAAGGCGGCGGAGTGCCTGGACCGGGCGGCGGAAGTGGATCCTTATGAACCCGGCCACAAGAATCGGCTGGAGATGTTGAAGGGGAAGGTTGACGAGAGCAAGTTTAAGGCGATCTCGGCGCGATTCACGCAGAGCAACACGGCGGTCGAGTCGGCGCAGGCGCAGGAGGCGACGCTGGGGGCTTCAACGCTGCAGGATCTGATGCTGCAGGCGGAAATCCTGGTGCAGTACGGGATGCGGAACAAAGCGGTTGAGAGGCTGCAGAGGATTCAGGAACTGTTTCCGCGGGAAGAAGAGCGCAACGAAGATTTGCAGCGGCTGTATATGGCAGCGGGGATGACGCCGAGCTATGCGGGGTCGACGCCGCTGCCGGCAGCGGCTGCGGCCGGGGTTCCAGCACCGGCACCGGCCGCCGCGGCGGCACCGCCGGCGCCCGATCCGGCGGCGGAGATGCGCAATGTGACCCGGGTGGCGGAGATCACGCGGAAGCTTTATCACCAGGCTACGGCGCCGGCGGTGTTGACTACGGCGGTGAATGAGATAGGCGGGCACTGGGAGATATCGCGGTGTGTGGCTTTGATGCGGACCCCTGGTTCGCCGCCGACGGCGGTGCAGGAG
>Ga0209420_1001025_pt1 | contig 13757 bp, 12 predicted proteins | sample BlaSpr_A8_OM1_O1_FD_187972 | JGI IMG/M metagenome (GOLD analysis project Ga0209420, IMG submission 187972) | Forest soil microbial communities from Thunder Bay, Ontario, Canada - Black Spruce, Ontario site 2_A8_OM1_O1 (SPAdes) (version 2) | ecosystem: Environmental > Terrestrial > Soil > Boreal... | reverse complement strand
TAGCGCCTACCTGCGAGCCCGCCATGACATCACCGACCGCCCCTGGCGACCAACGCCGCCAGCCGAGCGCGCTCGCCGGGGCCGTGGCCGGGATCCTCACCGCTGCGGTCGCGATGGGCATCGGCCAGCTGTTCGCCGGGCTGACCAACCCGGAGAGCTCGCCGGTGATCGCGGTCGGCCAGGCGGCCATCGACCTCACGCCGACGCCGGTCAAGAACTTCGCCATCTCGACGTTCGGCCCCGATGACAAGACCGCACTGCTGACCGGCATCCTGATCGTGCTCGCGGTGTTCGCGGCGGTGATCGGGATGCTCGCGGTGCGGCGGCTTGAACGCGGCCTGGCCGGCCTCGCGGTGTTCGCCGGCATCGGGCTGGCGGCCGCCTTGACCAGGCCGGACGCGACGCCGGGATACGTGGTCCCGACCCTGGCCGGCGCCGCGGCCGGGGCCTTCGCGCTGACCAGGCTAGTCCGGCGGGCCCGCGCGCTCGGCACCACCCTGGTCCCCCCGAAGCCGCCTGACCAGCCCGAGCCGGAGTCAGCCGGTGAGCTGAAGCCGCCTGACCTGCCAGAGTCGGCACCAGCCGGAGGGCCGACGGCCGTCCGCGAACCTGACGGGGCTACGCCGGGCGGCTCGTCGTTTACCTTCCTGGACAACCCGGATGATCCCGGGGCGGCCCGGGGGCCGGCGCGGCGGCGGTTTCTGACCGCCAGCGGGCTGGCCGTGGTCACCGCGGCGGCGGGCGCGCTGGCCGGACGCGAGCTGATTACCAGGCACAATGTCGGCGCGGCCCGGGCGGCCCTACGGTTCCCGAAGCCGGCCGTCCCGGCGCCGCCGCTTCCGCCCGGCAGCAACCTGAACATCCCCGGCCTCAGCTCGTTCATCACCCCGGACAGCAGCTTCTACCGGGTCGACACCGCCCTGCTGCTGCCCGAGGTGGACCCGGCCAGCTGGCAGCTGCGCATTCACGGGATGGTGCAGCGCGAGGTCGTGCTGACCTTCGACGAGCTGCTGCGGCGCCCGCTGGTCGAGGACTACGTGACCCTCACTTGCGTGTCCAACCCGGTCGGCGGCCCTTACGTCGGCAACGCGCGGTGGCTCGGCGCGCGGCTGGCCGACCTGATCCGGCAGGCCCGGCCGCTGGCGGGCGCCAGCCAGCTGCTGTGCACCTCGGTCGACGGGTTTACCTCGGGCACTCCGCTGCAGGTGGTGCTGGACGGCCGGGACGCGCTGCTGGCGGTGGCGATGAACGGCCAGGCGCTGCCCGTCGCGCACGGCTTCCCGGCCCGGATGGTGGTGCCCGGGCTGTACGGCTACGTGTCCGCGACCAAGTGGGTCACCGATATCGAGGTCACCACGTTCCCCGCGGCCTTCGCCTACTGGGCGCAGCGCGGCTGGTCACAGCAGGCGCCGATCAAGACGGAGTCCAGGATCGACGTGCCGGCCGGCAACGCCACCCTGGCCCCCGGGCGGACGCCGGTGGCCGGCGTGGCCTGGGCGCAGCACAAGGGCGTCGCCGCCGTCGAGGTGCGGGTCGACCAGGGACCGTGGCAGACCGCCCGGCTGGCCGCGGTGCCCGACATCGATACCTGGCGGCAGTGGGTGTGGGAGTGGGACGCCACCCCGGGCCAGCATCTGCTCGAGGCGCGGGCCACGGACGCGACCGGCTACACCCAGACGGCCGTGGCCGAGCCGACGGTGCCGAACGGCGCCAGCGGCTATCCGTCCGCGGCGGTGATGGTCAGCGGATCCTTACGCCGCAGGCCGTAGCAGGTCGCAGAACCTGCGGCCGAACAGGTAGGCGTCGCCGGGCCACCGCGCGGACAGGTAGTTGCCGTCCTGGACGACGAAAGCCGGGCTGTCGTCGGTGGCGGTGCCGCGCGCGGACAGCGTGACCGGGCCGCGGCTGAACTGGCGGCCCGGGTCGTCCAGGGCCGCCCTGACCTCGTCCTCGACGTAGGCGGGATAGGTGCGGTAGTAGCGGCCCAGCCGCCAGGCCGTGGCCAGGTACGCCGAACGTTCCATGTACTTCGGCAGGCACGTGGTCCGCCGGGCGGCCAGGACGCTGCGGCCGGTGGCCGGGTCGCGAGTGCGGGCCAGCACCAGCACGCCGTGGCAGATCGCGCCGACGGGCCGGCCCAGGGCCCAGAACCGGGCGACCTGCTCCTGGAGCACGGGCGAGCCGAGGTACTGCCGCATCCCCGGGGCATGCCCGCCGGGCAGCAGCAGCCCGTCGAAGGCGGCCGGGTCCAGTCCGGCCCAGGCTGCCGTGGCGGCGAACTCCGGAGCCCTGGTCAGTTCCTGGTACCGCCGGACGGCCTCCGGGGCCGCACCCAGCTTGCCGAAGACCACGCCGGTAAGCAGGCGGGGGTCCGCGGCCGGGACGGTCCCGGCTTGTTCGGTGGCGATGACGACCTCGTGGCCGGCGTCGCGCAGGATCCGCCACGGCACCGCGACCTCGGTGACGTCGAAATCCCGGTCAGGAAGGGGCAGCAGCACGCGCACCCGGCCATGGTCTCATTGGCTACGGTTGGCAGTTGTGGTCAGGCGGCTAACGAGGTGAACGGGAGGCTCGATGGACAGCGAAGCCGATGCCAAGTTTGCGCGGCTGGCGGGCGAGTACGTTGATGACCTGGCGGCACGGCACCCGGATGCGGCCACCAGCCTGGGCGATCACAGGTTCGACGACCGGCTGCCCGACCTGTCCGCCGACGCCCTGGCCGACGAGCGGCACGCCCTGGACGGCTGGGCCGCCCGGCTGGACGCGCTCGACGTCGGCGCGCTGTCGGCCGAGCACCGGGTCGACGCGGCGATGATGGCGGGCAGCGTGGCGCGGCGCGAGTTCGAGCTCGATGACCTGCGCGAGCTGACCTGGAATCCGCTGCTGGCCAACCCGGGGCGGGCCATTTACCAGCTGCTGGCCAGGGACTTCGCCCCGCTGCCCGACCGGCTGGCCGCGCTGGCCGGGCGGCTGGCCGCGGTGCCCGCCCTGCTTGAGCAGGCGCGGCGGCTGCTCGGGGCCATGCCCCGGGTGCACCTGGAGACCGCCCTCGGGCAGTTTGACGGCACGATCACGATGGTCAGCAAGCAGGTCGGCCAGGCCCTGGAGGCCGCACCCGAATGCGGCCCGCGGCTGCAGCAGGTCCGGCCCGCCGCCCTGGAGGCGCTGGCCGGGCACCGCGCGTGGCTGGCCGCCCGGCTGGCGGAGGCGGCACCCGGGCCGGACGGCGACAGGGACCCCAGGATCGGGCCTGACCTGTTCCCCCGCAAGCTGTCGCTCACGCTGAGCGCGGCCGCTGACGCGGACGCCATCCTGGCCCGGGCGCGGGCCGACCTGGACCGGGTCAGCGAGCAGATCGCCGAGCTGGCCGGCCAGATGGCCGGCACCGCGGCGGCCGGCTCCGACGTCGTCCGGCAGGTCCTCGACCGGCTGGCGGAGGACGTGCCCGACGACGCGACCATCCTGGGCTTCTGCCGGGACGCCCTGGCGGCCCAGATCTCCTTCGTGACCGACCGGCGGCTGGTGACGGTCTACGACGACCCGGTCGAGCTGATCCCGATGCCGGAGATCGACCGCGGGGTGGCCGTCGCGTACTGCGACTCGCCGGGGCCGCTGGAGCCCGCGCCGCTGCCCACGTTCATCGCCGTCTCGCCCACGCCGGCCGACTGGCCGCCCGAGCGGGTCGCCTCGTTCTACCGCGAGTACAACCGGCACCTGGTGCACAACCTGATGGTCCACGAGGCGATGCCCGGCCACTACCTGCAGCTTCAGCATTCGCGCCGGTTCGCCGGGTCCCGTACCCCGATCCGGTCCGCGCTCCGGTCCGGGTCGTTCGTCGAGGGGTGGGCGGTGTATGCCGAGCGGGTCATGGCCGAGCAGGGGTACCCCGGTGACGGGGATCCCCGCGCGGTCCGCATGCAGCAGCTCAAGATGCAGCTGCGCACGATCATCAACGCCATCCTGGACGCCAGCATCCACGCCCACGGCATGACCGAGACCGAGGCGATGGCGCTGATGACCGGCCGGGGCCACCAGGAGGAAGGCGAGGCGGCCGGCAAGTGGCGCCGGGCGCAGCTCACCTCCGCCCAGCTGTCCACCTACTACGTCGGGTACACCGAAGTCTCCGACCTGGCCGGGGACCTGCGGGCCGCGGACCCCGGCCTGGCCGACCGGGAGGTCCACGACCGCATGCTGGCCCACGGCTCGCCGCCGGCCCGGCTGCTGCGCCAGCTGCTCACCTCCTGATCGGCTGGCGCCGCTCTGGCCGGCGTCGTTCCGGCCGGTGTCGTTCGGGCTGGTGTCGCTCGGGCTGCGGCACCGCGGCCGGGGCGGCCGCGGTGATACGCCGGAACAGCCTCCGCTCGGCCAGCGACCAGGCGGTAGACACGAGCAGGTAGATCCCGGCCGCCAGCGGCACGAAGGCGGCGAAGACCACGGTCAGGTACGGCAGCAGCCGGGTGAGCGCGCCCAGTCCGGTCGCCTGCCCGGCCCCGCCGGGCGCCGCGCCCGGCGACACGGCAGCGGGCTGGGCGCTCATCAGCCTGGCCAGCCGCGCCGACAGCCAGCACAGCCCGGCCAGCAGGACGAACAGGCCGGCGAACACCAGTCCCTGCGCGCTGAGCGCTCCGGCGCCGCTGAGCCAGTGCGCGCCGAGCGGCACGCCGAGCAGGTCGTGGCCGAGCAGCGTGTTCGGCCTGCCGCCGATCTGCGCCGAACGGAACAGCAGGTACACGACCGACAGCACCGGCGCCTGGAGCAGCAGCGGCGCGAAGCCGCCGAACATGCTGGTGCCCTCCCGCTTGTACAGGGCGGTCATCTCGCGCTGCAGTCGCTCGGGCTGCTTGCCGTAACGCTGGCGCAGGGCCTGCAGCTGCGGCGCCAGCCGGGCCATGGCCAGCTGGCCGCGGAAGGCGCGCAGGCTGAGCGGCATTAGCACCAGGCGGACGATGATGGTGACTGCGATGATCGCGGCCACCACGGCCAGGGCGCCCAGGGCGGGGGTGAGGAAACCGGTGAATCCGGAGACAAGGTGGTACGCGGCGTCCACGGGGACACCGAACAGACTGGTCATGAGGAACGGCCTTCCAGCTGGAACGAATTGGGTGCTGGAAGCGGCCGCGGTATCCGCGGGTCAGCGGGATGAGGCGGCCGCCGGGGCCGCCGTTGGTGCTCTGGGTCTGGTCCGTCCGGCCGCGTCAGGGTCGCGCTGCCGCAAGAACGCTGCCCGCCAGGACTTCTCCCGCAGCGCCGAGGCCCGGCGGATCAGCGGGATCGCGGCGGCCAGCCCGGACACGCTGGCTACCGAGGCGACCAGCGCCAGCACGGCGGCCAGCATGGCCCCGGCCAGGACGGCGGCGGCCAGCCCGGTCAGGGCTGCGGAACCGGACGGGCTCACGGCGATCTGGGCCAGGTCACGCAGCAGCCCGGCCAGCATGGCCAGCAGGCTGCCGAGCCCCGTCAGCATCGCGTTCACCCGACCTCCGCCGAGCGGCTAACTCCCCCGGTTCCCCGCGAGAGAACTCCCTTTTAGGGTACGCCTGCCGAAGCGAGGTCGGCGACGGCGGCCAGCAGCCGGTCCACCTCGGTCTGGTCGTTGTAGTGGACGAGCCCGGCGCGGACCGCGCCGCCGGATTCCCGCAGGCCAAGGACGCCGGCCAGTTCCCAGGCGTAGTTGTCGCCGTGCCACACGTTGATCTGCCGGTCCGCCAGCCGGGCTGCGACCTCGCCGGGCGTGTACCCGGCCACGGTGAAGAAGGCGGTCGGCGCGCGCCGCGCGGCCTTGCCGTACAGCGTGACGTGCCGCATCGAACCCAGGCCGTCAAGCAGCCGGGCGAACAGCTCCCCCTCGTACCGCTCCACCGCGGTCATAGAGGCCAGCAGCCGCTCCCGCCTGGTGCCTGCGGCGGCCGGGTCGAGCGCGGCCAGGTGCTCGACCGCCGCGATTACCCCGGCCAGGTCGGCGAAGGCCGCGGTGCCCCGCTCGAACCGGCCGGGCACGCCGGCCGGGGCGGGCTCGAGCTTGTCCGGGTGCAGGGTTTCAAGCACCGCCGGGTCGGCCACCACGGTGCCGATGTGCGGTCCGGACCATTTGTAGGCGCTGGTGGCGTAGAAGTCCGCGCCGATCGAGGTGACGTCCACCGGCACGTGCGGGGTGGCGTGCACGCCGTCCACGTAGCACAGCGCGCCGGCCGCGTGCGCGGCGGCGGCGATGGCCGCCAGGTCCGGCCGGGTGCCGACGATGTTGCTGGCCGCCGTGACCGCGACCAGCCGGGTGCGCTCCGATACCAGCTCGCGGTACTGCGCGGCCGCCAGCTCGGTCGTCGACATGTCGACTTCGGCCCAGCGGATCGTGGCCCCGCGCCGCGCGGCGGCCTGGACCCAGGGCCTGACGTTCGCGTCGTGGTCGAGCCGGGACACCACGACCTCGTCCCCCGGTTCCCACCGGCGGGACAGCGTCTCGGCCAGGCGGTAGGTGAGCGTGGTCATGTTCGGCCCGAGGATCACGCCGCGGGAATCGGCGCCGGTCAGGTCGGCCAGGGCGCGGCGGCACTCGGCCACGATGCTGCTGGCCCGCGCGCTGGCCGGGAACGCGCCGCCGGCGTTGCCGATCCCGGACCGGTAGGTGTCCGCGATGGCCTCGATGACGGGCGCGGGCACCTGGGTGCCGGCGGCGCCGTCCAGGTAGGCGTAGCCATCGCTCAGCGCCGGGTAGGCCGCCCGGACCCGGTTAACGTCAAAGGTCACAAACCACGGACTCTATCCTGGCGGCAGCGTCAGGACCGGCCGGACCCCGCCCGCTGGTCCGCCTCGGCGTACAGTTCCCTGACCCGCCCGGCCAGCCCGGCCAGGAAGCCGGCCAGCCCGGTTACGGCCAGGATCGCGCCGACGGCCACATCCATCCGGGCGGCCCCGGTCCAGGGTGCCCCGGCGGCCTGGTAGCGCACCGCGAACGGCGCGGCCACCAGCCACGCTCCGGCGGCGAAGATGATCACCAGGCCGGCCAGCGCGAACCGGTTCACCATGCTTCCTCCTCCTCGCCGCAGCCCACCATGAGCAGTTCGGCTCCGGCCAGCATCGACTCCAGGGCCGCAAGCCCGTCGCGCTTGCCGGTTCCGGCCGGGTCCGCCTCCGAGGTGGCCAGGGCCACGGCCACAGCGGCCTCCGCGGTGGCGGGGGCCGGTTCCGCGGTGGCCCCAGGGATGGCGGTGGCCTCCGTGGTGGCCTGCTGGGTGACAGGGGCTGCGCCCGGTTCACCTCCGCCCGGTCCGGCGGGCACCGGCTGGCAGTCGCGGGGCACGCGCCCATCCTCCGGCGCGCTCCTGGGCCCGGGGATATCCGGCCAGGCCCCGGACGTCCCGGAAGGTCCGGACGTCCCGGCTGCCTCGGCCGACCCTGCCGCCGGCGCCATGTCGCCGGCCGGCGACATGGCGCCGGCTACCGTCGTATCGCCTGCGGCGGCGGTGTCACCAGCCTGACTGGGCCCGGCGGCCGGGTCGGCGGTCAGCGCGGCCAGCAGGGTGCGCAGGTCGTCCAGCACGCGCGCCGGATCGGGGATGCCGTCCGCCGGGGCACCGTGAGGCTGCTGGCGCAGCGCGCGGGCCTGGCGTCTGGCCTGCCGGCGCGAGGTCGCGGGCAGCACGCCGTCGGCGCGCAGCCTGCGCCGCCAGGCGGCCGCCCAGCAGGCCAGGGTGGCCAGGGACACGGCCCCCAGGGCGCCGGCGGTGGCCAGGTCGGTCAGCGCCGCGTCATGCGGTCCGTGATGGGGCTGATCCCAGTAGCCGAACGCGAACGGGGTCAGCGCCAGCCAGCCCGCCGCGCACAAGCCGACAGCAGACGCGCACAGTCCGGACACATAGCGCCAGGAACAGCGCGAGCAGGCGCAAACAGGCGGCTCCGAGAAGCCAGCAGACTCCGTCGAGTCCATGAATCACCCTCCGTAGCGAAGTGATTACACTCCGATGTACGGCGGACCACTCTAACACCTGGCTCCAGCCCGGATCGCGCCCCGACGCGCCCAGCAGGACCAGCCACGGATCCTCGTCGTCCTGCTTGACGGAGACCTCAGGCCACAGCTGGGGCGTGCCGCCCCGCCAGGCGGCCAGGACCAGCTCGGGATCGGCCGGGCGGTAGTCCTTGCCCAGCGACCTGGCCAGGTCCCAGGCGTGCAGGTGCCACTCGGCGCAGGCCGCCCCGGCCATCGCCCCGACGGTGGCCTCGACGCCCCGGTAGCTGTGGTGCGGCAGGTCCCAGCAGGCGGGCAGCCGCCGGCCATAGGCCCGGGCCGACTCGGCGAACGCCGCGATGTGCTCGGGTCCGGGCGCGTCAGGCAGCGCCGCCAGCTCGGCGGCGTTCTGCCGGGCCAGCTTGCGGGCCAGCGAGTCGGCGGACGCGTTGGTCGCCATCAGCCGGGCCAGCCTGCTGGCCGGCGCGTCATCCAGGTACTCGTGATAGTCGTCAGCCACGCATCGCAGGTGACCGGCCAGGTCGACGGCCCGCCACTCCGAGCAGGGCGTCACCGCCAGCCACGTCATGTCCGTGAGCTGGCCGGCCAGCTCGCAGATCACGGTCACGCCGTCGCGGTAGGCGGCCAGGATGCCCGCGCGTGAGACGCGGCTCACGGTGTCGGCCCGGCGGGATAGCGCCGGGCCCGGAATCCCCCGCACTCAGCGGAGCTCCCCGCTCCCCCATACCCCCACGGGGGGCTGGTCCTGCTGCGCTTCACGGTTCCTCTCCCTGGCCGGAAACTCCGGCAACCGGTTCGCGAAGCCTCTGGGTCAGCCAGCGTGCCAGAGTTGAGGCCCGGCGACAAGTCGTACGCCGGAAGAAAAATCAGATGACAACCTCGTGCCAGCCCGGTTAACCTCGCGATAATGCCCCCGTTTATGCCTTCCCTGGTCACGCGCGCCTCAGCCCGGGTCCGACCAGTCGGGGCGCTGTGGCGGCTGCGACGCTACCTGAAGCCGTTCCGGGTCCAGATGATCGTGATGCTCGCTGCCGCGTTCGGCGCGGTCACGGCCGAGATCCTCATCCCGCTGCTCACCAAGACGGTCGTCGACGGGGCGATCGCGCACGGCGTCCGCCGCGAGCTGATCCCCCTCGGCCTGGCCGCGGCCGGCCTCGGCGTGGCCGAAGCGATGCTGAACCTGATCCGCCGCTGGATCCAGGCCGACTCGGTGGCCGCGATCGAGAAGACCATCAGGGACGACCTGTACGCCCACCTGCAGCATCTCCAGGCGTCGTTCCACGACAACTGGCAGTCCGGTCAGCTGCTGTCGCGGGCCACGACGGACCTGTCGGCCATCCGCCGGTTCGCCGGGTTCGGCCTGATCTTCATGGTCACCAACGTGATGACGTTCGCCGCGGTGGTGGCGCTGCTGATCCATCTCAACTGGTGGCTCGGCCTGGTCACCGGAGCCGTGTTCGCGCCGGTCCTGCCGGTCTGCCTCAGGTTCGAGAAGCGGTACCGGGTGCTCTCCCGCCGGGTCCAGGACCAGCAGGGCGACCTGGCCACGCTGATCGAGGAGGCCGCGACCGGCATCCGCGTGCTGAAGGCGCTGGGCCGGGGCAGGCACGCGGCCATCAGGCACAACGCCCAGGCCACCGAGGTCTACCGGACCCAGGTCGAGAAGGCGGGCCTGCTCGGGTCGTTCTGGGCGCTGCTCGACCTGATCCCGAACGCGGTCATCGGGATCATCATCGTGCTCGGCGCGCTCGCGGTCAGCCAGCACTCCCTCAGCCTGGGCGGCCTGGTGGCGTTCATCACACTGGCGCTGCAGCTGGTCTGGCCGGTCGAGGCGTTGGGCTACATCATCGCCTCCGGCCAGGAGGCGGCCACCGCGGCGCAGCGGGTGCTGGAGATCTTCGACGCCGAGCCCGAGATCACCGACAGCACCGATAGATATGCCGAACGGACCGTGGCCCCCGCCGCCCCCCGCGACACCGTGCTCCGGGAGGCCGCCGAGCCCCGCGTGCCCCGGCCGGCACCGGCGCCGCGGCCGGTGGTGCGCGCGCTGCCGCGGACCCCGGCCCGCGGTGAGGCGGCGCTCGACCGGGGTCACCTGGTGTTCGACCACGTGGCCTTCCGCTATCCCGGAGCCGACGAGCCGGTGCTGCGCGACATCGTGCTCGAGCTGCCGCCGGGGCAGACGGTGGTGCTCACCGGGGCGACCGGCTCGGGCAAGTCCACCCTGCTGCAGCTGGTGCCGCGGCTGGCCGACGCCACCTCGGGCTCGGTGCGGCTGGACGGGACCGACATCAGGGACCTGCCGCTGGAGCGGCTGCGCGCGGCCGTCGGCTGCGCGTTCGAGGACGCCACGCTGTTCTCGGCCAGCGTCAGGGAGAACGTCATGTTCGGCGCGCCCGACGCGGACGAGGAGGCGGTCGAGGCCGCGCTGACCGCCGCGCAGGCCCGGTTCGCCTACGACCTGCCGTGGGGCCTGGACACCAGGATCGGCGAGCAGGGCATGGCCCTGTCCGGCGGCCAGCGGCAGCGGATCGCGCTGGCCCGCGCCATCCTGGCCGGGCCGGACGTGCTGATCCTGGACGACCCGCTGTCCGCGCTCGACGTGCACACCGAGGAGCGGGTGACCCGGGCCCTGCACGAGATCCTGGCCGACGCGACAGCCCTGGTGGTGGCGCACCGGCCGTCCACCGTGGCCCTGGCCGACACCGTGGCGCTGCTGTCCGGCGGCGTGATCGCGGCCACCGGCAGCCATCGGCACCTGCTGGCCTCGAACCCCGAGTACGCGGACCTGATGGACTCAGAAGACCTGGAGGAGAGCGCGTGACCACCGACGCCAACGCCTGGCGCGGCGTCGCCGCCGAGAAGGCCGACGAGGTGACCGCCGGGCTGGCCGCGTTGCTGCGCGAGCGCAGCAGGCGGCTGCTCGGCGACCTGCTGCGGCCGCACCGGCGGGCGGTCATCACCACGGTGTCGCTGATCGTGGTGGAGAGCCTGGCCGCGCTGGCCGGCCCGTGGCTGGTCGGCCTGGCCATCGACAACGGCCTGCCGCCGCTGCTCAGTGCGCATGACGCGGCGCCGCTGCTGGTCATCGCCACCGCCTTCGCCTTCGCGGTGGCGGTCCAGGCCATCACCACCCGCATGTTCGTCACCATGACCGGCCGGGTGGGCCAGAAGGTGGTGCTCGAGCTGCGCAACCGCCTGTTCGCGCACTGCCAGGACCTGGACGTGGCCTTCCACGAGAGCTACACCTCCGGGCGGGTCATCTCCCGGCAGACCTCGGACATCGACTCGATCTCAGACCTGTTCGAGGAGGGCCTGGACTCGCTGATCGCCGCGATCTTGACCCTGTTGCTGGTCGGCACCGGCATGCTGCTGCTCAACTGGCAGCTCGGCCTGGTCGTGCTGGCCGGCTTCATCCCGCTGACCTGGCTGACCGCCTGGTTCCGGCGCGAGTCGGCGCGTGCCTACCGGCGGACCAGGGAGGCCATCGCGCTGGTCATTGTGCAGTTCGTCGAGACCTTCGGCGGGATACGGGCGGTGCAGGCGTTCCGCCGTGAGCCGCGGAACTCGGCCATCTTCTCCGAGCTGGGCCAGGACTACGCCGAGTCCAGCCGGGACGCCTCCCGGCTGTATGCGGTCTACGGCCCGAGCATCTCGCTGGTCGGCAACCTCATCACCGGCGTGGTGCTGGGCTACGGCGGGCTGCTGGTCATCGACCACGACATCAAGGTGGGCGTGCTGGCCACCTTCCTGCTCTACCTGCAGCGCTTCTTCGACCCGCTGCAGGACGTGTCGCAGTTCTACAACACGTTCCAGTCGGCGGCGTCCGGCCTGGAGAAGATCTCCGGCGTGCTGGAGCAGGAGCCCTCGGTACCGGAACCGGCATCGCCCGCGGCGCTGCCCGGAGGCAGGCAGTCGGGGCGGCGGGTGCGGTTCGAATCGGTCACCTTCGGCTACCGGGACTCCGTGGTGCTGCCTGACCTGGACCTGGACGTCCCGGCCGGCCAGACCGTAGCCCTGGTCGGCGAGACCGGCGCGGGCAAGACGACGATCGCGCGGCTGCTGGGCCGGTTCTACGACCCGCGCGCGGGCCGGGTCACCCTGGACGGGACCGACCTGCGGCAGCTGCCCGACCCGGTGCTGCGATCCGAGATCATCGTGATCACCCAGGAGAACTTCCTGTTCGATGGGTCGGTCGCGGACAACATCAGGCTCGGCCGCCCGGACGCGTCCGCCGCCGACATCGAGGCGGCGGCCCGGATGATCGGCGCGCACGACTTCATCGGTGCGCTGCCCGAGGGGTACGACACCCCGGTCGGCAAGCGCGGCGGCCGGCTGTCGGCCGGGCAGCGGCAGCTCGTCTCGTTCGCCCGGGCGTTCCTGGCCGCCCCGGCCGTACTGGTCCTGGACGAGGCGACCTCGCTGCTCGACATCCCCAGCGAGCGGCTGGTGCAGGCCGCGCTGCGTACCGTGCTGGCCGACCGGACGGCCGTCATCATCGCCCACCGCCTGTCCACCGTGGCGATCGCCGACCGGGTCCTGGTCCTCGACCACGGTCGCATCACCGAGGACGGCCCGCCAGGCGAGCTGATGGCCGGCGACGGCGAGTACGCCGCGCTCCACTCGAGCTGGGCCGCCAGCCTGGCCTGACGGCCCGGCCGGACCGCGTTTTGCTTCACCCCGGCTCCGGCTCCGGCTCCGGTCCGCGTACTCTATGGGGTCATGAGACCTGGGGTCATGGGCCGGCCGAAGCCGAGCAGCGAGGCGGAGCACCAGTACCGAGCCGACGCGGCGCTCGCGGCCCGGCGGTCCGAGCTGCTGGATGCCGCTCGTGAGGCGGAGAGCCGGTTCCGGCAGGCGCAGGCCCGGCGCGCCCCGGACGCCGAAGTACGCCGGCTCGCACTCGAGCTCGACACGGCGCTCACCGACGCCATGCGCGCCGCCTTCGCGGCGCAGCGCGCCGAGATCGGCCCGCGCGGCTACGACGACCGCATCTACCGGCGCAAGGCCAAGGCCAAGCCGCACATCCACGCCCTCACCGCCGAGGCCGAGCGCCTGCTTACCCTGCGCGAAACTCATCGCCTCAACGGCATCCCGGCCGTGGCGTTCGAGCCCAGCCCGCTGATGGCCGAGATCACCGAGGTCTGAGTCCCTCCTTCCCCCGGAATTCATCCCCCGGCCGCGGTGAACCTTTCAGGGTGCCGCGACGTCTCCAGGTAGAAGGGACTAGTCCGGCCCGGGCTGGGCGGTCTGCGGAATGTATACACAGCAATCGATTGTTGTCACCAGGCGTGTCGCTTGCGCCATAGGATCAACAGGGGGCACAGTTGGTCTAGGCCACACCACCGGTCTGGCCCTAAAAATGGTCTAGGCCACTTGGCCGGCTAGGTCTTAGAATGGTCTAGGCCACTTGGTCGGCAGGGCACGAAAACTACATAGAAGCGTTATCAAGTGACACACAGCAGGATCTACTAGTTACAACTAGTAGTCAGTCTGTGCCAACAGAAACTAGCCGGACGCTACAGAAGGCCAGTCAGAAAACGATTCGCCTGAGCCATATAACGCTCGCGAGAGCTACGGCACACTAGCAACTATTCGAGAACACACATGAAGAACCAACCAGGAGGCACTGACATGTGCCCACACTCGCCGCCCTGTCCGGAGGCATCAGCTCCGGACCGCGAAGCGGCGCACACCGTCGTCAGCCACCCCGAGCAGGGCTGGAGCCTGCTCTGCAACGGCATCGTGATCTTCGAAGACACGGGCGAACTCTTGCCTGACGGTGCGTGCATCG
>Ga0209420_1001024_pt1 | contig 13773 bp, 10 predicted proteins | sample BlaSpr_A8_OM1_O1_FD_187972 | JGI IMG/M metagenome (GOLD analysis project Ga0209420, IMG submission 187972) | Forest soil microbial communities from Thunder Bay, Ontario, Canada - Black Spruce, Ontario site 2_A8_OM1_O1 (SPAdes) (version 2) | ecosystem: Environmental > Terrestrial > Soil > Boreal... | reverse complement strand
GCAAGCAAGCTACGGCGCCAACGAACAGCCTGTCCCTCAAGTCGATCAGCGAACGTCGCGGATTTCCGGATGACAACGTGAACGGGAGAACCAAAGAAAGATGCTGATCCCAAGCCCGACGCTAGGTAAACCTTTTCACAGCACCGGTTGAGGTCCCAAACCCTTGATCCGCCGACCACCCAAAATAAATTCCCCTGCTTCACAAAAGTTTATGTAATATTTCGCGCGCCCCCTGCGTATCACCATTGGAACGCAAACACACGTGGACGCCATCACACTAGAAAACGTCACGAAATCCTACGACGCAGTCACGGCCGTCAGCGACATAAGTCTCCACGTCCGCCGCGGCGCGATCCTCGGCTTGCTCGGTCCCAACGGAGCCGGCAAAACCACCACTATACGCATGATTATGAATATTCTTGTCCCCGACGAAGGTTCGATCCAGGTCCTCGGCCAGCCCGTCAGCGACAACACGCGCGACCTCATCGGCTACCTCCCCGAAGAGCGCGGCCTCTATCCGCGTATGAAAGTTCGCGAGATCATTATTTTTCTCGCCGCGCTTCACGGCCTCACCGAAGCCGAAGCGGACCGCCGCGCCAGAGAATGGCTGGAAAAACTGGACCTAGCCGAATGGTCCGAGAAAAAGCTGATCGACCTTTCTAAAGGCATGCAGCAAAAAGTTCAGTTCATCACCGCGGTGATTCACAAACCGCCGCTGGTGATTCTCGACGAACCTTTCTCCGGCCTCGATCCCGTCAACGCCGCGACGGTGGAAGAAATCATGATCGATATGCGCGCGAACGGTTCCACTATCGTTCTCTCCACCCACCGAATGGAACAAGTCGAGCGCATGTGCGATTCGATTTGCTTGATCGACAAGGGTCACAAGTTGCTAGACGGCGAACTTCGCGCCATCAAGCAATCTTACGGCAAGAACACGCTCCACATCGAGTTCACCGGCAGCGACGCCTTCTTGAAAAATCCCGCAATCATCAGCCTTACCCGCCTGGGAAACGGTGTGGAAGCCAAACTAAAACCCGGTGCCGACCCCCAGGAAATCCTGAAAGCCGCGGTGCAGGAAAATGTCAGTGTCATTCGCTTCGAACTTCTTGAGCCATCGCTGAACGAAATCTTTATCGACAGGACTTCCCGTGCGTAAACTCGGGCTCATCATCAAGCGCGAATATTTAACCCGCATCAAGACGAAGGGCTTCATCATTGGAACAATCTTGGTCCCGCTGATCGGCTTGGCGTTCTGCCTGTTGATTATTTTTCTGGTGAACCATAAGCCCACGCACAGCATGCGGCTGGTAATCGTGGATAATTCCGGCCAGCTCGCACAGCCCATCACGCAAGGTCTGGACGCCAAGCTCGAAAACGGTCAGCCCGAATTCAACATAGTGGAGACTAACGTCCGCCCTGCGTCACCCGATGTTGTCCAACAAGACCTACGCGCGCGCATTAATGCTGAAAAGATCGACGCGTATCTCTGGATTCCACGCGATCCCAAAGATTCCTTCGAGCTGCACATGCGCAATCCCGATAATTTTAGCCTGATCGGTCCACTTTCCGGCGCCGTCGATCAAGCGGTAATTTCAGCACGCCTCAGCGAGCGCGGCGTGCACTTGGACGACATCAAATCCATCCTCCGCGGCACCGACCTTAAGCTCATGAAGATTAGCGAAACTGGTGAAGCCGAAGAAAAAGGCCAGAGCATCGGCATTGCCGTCGCTCTGGTAGTCTTGCTTTACACCGCGCTGCTAATGTACGGCATCATCACCATGCGTTCTGTCTTGGAAGAAAAAACCACGCGAACCATGGAAGTTCTAATCTCCGCCGTGCGCCCCTTCGAACTTCTCTGCGGAAAAATTCTTGGTGTGGCGGCTGCAGCATTTACCCAATTCGCCGTATGGATGATCTCCACCGCGCTTCTTTTCACTTACGGCGCTCTGGCCGCCATGGGTATGGGCGGGACAGCTATGTCGGGCGTCCACGTCCCAATTTCTCTGGTGCTCTACGCCACAATCTTTTTTATCGGCGGATATTTTCTCTACTCCTCCATGTTCGCCGCCATCGGAGCCGCCTGCTCCAACGAACAGGACGCGCAACAATTGCAATGGATCGCCATGGCCCCGCTCGTTTTCTGCATGGTTATTTACAGCATGGTGCTCAACGATCCCACGTCCACCGCGTCGGTGGTCCTCTCCGAAATTCCTTTTTTCGCTCCCGTTCTCATGGCGCTGCGCATCTCGCTGCAAACCCCGCCGGCATGGCAAATCGTCCTGTCACTGTTTTTGCTTTTGGTCACCACAGTGGTCACGATTTGGGCCTCCGCAAAAATCTATCGCGTGGGCATCCTGATGTACGGCAAGCGCCCCAGCTTGGTAGAAATGTTCCGCTGGCTCCGCTATTCATAGCCACAATCGACCCCAGTTTGCTCCGGGCTTTCATTTAGCTCTTAATTTGCGTTTAGATCTGGACTTCGCGCGACGAGAAGTAGCGGCAAGCCGCCGCACTCCAAACGCGCCTCAGCACGTACCTATGGAGTGCGGGAGCTCGCTCTTTGCTTTGCCCATTTTCCAAGTTCCGACATTTAATTTTTCGATCATTCGCGGTATATTGCCGGCGCGCAGAACCTGGTCTCCGGACCGACAATTTCCACAACGGAGGGCCACCATGCAAACGCAAATGCGTGTCACAATCCGCGTGGCAGTAACATCCGCCCTGCTGCTCCTACCCGGCGCGTCAACAGCAGGCACCCGCTACGACGGGGACTGGACTACTCACATGGCCTGCGAAGCCCACGGAGAAACTCCCGCCTACAAATTTGAATTTCCCAGCACGATCAAGGACGGCGTCTTCCACGGACAGCATGGTGAAGAAGGTGGCCCCGGCTATCTCGTAATCGATGGAAAAATCGCTGACGACGGCAGCGCCAAGCTCGAAGCCAAAGGTCACGTCAGCCAGAACCACGCGCACGGAGTTTTCGCCATGAAGGGCAACAGCTACAGCTACAACATCAAAGCTCACTTCGAAGAAACCAAGGGCACCGGCACACGCGACGAAGGCGCCGGAATTCTGGGCCGCCCCTGCACTTTCGAATTCGTAAAACAAGCTGCCGCAGCAACTACACCGCCGAGCCAAGACGCTCCGCCCGCCGCGCCCGCAGACTCAAAGCCACCCGACGCCCCCAGACCAAATTGAAAAGAAGCGAGGAATCCTCTCGCCCACTCGCCACACCCAGACATCGAGTCTCGGTGTACGACGGTTCCATTCGTCCGATAGGTGCCGGTTGGAGCTTCGAATTAGATGGGCGGCACCAATCCGCTCGGACAGGTAACCAATCGTTCGCTAATTGTCGAAGCGGCTACCAAGTAACTAAAAACAGCTCCCGCGCCGCGAATGCTTTGCTCGAGTGCGGGAGCTTTCCTTCCGCGCCAATCGGGATTAGACTTGCGCCAGCTCGTTCTCCTAGACCAGCGTTGCAGGAGGCCACCATGCACGCACGTGTCACGCAGTTCAGTATCCCTTCCGAAAAGTTGAGCGAATTCAGGGAGGCGCTCAATTCCGCGATTCCGCTCATGCGTCAACGCGAAGGATTTCAAGCTCTGCTGGTGTTGCGCGTCGAACAGTCAAACCCGCCCGATGTCCGCGTAATGACGCTATGGGAAACTCAAGAAGCGTTACACAAAAGTGAGAATAGCCTCATGTTCTATCAGGCCCTCGCACGCGCCCTGGCTTTTGCAAAAGGCTTTCCCGTAATGCGCGAGGAAGAAGTGATGCTCTACGACTTCGGAAAAGCCGCCGCAGCCTCTGCCGCGTCTTCCTGACGCCGAATATGCGCGATAGGTTTAGTGCTATATCGTGGTTGGCGTACTTCTCTCTGCTTCGCGGGCTGCCTGCCTCTCTTGGGAAGGAAAAATATTACGATGCAGGTTTGGTTCCATCTTGTAGCTAGTGGTCTGCTTTCTTTCGGCATGTGCGTTTTGACACCTAAAGCCGACTCTGTCTTTATTAGGCGCCGATGAACAGGTAGGTCCGAAGTTTCGACCCAGCCACTAACTTGGACAGTTTTGGCGCTCTTTCTCGCCGGTTGGATTTACTTCTCCCACCTCCGGTCCTCTGCGGCGCTGATAATATTCTCCCTATGTTTGGCGTTTTTCGACCGGCTTCGATACAGGAAAACCAACACGGTATCTATTAACAGGTAAGCTTAAATCAACGATTGAAACCCACATCCCGCCACATTATGCTCCCAAGAGCGAGCGCCGAATCGCAACTCGGGGCTCTCAAATACTCCAGGGACCCTTGGATGACTCACGACCCCAGCGCGCCGCTTCCGCTTCGCGACGAACAATTCCCCGCCACCGCTTCGCCTGCCCTGAGCAGCGACAAAAATTCTCTCACTTGGCTGAATCGTCGCATGCGCGATCTACTGATGCGCGCTCCTTCCGCCATCGGCATTACGGCCGGCCCGTTGCATCGTTGGGTTTACGTCAACATGGCTCGCGCGACAATGGCCGGTCGCACGCAACTGGAAGATTTTGTAGGTAAAACAGTCCGCGAGAGCTATCCGGAATTAGTAGGCCAACCGTTCTTCGACGCACTCGACGGCGTTTACAGCACCGGCGTTCCATTCATCGGCAAAGAACTCAAAGCAACTTTCAACCGCGGTCCCGGCGGCACACCCGACGTGGCCTACCTCGATTGCGTCTATCAACCGATCCGCGATGAAAATGGCGAGGTCGAAGGCCTCTTGATCCACACCGTCGAAGTCACCGAAAAAGTCTTGGCACGCCGAGCGCTTGAACTCGCCAACGAACGCGAAAAGCAAGCTCGCAACCAACTCGAATCTCGCGTCGAGGAACGCACGCAGCAACTTATGCGTGCCCATCAAGCAGTACGCATGCTGTCCGGACAGCTTCTCCAAGCGCAGGACGAAGAGCGCCGCCGCGTGGCTCGCGAGCTTCACGACAGCGCCGGCCAATACCTCAGCGCCATCCAAATGAACATTTCCGCCGTTGCCAGCGAATTGACCAACGCTTCCGAATCCGTTCGCGCTCTTTTAGACGACACCGCCAGCTTGGTGGAACGCTGCACTTCCGAAATCCGAACGATCTCCTACTTGCTGCATCCGCCGCTGCTCGACGAACTCGGCCTTACTTCCGCTCTTTCCTGGTATGTGGAGGGTTTTTCAAAACGCAGTGGGATCGAAATCACGCTCGATTTACCCGCAACTGCGGCGCGTTTTTCTCCCGAGGTGGAAACCGCCGTATTTCGCGTCATTCAACAAAGTCTCGCGAACATTCACCGCCATTCCGGCAGCAAAGTCGCGCACATTCGTTTGAACAACCATGCCGATCGCCTAGAATTCGAAATTTCCGATGAAGGCTCCGGCTTCCCACAAGAGGTTTTGTCGAAGTTCACCCAGAACGGCCAGCTTCCCGGAGTCGGCATCTCAGGCATGCGCGAACGCATCAACAGCCTGCACGGAACCTTCGACATCACGTCCCATGCCAAAGGCACTACCATCGCCGTAAAAATCCCCGCCCAACCCCACACGAACCCCGCCTAACCCGGCACGACCGCTTACCGACAAAACGCCGCACCTTCCGCCCTTGTAGCGGCCGCCTTTAGGCGACATCGCCAGCTAAAGCGGGTCTCAAATTCGATCGAAGCACCCAACTACCCCGCGCGCAATTTCGCTTCCTGATTCTGCCGTGGCTCTGGTGTACTAGTTTAAGCAGGGATTAATTGTAATGTTCGCCTTTGATAAAGTTGTCACAGATGAAAGAACCTTCCCCTTCTATTTCTTCGTGGCTGCGTTCTTCGTTTTTTTTCGCTGCCATCGTTTTTCTACTTTTATGAGTGCCCGCCCCGCATTCTTCAGGCGCCCAAATTGTCAGAACGCGGTGTACTTTACGTTTGCTGTGACCGTCTCGTTCTTGGTTATCCCGTCGATTTCGTACAGAAATATTACGGAGCCATCAAAATCATTTAGCGTTCCATCAAAGTCAGCGGTCGGATCGCAGGGGTTTACGGGCCCGAGGGTAGCCAGTCCAAATCCGCTTGTGCCGGTCGTCCCCTTCGGTAATGGCAAAACAGTTTGCAGCAGAACGCCATATCCTTTATTCGCCGTCACCGACGCACCACTATTTGGAATATAGCTCCAGCCACTGCTGATGGTTCCATCCAAATTTGATTTGCCGCCGTTGGCATTGTTGTCAGGATTGATGCTTGCCCAGCGCATCAGGTAAACGTTTTTGGTCACGCTCGAATCGTTCTTCAGCGCCATCGCAATTCTAGTGTAACCACCCGCAGCGTTCTGAGTGATCGTCTGAGTTAGAGTCCAGGCTCCGTCACCAGTGGTCCGCTCAATCTTCACTTCCGTAGCCGTATGCGAAAGCGTGGTTGGCGCATTCCAATTTGAACTGGCCCCGGGCTCCGCCCAGTCGTAATATCCCACGCCTTTAGTGACGTCACACACGCCATAGCCTTCGCCGATAATTCCCTCGCGAATAGATTCAATACCCTTCGGGCTTTCGAACTCCACGATGTTGCCGTTCACCGTCACACAATACTGCAGGTAAGGATCGACGCCGGTTCCTCCCGACGTGAATGTGTATTCGCACGTGGTTGTCACGTCGGAGCTACCGCCGGAATTGTTCGTTGCGTTTTGCTCAAGGTCCCCGACACCTGCAGCGCTTTCCTGCAACTCTTCGGGGGTCATCTCGGCTCGCTGACGTCCCAAAGGTACCGCGCTGGATTGACTCTGCGCCCCGCTGGACGAAGCGAACAAACTCAGCAGCGCCACGCATGCTAGAGAGAAAGTCCAAATACTCACTTCCATGTTTTTTCCCCTCTCCTCATCGGTTCAGCTATTCGACAGCTCTGAACTTGCCTTTCGAGGCCTTAATCCTGGCCAGGAATAAAACGCGCTTGCGCGCCCACTCCCAACGTGAAGCATTTGGTCCGGTTGAAAAACCTTCATCGAGCGGGAGTTTGCTCCTGGCCCACACCAAGATCAATGCACAGCGCCTGCCTTCTGGGTTAATTTCAGATGAAGGGCTAAATACAAGAGAAATGGTTAGTTACACGAGCGTCGCAGCCGAGATTGCTCTTCGCCGCGTCCGTCCAAAATTCCTGCAATCGATCTTGTTATGCGGCGGGAACGGTGGATTGTTTGGCCATCGGCTCCCGCCTTACGGTTAGTCAAGCCGGGAGTTCAAGCAGTCGAGCCTGGGAAGAGGCCACGAAGTGGCCGGAAAACGCCAACGAGGGGACCTGCTGTTTGCTGCCTGGTATGCTCCCGTTTTTACTCCAAAACTCCGCCGCACGCAGGATAAATGTCCTCCCCTGCCTCCCCACGCCGTAACACCGCAGTCCCTCCAAAAACATCGTGCAGCGCTCGCTTGTCAGCGGCCAACCCTATCCGCAGCGACTCGCAGAAAAAGTAGAACAGTCCCACATACGGCACGTTGATCAACAACCGTCCCGCAGCAAACCGCCGCGTAGCCTGCCAAAACCCAATCCGCTTTCCATTCACATCCCCCACATAAAGATTCAGCATCCGCTTCCCCACCGTTGAGCGCGACGCCGAACTTTCCATCAGCGCAAAATACAGCCAGCTGCTCACGACAAAAAAAACCAGTACCGCAAATAGAAACGGCCGCCCGAACCCTTCAATGATTCCACTTTGCGGCATGCCCGGACGCAACGTCAAAAACACTCGCCAGCTTCCCACCGCCACCGACAAAAACGAAACAACCATCGCCAGCAATACCGCCAAAATCACAAAATCAATGATCGCCGCCCAGCACCGAATCCAAAAACCCGCCCGCTCCCTGACAATTGGCGCTGCAACCTTCTGATATAGCGTTGAGCTCTTCGTTCCCATATGAGTTCTCCAATCTGATGCTACCAGTTTTCGAACACCTGTACTTTGTGTGCCGCAGCGTCAATACTCCAATGTGTTAGCCCTGCACCTCGATTGCTCAATGCACTGTTTTCCAATCGCACGCTAAACAGGCTGCCCAAATCCCTCTCGACGGAAATGGCGCCCAGGAACAGGAGAACATCCAAACATGAAATCCACTGGTATCCTTGTTCATCGTTACCCGCCGATCGTATCCGCTGTTCTCAGTTCTTGCGGCACCCGCAGCACGCCTCCGGCTCCGCCGCCTCCGCCTGCTACTTGCAGCGTTGGTGTCCCGTGGTCAATCTTGTCGGCACCGGCGGCGGCCTCGTGTTCACAATAACGCGACCCAATCGTTACCTGTCAACACAAACGGATCTTTCACCTTTTTGACCTCGGTAACAAGCGGCACTCCCTACAACATCACGATTACCACGCAGCCCACCAATCCAGCCCAAACTTGCGGAGTAACAAACGCCAGCGGCACTCGATCGTTGATCAGTTCCCGCATAGTGCTGCAATCACATAGTGCTTCCGTTGTCATGCCAAATCGCTACACAACAACCCCACATCTAGCGGAAATATTTGCGGTCTGCACGAGCGATTCTAGTTGGCCTGCCTCCTAGTCATTGGCCTGAACTGTATCCGTTGTATTAGCCGCGATAAGCTAAACTAAATTATGGCTATCGTCTTCGTGATCGCCACCGACTGGCACTTGCGCGCCACCGTCCGCGCCGAACTCCGCGAACTCAACATCGACGCGCTCGGCATGGATTCTCCCGACGAAGCCGGTCGCGCCCTCGCCGCAGATCAAATGCCCGACGCCATCGTCCTGGAAGCCACCGCCGACGTCGCCTCCAACCCCGCAATCCAAAACCTAATCAAGCGAGTCCCCGCAGTAGTAATCGCCTCCCGCACCGAGTGGCTGCCAACGTTCGCGACGAACGACCTATTTGCCCTGGCGCCCGGCTCCGTTGTGCTCTATCGCCCCGTAACCGTGGGAGACATCATCAAAAAAGTCCGCGCCATTCTAACGCGTGCCCACACTGTATAGCTGGCTCACGACACAGCTGCCTAGCGCAGAGCCCATTGCGCTAGATCTAAACGCCGTTGTCGTAGGTGTAAATGTAGCGCCGAGGCCGTTAGCCCGACATCCTTCGTTTGAACTTTTTTGTCTTTCGCTTTACGTTGTCATACCGACAGAGGCCGCCTTCCGGACGACGAGGGACCTCCTGTTTATTCAAGGTCTGAACGAAGCGACCCGCATGGCGGACCTTGCACTAACCGCGCATATCCCACCACGCTGTCATTCCGAGCGGAGTCCCGCAGTTCGAGGGATTTGCTCTTTGCGTTTTGCGGCTGTAAATCCACGTCCGCGTCCTACAACCGTATCAACGCCTTCCCCTGCAACCCACCCTTCTTCAACTTCTCAATAGTCTCCCCCGCCTTCTCCAACTCAACCGTCGCCGTAATCCGCGCCGTGATCACGCCGTCCGCCAACATCCGCGCCACGCGCGTCAACCCTTCCGTATTCGAAAGAGGATTGGTCAGCCCCGCAATGTTGTGCGCCGTAATTTTCCGTTCCGCAAACCACTTTTCGTCGGCCGCATAAATCGTGGACACCAATTTCCCTCCCGGCTTCACAATTTCAGCGTCACGCCCAATCGCATCCTTACCATTCACCAAATCGAACACGGCATCGACGCCCTCCGCATGCGCCTTATGTATCGCCGCAATCACATCACCCGCTTTCGTTTGGTAAACTTCTTCCGCGCCCAGCTTCCGCGCTTCGTCCGCATCGCCGCGAACCGTCGCAATCACATGCGCCCCCATCGAACGCGCCATCTGCACCGCATATCCGCCCACTCCGCCAGTTGCTCCCATCACCGCCACCCACCGCCCGCGGGCCACACCCAACAATTCTAACGACGCAAGCGCCGTGAGCGAGGGAATCGGCAGCGCCGCCGCCTGTTCATCACTGACGCCTTCGGGGATCCGCGCGATCGGGTCCGTTTTCATCCCCGGAGAAACTGCTGTGTATTCCGCATACGCGCCATGTTGCCGCGCCATCCCAAAAACCCTTTCGCCAACGCGATACTCGCTCTTCCCCGCCGGCGCGCGTTCCACCACTCCGGCAAAATCCGCACCCAACACAAAAGGAAATTTCGACTCCGCTGTCAGCCGATCGACGAGCTTGTAGTCAATCGGATTCACCCCCGCGTATTTCACGCGTATCAAATACGCCCCCTCGTCAGCCGGAGCCGGCAAATCAATCACCGCCGGAGCCTCCCCAAATTTCCGAACCGCATATGCGCGCATACCGCCTCCGTTATCATTCCACTAAAAATCTACCACACTTGACGTTATCATCCCGACCGACGCCGCCTTTCTTGGCGAATTCCGCGTTGTATTCCCAAATTCAAAGTGGTTAAAAATCCCCCCAACGTTTGCACCTCGAGAAAGGGAGATCCCCAAGTGACACGAGTTCTCCAATTTCTGGGGATTTGCTCCGTGTGTCTCGTGTTGGCTCCCTGTATGGAAGCCGGTTGGAGTACACCCGCGCCGGTAACAGGTCATTCGCTTTCGTCTCAACCAACCTAGTCGCCTGCGCTGTCCGCCCCCACCCAAAGCCGCGATCATGGCGAATGATTTCAACGGGAGCGAGTGGGCAGGATGGAAGACTCTTGCGATGTCAGTCAGTCCGGACCCCAGTTGCACGAGCAACGGCCGCGGCTCAGTGATTTGTGCCGCAACATCGACGGGCCCGGTAGCGTGTTTCGCGGAAGGCTATAATCTCTACAACGGAAGGTCCTGGACGGTTGGCAATCGGTCAGCTTATGAAAATATCTCTGGTGTGGTAAATGCAAACGCCGGTTGCCCCATCCAATCTGGAGGAGAGCTAAGCGTGCGGCGCAATCGGTGTCATGGACGCTGCCTTCTTCCCCCCCGTTTACAATGGTTCTTCCCGGCCTGCGTGGGAGAAGGTTGGCGGCACTGGGGTCGGTTCACCATCTTGTTGCGCCACTCGGCACAGGCAAAGTTGTATGCCGGATCACGGGACCAACCAACAAGCTCACCAGCAGCGTTGGACCGTAGCGTCACCTTTTTCGCTGTACTATATTCTATCTTTCTCAAGCAATTCAGATCACTAGTGCAGCTGCGCGTATTCCACCTTGGCAGCGATAAGAATAGGAACGTCGGGGTCGGCGTCTTTCCAGCGCGCAAAAAAATCCTGATATGCGATTTTTGATTTCGCGCTATCGCCAGCTAGCGCGTACGCCCGGCCAAGCCCCAGATGCGCCAACGCGGCGATCGGCTCGTTTCCAACTATGCCGGAACGGTCGAGAATTTTCTGAAACTCGGCAGCTGCTGCGGCGCCCTGCTTCGTTGCCAGGTACGCTTCGCCGCGCAAGTAAACAGGATAGAGGGCAAATGTAAAGGCAGTATTCGTTTCCCCCAGTTCATAAGGAACAGACGCGGCCAGCGCGTCGATGGCTCGCTTGCCGTCGCCACTGTGAAGCGCGATGACGGCTTGGGTCATCGGCAGGTAATCGAACTTTACAATGGTGTCCTCGCTGAAGCGTTTACCCAGATCAGCGGCTAAACGTTCGGCCTGCACCGAATCACCTGCCAGTCCGAGGGCAATTGCTGAGAAACCTTCCACATGTCTGCCGCCGGCTTGCGCGATAGCAGCTTGTGCGTCTTGCTTTGCCAAAGGCATTTCGCCCACTAGTGCTTCGCGGACCGCGGAGTGCGACTGATATTCCGCGGCCGCTTCTTTTTGATTGGCGCGTTGCGCGGAATCGGCAGCGCCGCGGGTTAGTTCACGGCTCTTCGCGAACTCGCCGTTATATGCCGCCGTTTCGGATTGCAGAAAAAGGATCTGATCATCGACTCCTGGTTTCCCGGTCGCACTGGCGACCTGCTGTTGTGTTCCGGACGCGTCGTGCTGCAGGAAATTCACTACGTAAAGCACCAGAGGCAGCCACGGCGAGTCGACACCATGAGCGCGCGACTCGCTTGCCGTGGCTTTGGCCTGATCAAGTTGATCGATCCACTGGTAACTGTAAGCCAGATTCACAACGTTGTTACCGCTGCCGGGATTCAACTTCAGCGCCCGCAACGCCGCAGCATTCGCTTTCAGGTAGTCTCCCATCGCGGCATAAGAGAACCATAGGTAAACCTGCGGTTCCGGATCGCGAGGGTAGGTTTGCGCCCATGCCTGAAAGGAAGTGCGAGCAGCTTCAAGATTTCCGGTGACGACAAGGTCGTAGAATGAGGAGATGGCCAGCTTTTCGCTCTCACTCGTGCGCTCGCGCAATTCGTAAGCCTTGCGCGTATTCTCGGCACAGCGGTCGTTTTCACTGAGAGGTTGATAACTCTGGGCCAAGCCCAAATAAGCCATGGCGAAATTGGGATCCAGTGAAATAGCTCTCTCGAAGAGCGGGATGGCGGCAGCGTAGTCATTTGCCACGTCTGAGGTTTGATTGCCGAGGGTATAGGCCTGCAGGGCTTCGAGCGAAGGCGTGGTTACGTTTTCCGGTTGCGCGTTGTACTTCCGCACCGAGGTTAGAGACTCTCCCATTTTTTCGCGCAGCTTGGTCGCCGCGTCGCCCAGAGCGTTGAGAACTTGCTCCTTTCCATTGGCCGTCACTTGTTCTTGCGCGAGTAGATCGCCGGTGCGGCAATTCACCGCTTTCAAACCCAAAACATATTGGCTGCCCAAACTTGAAATAGAGCCTTCAATGGTGGCAGCGCTGGCGGTGCGCTGGCAAACATCGCGTGCGATGTCTGGAGTAAGCCGCGCATCTTTTGGCTTGGCCATAAGAGTAAGCGTTCGCGCAATGCGTTCGTCGGAAATAAGGCTCAGGAACGGGGACTGATCCAGTTGCGCGGAAAGTCCTTGGCGAAGCGTGCCGTCGAAGACAGGATCGCTGGTTGTATTCGCGAATTCGGCGAGGACGATGGTGTCTTTGTCGGAGAGGGCTTGCGCGTGGCGCGTAAAGTAAAGCCAACTGCCAATGCCTAACAGGAGAAGCACCAGCGCAGCGCCGATCATTAGCGGCCACTTCACAAGGCTAGTTCTGGCGGGAGCGGCTGAGGTCTTGGGAGATTTTGATTGCGGGGATTCCGGCGCAGTCGAGATCGCTGGGGTCCGACTTGGCGGTTCGGCTGTTGCACTTGGTACCTCCGAGCGTCCGGAGTCCGTGTCGCGCTCCGCGACGGCCACCGCAGCGCTTAAGTCGCGTTTCAGTCGCTGCAATTCCGAGCGCACGTCCGACGCATGCTGATAGCGCAGGTTCGAGTCCTTTTCGAGGGCCCGGTTGATGATGTCTTCCAGCTTGGGCGGGATTTCTGGATTCAGCCGCAGCGCAGCGACCGGCGTGCGATTCAAAATGGCGTCGAAGATTTCGGCTGAACTGTTTCCAATAAAAGTTTGCTTGCCCGTGGCCATCTCGTAGAGGACCAAACCAAAAGAAAAAATATCCGTGCGTCCATCCAATTCTTTCCCTCGCGCCTGTTCCGGTGACATGTATGCCAACGTGCCCATTGCCGTCCCGGGTGTACTCAGCTGCGTCGCCCCTTGTGCCAGCGTGGCATCAGCGTCAGTTCCTGCCTTCGTTTGCAGCTTAGCCAAGCCAAAATCCAGAATTTTCGCGTGACCTCGTTTTGTTACGAATATGTTGGCGGGCTTGATGTCGCGATGAACGATGCCTTCTGCGTGGGCGGCGTCCAGCGCATCCGCAATTTCAATAGCGAGATTGAGTAGAGTATCCGTTTCGATCGGACGGCCGCCGATGCGTTCCTTCAGCGTCATGCCATCCAGAAATTCCATGGCGATGAACGTGTGGCCGGCG
>Ga0209420_1001023_pt1 | contig 13779 bp, 11 predicted proteins | sample BlaSpr_A8_OM1_O1_FD_187972 | JGI IMG/M metagenome (GOLD analysis project Ga0209420, IMG submission 187972) | Forest soil microbial communities from Thunder Bay, Ontario, Canada - Black Spruce, Ontario site 2_A8_OM1_O1 (SPAdes) (version 2) | ecosystem: Environmental > Terrestrial > Soil > Boreal... | reverse complement strand
ACGCCGGCCAGACCAGCTACCACGACCTCCGCTACATCCGCCTCAACAACACGCCCAATCACGCGGTGTTGCACGCCAAGCTCGCAGCGCTCGAGAACGCCGAGGCGGCGTTGGTCGCGGGCAGCGGGATGGCGGCAATATCGGCGACGCTGCTCACCGTTCTCGGCGGCGGCGGACATCTGCTCGCGCAGGATTGCGTTTACGGCGGCACCCACGATCTGTTCGTCGACGAGTTCCCGCGCCTCGGGCTGTCGGTCGATTTTATCGACGGCGACGAGCCGGCCACCTGGCGCGAGGCGATTCGTCCCAACACCCGGGCAATCTACGTCGAGGCGATGTCGAATCCGCTGCTTCAAGTGAGCGACTTGCAAGCGGCGGTGGATTTCGCCGCCGCGAATGGATTGCTCTCGATCATCGACAATACCTTCGCGAGCCCGATTAATTTTCGCCCGGCGGAAATCGGCTTCGACCTCTCAATCCACAGCGGCACCAAGTATCTCAACGGCCACACCGATATCGTCGCGGGCGCCGTGATCGGGCGCGCCGACCTGGTCGAGAGCATCACGCATACGCTGAACCACTTTGGCGGCAGCCTCGATCCGCACGCATGCTTCCTGCTACATCGCGGGATGAAGACGCTCGCGGTGCGCGTGCGCCATCAGAACGAGAGCGCGCTCAAGCTCGCGCGATGGCTCGAGCAGCATCGCGCGGTCGCGCGTGTGAACTATCCCGGCCTCGAGAGCCATTCGAATCATCTCCGCGCGTGCGAGCTGTTCGACGGCTTCGGCGGCGTGCTGAGCTTCGAGCTCGAAGGCGGCCTCGACGCGGCACAGCGCTTCATCGATCGCGTGACGATTCCAATCAGCGCGCCGAGTCTCGGTGGCGTCGAGACATTGATCACGCGGCCGTCAACCACGTCGCATTCGGGCATGTCGGCGGCCGATCGCGCGCGGACTGGAATTGGCGACGGTCTGGTGCGGCTGTCGGTCGGGCTCGAATCGAGCGACGACCTGCTCGAGGATTTTGAGGCAGCGCTGAGCGGCTGAGAGTTTCGCTGCCGGCCAACTCATTTCGGGACACTCTCTGCGACCGCGCAAAAGTTCGAACACCGAAGTCAGCCTCGGGTTGCGATAGCAAATCATTGCCATGGCTTGTGAGGGCATTGGACTTGCTTGCTGTTGATGTGTGGACCCTCAGATCGAAGCGTCGCACAGTTCCAGCCGGGCGACGCCGGCTCCGATGCGTAACTGGCGCGCGATGACGCTGTTGGTCTGCATGGCGATTATCGCGAGCACAGCGCGGATTGCATTGATCGACGGCAACAGCGATGTGCTGGTCGCGTCGATTGTGTTGTGTTTGTTTGCCGCGGGCGCATTGCTTCCGTGGAGTCCGCGCTGGCAGGCGGCGCTCGGCGCGAGCGGCGTCATTGCGATGTCGGGCTACTCGATGCACGCCGCTGATCTGGATTCCGGCCTGGCGCTCGACTGGACCCGGATCGTTGCCGCGATGACGATAGCGCAGATAGCCGCGATCCATGGCGCCCGCTATCGCCGAAAGTTTGCCGATCAAGTTGCGGCGCTGGCCGCTAACCAGCGTTTGCTGATTAGCGAGATAGCTCTGCGCGCGGAAGCCGCTGCGGCGCGTGAACGCGATCACTCCCAACTGCAAGCCAGCGAGGCGATGCTGCGCAAGGTCTTCGAGGCCTCACCGGAGAACATCGCAATCAACAGCCTGGTCGACGGACGTTTCATCGCCGTCAACGAGGCCTACGATGTCGCCGGTTACACCCGCGACGACGTGATGGGCGCCAGCATTATCGCGCTTGCGATGTGGCGGCACGACGATCAGCTCGTCCGCTTTGTCGAGATCCTTCGACGCGATGGCCACGTCAAGAACATGGAAGTCGTGCAGCGCTGCAAGAACGGCACCGACGACGAGACTCATCTCATCTCGGCCTCGACCACCGAAGTGAACGGCGAGCCGTGCGTGATTTCGATGGTCAGGGACATCACCGAGATAAAAGGCGTCGAGACCAGCCTGCGCGCCAGCCACGCGGCGCTGCGCAAGATCTTCGACGCGACCCTGGACATTATCGTGGTGACGCGGCTGTCCGACGGCGCTTACATCGATTTCAATCAGCAGTTCGCGCAGCTCGGTTACGGGCAACAGGATCTCGACGATTCCAACCAGGGCCAGCGCCGGCTATGGGCCGACGAAGCGGTGCATCAGGAGTTTCGCGCCCGCATTGTCGCCGAAGGCATCGTGCGCAACCTCGACGCCGACTTCCTGAAGCCCGACGGCAGCCTGATGCCGGCGATGCTGTCGGCGGTGCGCGTCGAGCTCAAGGGCGAGGACTGCGTGGTCGCGATGATTCGAGATCTCACGCAGACCCGGGAAGCCTCGCGCAAGCTCGAGGAAAGCGAGGCTGCCCTACGCGCCATCTTCGACGTGAGTCCCGACGCAATCTCCGTCGCTAGCGCGCACGACGGCAGATACGTGGCGGTGAATGCGGAATTTCGGCGGCTCGGCGGGCGCACCCTCGAGCAGACGATTGGCAAGACCGATCTCGAGCTCGGCGTGTGGAGCAAACCGCCCGATCGCGACCGCTTCAGTGCCGCGCTGGCGGCCGAGGGCGAAATCCGCAACATGGAGATCGAATTTCTATCCCGCGACCATACCCCAATCCCGACGCTGATCTCGGCCGCGATGCTCGACTTTGGCCGTCAGCCTTGCGTGGTCGCGTATATTCGCGACATCACGGCCAGAAAGCGGATCGAGCGCGACCTGCTGTCGGCGCGCGAGGACTTGTCGCGGCAGGTCAAGGCGCTCAGCGAGAGCGAAGAGACCTTCCGCAAACTGTTCGACGCCAACCTCGACAGCATGACCCTCAGCGGCGTCAATGGAATTTATATCGATGTTAACCAGGAATTCGTCAAGGGCACCGGCTACTCGCGGGAGGAGGCTGTCGGCCATCATTTCGCCGATCTGAACATGTGGATTCATCCGGACGAAATGATTCGCTTCGCCGATCAACTCACCCGGACCAACGAGGTCAGGAACCTCGAGGTTGCTTTCCGAATGAAGGATGGCACGGAGCGGCCAGTGCTCCTGTCAGCGACCAACCTCGAACTCTACGGCCAGCTGTGCTGCCTGACGATCTGCCGGGATATCGCGGATATCAAGATGACGCAGCGCGAACTGGTCGCCGCGCGCGAGGCGGCGGTGGCGGCCTCGCGCGCCAAGTCGGAGTTTCTGTCGAGCATGTCGCACGAGATTCGCACGCCGATGAACTCGATCCTCGGGATGGCCGATCTGCTGATGGAAACCCCGCTCGGCGACGAACAGCGCAGATACTTGAGCACCGTCATCAGCAACGGCCGCGCGTTGCTCGCGTTGATCAACAGTATCCTCGACCTCGCCAAGGTCGAGAGCGGGCGCATCAACCTCGAGGCGGTCGAGTTCGATCTCAAGGACAGTGTCGAGAAGGTGCTCGAGACGCTTGCGATTCGCGCGCATGAAAAGCGCCTCGAACTGATGGTGCGGTTCGCGCCCGAGATCCCCGAAGTCGTACTCGGCGATCCCTTGCGGCTCAGCCAGATCTTGATCAACCTGGTCGGCAACGCGATCAAATTCACTCAACACGGACAGGTGCTGGTGTCGGTAGAGCGCGACACAGGCGCGGCGGTCGCGGGCGCGCTCAAATTCACCGTGACCGACACCGGTATCGGAATTCCCGCCGACCAGCGCCACCTGTTGTTCCACGCCTTCAGCCAGGCTGACTCTTCGACCTCGCGCAAATACGGCGGCAGCGGGCTCGGACTGGCGATCGTCTCCCGGCTGGTCGCGCTGATGCACGGCACAGTCGACGTGGCGAGCGAGCCGGGGATTGGCAGCGCGTTTTCGTTCACAGCGCAATTCGGCCTGGCCGCCAATAGGACGATCCACCCGGTGCCGCGCGAGAACGCGCTCAGCGGCCTCAGAATTTTGCTGGTCGATGCCAACGACGATAGCCGCTCGATTCTCTCTGAACTGCTGAGCGCGCGAGGGGCGCAGGTGACCCAGGAAATGTCGGCGGGGGGCGCGCTCGCACAACTACGGGACGACGGCGCTCGCGAGTCTCGCTTCCAGGTCTTGCTGCTCGACGGCACCATGCCGGCGCGGGGCGCATTTGAAGTCGCGGAATGCCTGATGGGTGGCGGTCCGGGGCGGCCGCGGCTCGTGATGATGCTCGCGACCAACGACTTGACCATCGAGGTCGCGACCCTGCGCACCGCCGGAGTCGACAACTATATCGTCAAGCCGGTGCGGCGCGCCGAGTTGTTCGCGGCAGTTGCCCGGGCGCGCGCCCCAGCGCAAGTCGAAGCGCGCGGCGACAAGTTCGGGCCGCCGGCGGTCGCGCCGCCCCTGGCTCCGTCCGCGTTCCTCAATCGCCCGCTGCGGATTTTGATGGCCGACGATTCGCAGGACAACCGCGCGCTAATCCGCGCGTACTTGAAGAAAACGCCCTACCATCTCGAAGAAGCCGAGGATGGACAGGAGGCGATCGACAAATTCGTCGCCGGCAAGTTTGACCTGGTCCTGATGGATATCCAGATGCCGATCATCGACGGCTACGAAGCGACCTCGACGATTCGAATCTGGGAGGTCGCGAACAGCCGCCCCCGCACGCCCATCGTGGCGCTGACCGCGTCAGCGCTGGAAGAAGCGGTGCATCGCACGAAAGCCGCGGGATGCGACGCGCATGTGACCAAGCCGGTCAAAAAATCGACGCTGCTCGACGCCATCCGCGACGCAATGGAAATGAGCGCGGTGGATGACGACGAGGCCGTGGTCGCCAATCACAAGGAGGAAACATGCCGGACCGGGTAATAGTGGAAGTGGACGAGGATCTAAGCGACCTGATCCCCGGTTTTCTGACCAACAAGCGCGCCGACATCGACACGATTTTCGAGGCCGTAACGCGACGCGACTACGCCGAGATAGGCCGCATCGCGCATCGGATCAAGGGCGAAGGCGGCAGCTACGGATTCGACGCGATGACGGAGACGGCCCGCTCGCTGGAGCGTGCCGCCGCGCTGCACGACGATAGTGCGTTGAAGACGCTCGCGCGGCAGCTGCTCAGCTACCTGGATCGCGTCGAGATAGTTTTCCAGCCCTCTCGCGAATAGCGTTCGCCGCTAAGCGGCCTTGGGCTTCTTCTGCACCGGCGGCGTGGTCTCGCTCATGCGGCGCGTCACTTCCTCGTCGCTCATCGTCCAGATGCGATCGTCGGGCGGATAATCCATCAGCGGCTTCGACGGATCGGGCTTGGGTTGCGCAATCGTGCCGCCCTTCGATTCGAACGGCGCGGGATGCTTGTACTTCTCGACCTCCTCTGCAGTGATTCCCGCCAGCGCCTGCACTTCGGGATCGATCCACGCTTCGGCGTCGATCGATCCGCCTTCGGAGGTCGAGAACTCAAGCATGATTCCCTCCGGCGCGGCCAGGTAGATCGACTTGCAGAACCCATGATCGAGCGGGCCCATCACCCAGTGTCCATGCGCGCGGACGCGATCGCGAATCGCCATCAGATCGTCGTAGGAATCGACGTTGAGCGCCAGATGCTGCATCGCTCCGGGCGCGACATTCTGCGTAGTATGCCCGGCGTGCGAGACGCCCTTGATCGGCTGAATCTTCGCGACATCGGGATGCTGCACGAACGCGATCGAGGAGCTGTCGCTCAGCTTCATGAAGCCGTGAAAGGTGTTGTCGACCCCATGCATCCAGTAGAGCGCGACCAACTCCATCCCGACGACCCGCGAGAAGTAGTCGATCTGCTTTTTAATGTCCTTGGTACAGATGGCGAGATGATGGACTCCGTTTGGTAGACCCATGATGCCGACCTCCGTGGTGAGTGATTCTGTTGTGCCACAACGACGAGGCTCTGACCAGAGAGTGAGCTAACTCCGTCATCCTGAGTGCAGCGAAGGATCTCGCGCGTTAGCGCGTCTGCCTGCGGGCGCCGAACGCAGGAGCGTCCGTCGAGATTCTTCGCTATAGCAGCTTCCGCTCAGAATGACGTAAGAAAAAGCCGCTACCCGATAATCTTGTTCAGCGGGAACTCCACGATGCCCACCGCGCCCGCCTCGAGCAGCTTCGGGAACAGCTCGCGCACCGTCTGCTCCGCGATCACCGTCTCGACCGCCAGCCATTCGACCCCCTTCAGCGCCGGGCTCGGGTAGAGATGCGAGATGGTCGGCGCGGTGATCGACGGCAACAGCGCGATCACTTGTTCAAGATTCTCTTTCGCCACGTTCATCTTGATCCCGACCCGATTCTCGGCGTCGAGTGCGCCGCGGATCAGGATGCCGAGCTGGCGAATCTTCGCCTGCTTCCACGGATCGGTCCACGATGCGGGGTTGGCGACCAGCACCGGATTCGAGATCAGCAATTCCTCGACGATGCGCAAGCCGTTGGCGCGCAGCGACGATCCGGTCTCGGTCACGTCGATGGCGGCGTCGATGATGCCTTCGGCGACCTTGGCCTCGGTCGCGCCCCATGAAAATTCAACTTCAGCTTTAACTTTGCGCTCGGCCAGAATTCGCGTGACGAACTGCACCAGCTCGGTGGCGATGCGCTTGCCCTGGAGATCCTCGAGCCGCTTGACCGGCGAGTCATTGCGCACGCATAGGACCCATCGCGAGGGCGTCAGCGTCGCCTTGGCGTAGATGAAGCTCTCGACCTGGTGCAGCGTCACGTTGTTCTCGACGATCCAGTCGCTGCCCGTGATGCCCGCGTCGAGCGAGCCGTCGGCGATATAGCGCGGCATCTCCTGCGGCCGCAGGATACGGCAGCTCAGCGTCGCGTCGTTGATGGTCGGGATGTACGAGCGCGAGCCGACCGTGATGCGCCAGCCGGATTTGCGCATCAGCTCGAGCGTCTGCTCCTCGAGGCTGCCCTTGGGGATGCCGAATTTCAGAACTTTGTCAGCCATGTCGTCTCAACCGGCCGTCTTCTTCGGCTGATGCCCGTAGTTGGGGCCGTACTTGGCGGGATCGACCTTGCGCTGATCGACGATCTTCCAGGCGCCGTTTTCGAGCTTGCGAAAAAAGCACGACTCGTAGCCTTCGTGGCATGCGGCCCCGTCGCCGCGCTGCTCGACCGCGACGACCACAGCGTCGGCGTCGCAGTCGACCCGAATCTCGTGCACGATCTGAAAATTCCCCGACTCTTCGCCCTTGCGCCACAGCTTGTTGCGAGATCGCGAGAAGTAGCACGCGCGGCCGGTCGCGACCGTCTCGTCGAAGGCCTCGCGGTTCATGTAGGCGACGGTCAGCACCCGATGGCTCAAATGATCAACCGCGATCGCGGCAACGACGCCGCCGTTTTTGTCGAAATCGATCGCCGCCGATGCTTCCGTGGCTGGATGTCCCTGCGTTGCCATTGCTTTGCCTGAATTCAATTGCCCATTAAGATAAATATAGCGCTTGTGAATCAAGCAGTATCGGGGAAACTCCGGCGCGATTCAATGCGATATGTCACGCGCACAACATCTACCTGTTTTAAAATAATGCCAATGCGTGTACATTACGGGCCGATGTCAGACGACTTGCCGAGCCCATCGCTCGTTCACAATTGAAAATGATTCCAACCACCGTCCGCCGTTTGGCGAAACTTTCTGTCGTGGCGATTGTTCTCGCCATGTCGGCGATCGCGTGCCACATCCCCGGCAAGTCGATCGAGTCGAATTACAAAAACGTTGACCAGTTCAACTTCGACGTAGCGATGGGCCCTAAGAATTACCATATCGAGGGCTACCTGACCCGCAGCAGTGAGCAGGGACGGCGCCCCGGGCTGCTGGTGCTCAACGGCGGCGAAGGCAACGTCGATCGATGCGTCCAGATGAGCCAGGGAATCGCCGCCATGGGCATCCAGGTCGCATGCGTGAGTATCCCCGGCTACGGGAATTCATCGGGGCCGAGCCGCTTCGTCGGACAGCCGTCGGTGCTGGCGTCGCGCAAGGCGCTCGACATGCTCGCGGGACGCGATGACGTCGATGCGTCGCGGCTCGCAGTCTGGGGACTTGGGCATGGCGCAGTCGCGGCAGGCCTGCTGATGGACTACGACTCGCGCCCGCGCGCGCTGATCCTGGAATCGGGATGCTACGATCCGCTGTCGCTGTGGCCCACTGCGCCGCTGCGCACCAAGCTGTCTATTCTGCGCGAAGTCTGGCCGAGCAAGCGGATCCTGAAAGAGCGCAGCGTGATCGCGCATCTGCCGGATAAGCTCGAATGCAGCGTGCTGATCATGCACGGGCAGATGGACAATCGGATGCCGGTGGGACAAGCGGTGAAGCTCGCGGACGCGTTGCGAGCGCATGGCGTGAAAGTTCAGACGTACTATTTCCCGCAGGCCTCGCACGACCTCGGCAAACGCGTCGAGCCCGAACTACGCGCCTTCCTACGCGACAATCTGCTGGAAACCACCAGCGCCGCCGCCTCGTAAGAATCGAATGTGGAACCCGCGGTGGGTTCCACACCTCCTCTCTCTCCTATCCGGTTCCCCTTCGCTCGAGGGAAGGGGTTAAGGGTTAGGTTCCCCAACTACTCAATCTCCTTCAGCGCCTCCATCACTTCCTCCGTGTGCCCGTTCACCTTCACCTTCGGGAACACCCGCCGCACGATGCCCGCTTTGTTGATGATGAACGTAGTGCGCTCGATGCCCATAAACTCGCGCCCGTACAGTGATTTCATCTTGTACACGCCATAGAGCTTGCAGACCTTGTTGCCCGGATCGGCGAGCAGCGGGAAGTTCAGCTCGTGCTTCGCGATGAACTTGCCGTGCGAGTCAGTCGAGTCGGCGCTGATGCCCACGACTTTCGCACCAAGCTTTTTGATTGGCGCGATATTGTCGCGAAAGCTGCACGCCTCGATGGTGCATCCGGGCGTCATGTCCTTGGGATAGAAATACAGCACCAGGCTGTTCGCGCCGATGAGCTGCTTGAGCGCGACGCTCTTTCCGTCGGCGTCGAAGAGATCGAAGTGCGGCGCCTTCTTTCCTTCGAGCGCGGCGCTGGCGCTTTTGGATGTCGTGGTGGCGGATTTCTTTGGAGCCTTGGTGGCGGTCTTTTTGGATGTCGGCATGGGATTGATTTAGCCGCGCTCGGCGTTTGAGGCAACTTGGACGTTCCGGGAGCCGGTTTTGACGACTCTCAGGAATTAACGAACCCCCCGTTTTACAAGGGTTTCGTGGCCCCTAGTTGACGAGCCGCCAGTCACCCCTTAGACTTGGCGGGCTGACAGTCCTCAATTGATCCAGCCCGCGTCCCTATGGCCGTTTATACCGAGCTAAGCAAACCGTTTCTCAAGGAGTTGTCGGACGACTACGGCCTTGGGCGTGTAGCCAGCGCCACCGGAATCCCCGAAGGCTCGGTCAACTCCAACTACGTGCTCGAAGCGGCCAAGGGCAAATTCCTGCTGCGGGTGGACGAGGTCAAGGGCGAGAACGAGCTCAAGCGCGAGATCGACCTGCTGTCGTTCCTGCGCAAGCATGCGTTCCCGTGCCCGCATCCGATGCAGGATCGGACGGGCCGCTTCTATCGCAATTTCAACAACCGCTGCGTGTCGCTGTTCAAGTACCAGGAAGGCAAGGTGCTGGTGCCGGTGCGCATGAAGCCGAGCCAGCTCGAAACTATCGGCCATGCGCTCGGCGACCTGCATGTGATCGGCAAGGCTTACAAAAAGGGAATCGACAACCGCTTCAGCTTCGAGCGAATCGCCGACCTGTACCTGACCGTGCGCAACCGGCTGCCGAACTACTTCCGCAAGATCTGCCGCACGCTCGACGACGAAGTCGAGTACCTGACGCGCTATCTCGAAGGCAAGCTGCCCAAGGGCGTGATCCACGGCGACATCTTCTCGGACAACCTGCTGTTCCGCGGCGAGAAGCTGACGGCGATGCTCGATTTCGACGCGGCCTGTCGCGGCAAATTTATTTTCGATATCGCGACCGCGGTCAACGCGCTGTGCTTCGTCGACGGCAGTTACTCACTCGACCGCTTCCGCTACCTGCTCTCGGGCTACGAGTCGGTGCGGACGCTGTCGCTGGCGGAATGGGACGCGTTCCCCAACGAGCTGCGTTTTTCCTCACTGCGCTTCACGGTCACGCGGTTGCATGATTTCTTTCTGACCCCCGTCGACGGCAAGCATCGCGTGGACAAGGACTTCCGCGAGTTTTTCGACCGGCTGCGCGTACTCCGCCGCGAGCGCGAAGGCGGGATGGAACCGCTACTGATGGCGATGGCGACCGGATACGACTACCGCAAATATCAGAAGGTGAAAGCGACCGAACGCCGCCAGGCGTGACGCCCGCCCCTGACCGCGACCGCATCCGCGGAGAATCCGTTGTCTTCAATCCTCGACAGCCTCAACCCCACCGCGCCCGCGCTATGGCTCGAGGTCTCGCCGCCGCGCGGAATCAATCCGGCGCCGCTGCTCAAGCGCCTCGTCGAGCTTGCGGGGCATGTCGATGCGATCAACCTGACGGACAACGCGATGGGCAAGGTCAAGATGTCGGGGCTGGTGTTCGGCGCGGCAATCAAGGAGCGCCTGAAAATTCCGGTCGTGCTGAACGTCTCGTGCCGCGACCGCAACCGCTTCGCACTGAAATCCGATCTGCTGGGCGCGGCTGCAATCGGGATCGACGCGCTGGTCGCGCTCAACGGCGACAAGATTCCGCCCGGCGCCGACGGCAAGGCGATCGTCTCGCACGATATCGACGCCTACGCGTTGCTGGCGATGGTCGCGGCGCTGAATCGAGGCGATACCGGCGAAGGCAAGTCGATCCTCAAAGCGATCCCGTCGATTGTCGCGGGCTCGGTCGCGAATCCGAATCGAAAAAAAATTGAGCGCGAGTTCGAGCTGCTCGAGCGCAAGGCCGCAGCGGGCGCGCGCTTCGTCATCACGCAGCCGGTGTTCGACGCGGAGACTGGACGGCGCTTTGTCACGAAAGCGAACAGCCTTGGGCTCAAGACGATGCTCGGAATCCTGCCGGTCAAGCGCGAAGCGATGGCCAATTACCTGATCGACCGGGTCAAGGATCTAAGCGGCGCGCGGAGCCATCTGGACAGATTCGCCGGGATGAGCGAAGAAGAGGTACGCGCGGTTTCGATTCGGGACAACCTGGCGTTGATGAAGTCGTTGGCTCGCGACGCGGCGGGGTTCATCATCATGAGCGGTGGCGGCCCCTCGCTGGCTATCGAGCTGGCGCTCCAGTTCAGCCGCTGGCGCAAGGAGATCGGCAAATGAACCGGACCCAGGCAAATGGTTCACGATCCAAAGTTGGCGCCGACAAGAACGGCGCGCCGAGTACCGCCAAGCTCGAAGATGCGGTCCGTGTCATCCTGCGCCATATCGGCGAAGATCCGGATCGCGAAGGACTCGAGCGGACGCCGGCACGCGTCGCCAAGGCTTACGAGTTCCTGACCAGCGGCTACGCCAAGGATCCGAAGGAAGCGATCAACGGCGCGCTGTTCTCCGAGCAGGACTATCAGGAAATGATCCTGTGCAAGGATCTGGATTTCTATTCCCTGTGCGAGCATCACCTGCTGCCGTTCATGGGCAAGGCGCACGTCGCGTACCTGCCCAATCGCAAAATAGTCGGAATCTCGAAGCTGGCGCGGATGGTCGAGATCTACGCTCGACGGCTGCAGGTGCAGGAGCGGCTGACGACGCAGATCGCGCAGACTATAATGTCGGAGATCGATCCTCTCGGGGTCGCGGTGGTGCTCGAGGCCGAGCATCTGTGCATGCGGATGCGCGGAGTCGAGAAGCAGAATTCCTACGTCACGACGTCGGCGATGCTGGGCGTGTTCCGCACCAACACCGAGACGCGCCAGGAATTCATGCAACTCTTGCGGAACGGCAAGCCGTAAAGCGGCGCGAGTTTCGCTTTTTTCAGCGAGAAGAGCCCACACTGGGTCAGCTTTCCAGGCGAAAATGTTTCACGTGAAACGGTACTTTAGTTCAGGGGAACGAAACGCGAATCGGGGAAGGAACGAACGTCAGGTTCTCAGCACGCGAAGGCCGAGATGACGCTCGAAGAGATCAAAGTCGCGGTGGCGATGAAGAAGGTCATGGCCCCCGGCTATACAGAAGGTCGCGATGATCGTGTCAACTGTGCTGCGCCGCCGCTACGCCGCGCGATCTGAGCGTGCGATGATTGCGGGCGGCGGCGATTGCGATCTCATAGCCTCCCATCGCCCTAAATTGAAGAGCAGCCAAAGCACTCTCCGCGATTCGAAAGTCGCGCTCGAGGGCAAAGCCCTGAAGTACTTCTGCCATGATCAAATCGCCAACCACGAGCTGAGGCGGGGGAATCCGACTAAGGACAACTGGTCATCAATGACGATATTAGTTCGCATGCGTCTTCACCTAGTGTGTAGTCCAAACCATGATGCTACACACCGCAACCGAATAACTGAAACATGATGGCGGCAGATGATGCGGCGCTGGAGGCGCTGGGGCGGTATGCGCTTCGGTTCGTTAAGCCAGGGCATACGATTGGGCTCGGCACGGGGCGGGCGGCTAGCGCGTTCATTCGGGCTCTGGGAGCCAGCGGAATCGAGGTGCGCGGCGTTCCTACTTCCAGTCCGGCCGAAGAGTTGGCACGTTCGGTAGGGATTCCGATCGTCACGCTCGAGCAGGCGGGGAAAATCGATACCGATATCGACGGAGCTGACGAGGTCGATCCGCGGCTCAATCTGATCAAGGGGTACGGCGGCGCGCTGGTGCGCGAAAAAATCGTGGCGGCCTCGTCGCGGCGATTCGTCGTGCTGGTCGGCTACGAAAAAATGGTTAAGAAACTTGGCGACCGCGGGAGTATTCCGGTCGAGGTGGTGCCGTTCGGATTGTCGCTCGTCACTGCGAAGATCAAAGCGCTTGGGATGAAGCCGCGCGTTCGCGAAAAAGACGGCGCGCAGTTCATTACCGACAACGGCAACCTGATTCTCGATTGCGCGGTGAAGAAGATCGAGAATTCGGCGCGGCTGGATAGCAAGCTGCTCGCGATTCCGGGCGTGGTCGGCACCGGGATTTTCATCGCGATGGCGGATGTGGTGCTGGTGGCGGAAGCATCGGGGAAGATTCGGACGCTCAAACGCTGACAGTGTAAGCCACCGTCTACGCAAAGACTGGCGACGCGGGAATGGCGAACGACGCGTGCGCCCTAACCTCTAACCCCTTCCCAAGGTGGGAAGGGGAACGAATCCTGGAAAACAGAGTTCTTGAAGATCCGAAAACTCTCCCAATGATACAAAGACCGGAGAGGGACGACCTCGAGAAGATTTATCGCGCTGCCGTCGCTGCCGTCGATCCTGCCCGGCTCGTCGGGCGCGCGATGGACGGCGGGTGCCTGGGTGCGGAGCAGGTTCCTGATTTGACTGCGGGCGCGTCGCGAGTGCTGATGCTGGCGGTGGGCAAGGCATCGCGCGCGATGGCGGGCGAGATCGAACGTCGAATCGGTGACAAGCTCGCCGACGCGATCGTTGTGGTTCCAAAAACTTCCGCGGCGACAACGGAGCCGGCTCTTTTCAGGATTAAGGCCCGCTCCGATGTCGCGACGGATTTCTTCAATATTAGGATGGTAGCGTCCAACCATCCGGTGCCGGACGAGTCGTCGGAGGCGGCTGCGAATCTTGCGTGCGAGATGCTGCATCGGGCGACGACCGACGACCTGGTGATTGTCGCGATCAGTGGAGGCGCGTCAGCGATGTTCGCGCGGCCGGCCGAAGGGCTGACGCTG
>Ga0209420_1001022_pt1 | contig 13792 bp, 9 predicted proteins | sample BlaSpr_A8_OM1_O1_FD_187972 | JGI IMG/M metagenome (GOLD analysis project Ga0209420, IMG submission 187972) | Forest soil microbial communities from Thunder Bay, Ontario, Canada - Black Spruce, Ontario site 2_A8_OM1_O1 (SPAdes) (version 2) | ecosystem: Environmental > Terrestrial > Soil > Boreal... | reverse complement strand
TGCTCGCGAGGTTCTGCGCGTGTGGGAAGGTTCTTCGTAGCGGCAGACGCCATCTCGATTTTCAGTTCAAGATAGAGCTGATTGAAGAGGTCCGTTTTGGTTTCGAAGTAAGTGAAAAGCGATCCATTCGCAACGCCAGCCTCTTTCGCGATGCCAGCTGTCGGCGCGCTCAGGCCCTGCGTAACGATAATCCGCGTCGCCGCCTCTAGAATCGCGCTTCTCTTCTCGTCGCTCTTCGGCCTTGACATGAGTTAATACTATAGATAAGTGTCTGGACAGTCAACTATTATTTTTGATTCTGCGTCACTGGACGCCAGGCAGGCGTTGGAGCCGGAACTCTATACCGTCACTTTCCTACACGCGATGCACGGATCGAAGCGGTCTATCGCACGGAGGTGGAAAAGGTGGCCGCCGCCGAGAAGAAGTTCTGCGAGAGCCTTGGTCTCATCGAGGCCTTGCGAGCATGGATGTTGCTCTTCGTCGACCACATCGCGACTAAACAGATCATCGGCCCCGCTTTGAATTCGCTCCTCGGAGGGCCCCTGTAGTCCCAGAACATGCCTCTCATGCGGCGCAATGGTACAGAACCTGTACTGACCTGAATTCGGTCTGCTACAATTCAATCACAGAGCAGGGACAGATGTTCTGGATCGCGGCTGCACGAGGGCGGTATGGAAGCCAGTTTGACGTGCTGTCCATGCTGTCCATTTCTCCCGGAATTTAGATAGATCCGGTGGAAACAGTTGAAACCGGCGAAACGGTTGACAGCAAGAATAGACAGCAAACATGCGGGTTTGGCCGTAACCGTATGAAAAGCAAGTGGGGACGTAGTTCAGTTGGTTAGAACGCTGCCCTGTCACGGCAGAGGCCGCGGGTTCGAGTCCCGTCGTCCCCGCCATTCTTTTCAAGCACTTGCAACCCTAGCGTCCGGCAAATCAGGGGATGTTAGGGGACGATAAGCGCCGAACGAGAATAGTCCCATCCCCGAACGGTTCCAGACAGCGCTCATTGGATTAGGTTTGTCTTCGGCAAAAGCCCGTCGGCAAAATCGCGTCGACCAATTTGTCTTGTGCCAAGCGTTTGGTCTTCGATGTCGCCTGCAGGTACTTGTTCGTGACGTGAAGGTTGCTGTGCCGCAAGTAGTCGCGGATTGTGAGCTGATGCTCGTCCATCTCCGCCAACATGGTTCCCACCGTGTGCCGAAAAGTGTGCCAGCCCACGCCTGCGATGCCAATCTTCTTGAACGCAGGTTGAACCTTCTTCTTGAGCACTGACGCCAGATCGAGTGGTTTGTTGCCTTTCAGTCTTTCCGAAGGAAAGATGAAATGCTCCGGTTGGTTGTAAAGACTCTGAGACTTCCAGTCGAGCAAGGCATGTTTCAGGCTTGGATGCATCGGCAACAGCTTGGCCGAAGCTACCGTTTTGGTGCACTTCAGGTGCCCACCTCGACGCCAATAATACGAGTGTTGCAGGCTGAAGCTCATGTTTTCGAAATCGCAGTCGAGCCAGCGCAGAGCCCCGAGTTCCCTTGACGTATTCCTAACGCACCCTCTAGAAACACGAGAAGCTGATCCCGAAATTCTAACCCTGCTAGGCCCATCTTGACCTGTTCTGCGGACAAGACCAAAGGGGAACTCTGACGTTTGGCGCGGATCCGCACGCCGGTGCTGCTCCGCTTCCGACAGGTATGCCCGACGAGATGGGCACAAAACTCCCACCGAACGGCGTGCGAAAACAAAGCCGACATCACGCACTTTATCTTCGCTTGAGTGCCATTCGCTACTCCTGTCGCTCGCAGCCAGCGCTCCACCTCGACGGTCTTGACTTGTTCCAGTGGCAGATTGCCCCAGCGTGGGATAATCCAGTTCTTGGTGTAGATGATGTACGCATCTTGTGTGGACAGAGCTTTGAGAGGCAGTTCCTCTTGAGAGTAGTGCTCCCAGAGCGTGTTGATGGTAGTTCGCCGCAGGTTCCGATGTTCGCAGCGATTGTTGATGGTTACCGAACCCCAAAACTCGCACAGTCACTATCGAGTCACGGTCGGCGCACATGGATTCTCGGCCTCGCGGCGGCGGGCATCTTGTCGATTTTATTTACGTTGTTCAACGGCTTGTCTGCGAGCGTAGGCGCAATAGCAATTGTCTGCATTTTCGCGTCGACGCTGGTGACCGTGCTCACCGGCCTTAAGATCGACTCTTTACGAGGAGTGCCGCTTCTCGTGTTCGCCTGCGTGTGCGCGTTCGTTTTTAGTTATTTCGATTGGAACAACAACCATGCTGTTCATGAAAGCACAGTTGCAACCCGACGGGCCCTCTTCAACGTTTCCGGCCCCCAGCTGGAGTTCGAGTCTTGGTATAGATCGCGCAAAGATCTCGAATACTACAGGGAGAAGAGAAAAAAATACCCGGTCTTCATCGTCGCGGCACGAGGCGGAGGGATCTACGCCGCAGCGCAGGAGGCGCTATTTCTGAGCCGCATGCAGGATCAATGCCCCAATTTTGCGCAGCATGTGTTCGCCATCAGTGGGGTATCCGGCGGGAGTCTCGGCGCGGCCCTGTTTAATAGCCTTGTCCGCAAGCACGTAACAAATGCAGCGTGGGAGCCGTGCAAGTTCGGGAGTTCCGCAACGGGCCCCCTGGAGCAACGCACACGGTCGTTTATCGAAACCGACTTCTTATCGCCCATCATCGCATCTGCTTTTTTCCCCGATTTGTTACAGCGGTTTCTGCCATTCCCGGTAGCTGGAGCGGATCGCGCGGAGGCGCTCAGTCGCGGTTTAGAGCGAGCCTGGCGAAATATCGAGCCGGGTGGAGAAAATCCCTTCGAGCAATCATTCCTCAATCACTGGGACCCGACCTCAGCTGCGCCCGTGCTCATGTTGAATATGACCGAGGTCGACAACGGTCGACGTATCGTCATCGCACCGTTTGCATTTACCCCCCTCAGCGACGCGGCGTCCACTGCGGAGGCGTGGTTCTATGAGACCGACGAAATGAAGAAGTCACTCTTTGCCGGCGGGCAGACTTCGCCAATCACCAAAGACGTGAATCGTAGGCGTTATCCCCGATCAGATTCTGTGGCGCTTCCGGCACAATCAACCGGACAAGCGTGGATGTGGCCAATTTCACTTCATGAGGTGTAGCGCTTTCGACGCACACGGCAATTGGCAGACCATGGCTGTCGGCGACAGCCATGATCTTCGTTCCTTTGCCGCGCTTGGTCCTGCCGACCTTCGGCCCCCTTTTTTAGCTGGAGCAAAGCTACCGTCGATGAAGGATTCGCGAACATCCAACCGACCTCGAACTTGCAGGTCTTCTGCTAATGCCTCGAGAACCCCTCGCATGATTCCTGAACGTACCCACTGCTGAAATCGGCGATGGCATGTCTGGTAGGAGGGATAGCGCTCAGGCAGGTCCGACCATGGAGCGCCAGTCCGCAGTACCCAAAGGATTCCGTTTAAGACAGGACGACGGTCCTTCCACGGTCGGCCTCTTCCGTCTGGGCGGTGCAATGGTTCAGGAATGAGGCCATCGAGAATCCCCCATTGAGCGTCTGTCAGGTCTCGTGTCGTCTGGGTCATAGGTTGGCCTTTAGGAACCTTGAGTGGAATTGAGGATCTTGCTTGGTCGAATCGGTACTCTAGAAATTGTAGAAGAAAGACAGACAGAAGAAACCACGCGTCTTGACGCTGCTTGTTCTGAGGTTCTTCGTGCGAGACTTACTTGTTCGGCGAACGCACACCACCAAAGCCGCGACGATGCATTAGTCGGCCATTTAGCCGTTCCCGCCATCCAATCGGCCTGCCCTTACTCTCGCTCGCAGTGGCGAAAGGTTGTCCGCGACCTTGAGCCTCAGTGTTTGCATCCGCAAGACTGTAGTCGCAGTCCTCGATGCCAGGATGGTTCTCGTCGCACGGAATTAAAAGCATCGCATAGGAACTGCCGTTAACATCCGTTGCAGAGCCCACAATTTCGCCGCGATCGTTGATCTCGATTGCTCCCGCAACGGAGAGACCCGCCGTGGACAACACAATCGTATTGAGGTCGACCATTGCCCCGTTCTCCCAAAGGAATGCACCTTGCTGACAGCCGTTCTCTCCCCAATTGCCGACTACCTGCTTCTTCGAATTAATCGCAAATGCCCATGAACAGCCGTTGAGCGCTCCAAGGTCATACATTTTTCCATCCCAGAGGAACGCATCAGCTTGGTTGTCTCCGGATAGGTATGATCCACCGACCACCTGACCTGAATCATTAATCATTTCAGCGCCGGCAAAACTTCCACCCAAAGTGCCCAGGTTTTGCATGCCAGTCGTCTTTTCCCAGAGAAAAGGATAGCTTGTAGCGTCTCCGGCCAAGTCCGAATTGCCGACCACCTGACCACGGTTGTTGATCGACTGTGGAAAGCCACAGATCCCGCCAAGAGTGCCAAGATCGATCATCTGACCGTTCTCCCAAAGGAATGGATCCTGGGTTGGGAGCATCGCTCCGCCTGCGGCTCCGGCGGACGAGCAGCCAGTTATTACTGGATTGGGCGTCGAACCTGTGTACGAGATACCGATGATCTGTCCTCGCTCATTGATCGCTATGGCGTAAGCATCCGTTCCGGTCCCCAACGTGCCCAAATCTTGCATTACTCCTTTGTCCCAAAGGAAGGCTCTGTTCTGGTATGAGTAGGGGTACGGCTCGTAAAAGTTATAAAGCGGCGACCAGTCGCCCATTGAATAAGGATCGGGAACCGTATTGAAGGCCCACCCGACCACTTGCCCTCGGCTGTTGACGGCTTCGGCGCCACTCTCATACCCGCCTTCAGGCAAAGTTCCCAGATCAATGATGTTGCCATCCCGCCAGAGGACTGCATGGTTTTCCGGGAAGCCTGGATACAGGGGATCCAACTCGCCGTTTTGCGAAGTCCCCGCTACCAGATCGTTTGCACTGATCCAGGAGGTAGCGCTGTTTTGGCCCCCCGGAAGAACACCTAAGTCGGTCTTAAAACCGTTATGCCACTCGAATGCGTGAGAGACATAACAATCGCCGTTAAAGCAAAAGGGGTTGTAGGGGTCGAGTGTAGACGTATCTGCCCATCCGATAAGAATCCCGGCGCCATTCAGGTTTTGGGCGGCCTCCATATATGGCACGAGAAGATCATCGCCGTTGATATAGTTTTGTGGCCCACCGAAGGTCCCTAAGTTGACGAGCTTGTAATGATGATGCTTTTGGTTTTGTGCGGCCAGTTGAAGTGAAACCGCCATCAAAACGAACGTGGTTGCAGAGACAAAAATCAATCTGGGTTTCATATCAGCCTCCCCTTCTTACACAACCTATGGTGCTACTTGTTCCGGGAAGACACGCCAGAAAAACCGCGATGGCGCGTTAGTCGGCCATGTAGCGGATCCAGCCGTTCAGTCGGCCTGTCATTATTCTCGTTTGCAGAGGGCGAAGACTGGGTACGAGCTTGAGCCGCAGTAGCTGCGTCGACGAGGCTGTAGTCGCAGTCTTCAAGGTCAGGGTGATTCTCATCGCAAGGGATCAATAGGATTGCATGTGTTTTGCCGTTAGCATCAGTCCCAAGGCCGGCGATTTCGCCCCGATTATTGATATCAAATGCTCCGTTCCCAACCGATATCCCTGAGTCGGAAGAAACAAGAGTAGCTAAGTCGACCATTGGGCCGCCATTCTCCCAGAGGAATGACCCCGTCTCACAATCGCCATCTCCGAGATAGGGAGTAGATCCCCCCACGTATGCCCCCCAGTGGCCGATAACCTGACCTTGTGTGTTGATCCACCAGGCATGGGCACAACCGTTGGTGTTCCCGAGATCGTGCACCGTTCCGTCCCAAAAAAATGCGTCGGTCTGAGTATCTCCCGCTAAATTCGCCCATCCGACAACTTCCCCCGACTCATTCATCTTCGTGGCGATACCCCAAACTCCAGTAAATGTCGTCGAGTCCTTCAGCAGGTCCAGCATGCCTTTGGCCTTCGTCCAGAGAAAGGGGTGCATTACCTGGTCTCCCAGCAAATCGGAGGCCCCAACTACCTGACCGTGACTGTTTATGTCGTGTGGGAAGCCGCATGTGCCTCCGAGGCTTTTCAAGGAGATCATTTTGCCGTTTTCCCAAAGGAACGGCTCCTGCGTTGGCATCAGCGACTGTATGGCGCCGGAACAACGGGTTGCGACTTGGTTGGGCGTCGAGTTGGTGTACGAGATCCCAATTATCTGGCCAGCTTCGTTGATGGCAAAGGCCATGGCATCGGTTCCATCCTTCGTTAGGGTGCCGAGATCCTGCATGACACCGTTTTCCCAAAGGAATGCTCTCGTCTGGTACGGATAAACAGGCTCGTAATTATCGTAAAAAGTGCTGAATACTGCGAGGGAGTAGGGATCGGAAGTGGTGTTCAGAGCCCATCCGGCCACTTGGCCGCGACTGTTGACCGAATGCGCCGAGCTCTCATATCCCCCTTCCGGCAACGTTCCAAGATCCATGATATTTCCGCCTTTGTCCCAGAGGACAGCGCGAACCTCGGGAAATCCAGGATCCAATGGGTCCGTTTCACCGTTCTCGGAACCTCCCGCAACTAGGCCATTTGCGCTGATCCAATGAGCTGCGCTACTCACACCGTTTGTAAGGGCTGGAAGATTGCCATTCTGGTGGTTCGGCCCCCGAAACCCATTCGTGACCAAGCAATCCGGGCTAAAGCAAAAGTTTGGATAAGGGTCCGGCGTATTTGTGTCGGCCCAGCCTATAAGAATCCCTCGCGCGTTCAGGTTCTGAACCGGACCGTAGTATTCGAATCCGTTGATGTAGCTCCGCGGTCCCACTTCAATCAGCTTGTAATGATGGTGCGTGGCGTGTTGCTGCTGTGCAGCCAGTTGAAGCGAAACCGCCATAACGATAAACGTGGTTGTGGTGACACAAATTAGTTTGGATTTCATATCGGCTTCCCCCTTCAAGTGGGCGTCGACGGAGTTCCCGTGTCAAAGCGTGCCGGTACTGCCGTTTATTTGGCACTGTGACTTTGCACAAAGGAAAAACGACGTTCAATGCACTGCGTGTGACTTGTAGGTGACTTTCATGTAACGTGGCCAGGGCGCCCTCAATCGCCGGACGCTGGGAATCAGGTGACAGGTGACCTATCTTCTAGAAACGTATGGTGCTACCCCTGAAGACGAGACGATTGGGGATCGCCCTTTCAGCTTTATTCCCAGGGACAGGAATGTTAGACTTCTCACGCTTTGGGGACCTCAGCTTTCACGACCAGAATTCCATTGAACACAGGCTGAACCTCAAGCGTGCAGGTGTATCTCCGTGAGCGAACCTGCCCACTCTCCGTCCCTGGCCCGCTTCGAGTTCTTCGAAGTCAATCTGCGGTCTGGAGAACTCTACAAAAACAGAGAGAAGATCAAGCTGCCAGAACAGTCTTTCCGCATTCTGGCCATGTTGCTGGAGCGGCCAGGCGAAGTAATCTCGAGACAGGAAATTCAGAAACGGCTGTGGCCGAATGACACGGTGGTCGAGTTTGAAAACAGCATCAACTCCGCCATCAAGAAGTTGCGGCTGGCTTTGGGGGATAACGCAGCAAATCCTCGCTACGTCGAGACTCTAGCGCGACGTGGCTATCGTTGGAGGGGACCGATCGAGTGGGCAGAGCCCAGCCCTGCCCAGGCGCAAGCACCGACCGATACGGTTTCCTTAGAAGCCCAGCCTGCCTTTCCATACCTGCTCGGCAAGAGGGTCTCCCATTATCGGGTGTTGGAGATTCTGGGTGGCGGAGGAATGGGAGTCGTCTACAAGGCAGAAGACTTGAAGCTGGGTCGCTTGGTTGCGATGAAATTCCTGCCGGAGGAGCTCGGCCAACACCCGAAAGCGCTGGAACGTTTTGAGCAGGAAGCACGAGTCGTTTCAGCTTTGGATCACCGCAACATCTGCACCATTCACGAATTCGGCGAGCACGAAGGGCACCCTTTTATGGTGATGCCCTTACTGCAGGGAGAAACTTTGCGTGAGCGGATCGCCCGAGAAGCTCCGTTGCCCATTAATGTGGTGCTCGACATCGCCGTGCAGATGGCGGACGGACTTGCGGCAGCGCACGAGAAGACCATCATTCATCGGGACATTAAGCCGAGCAACATCTTTCTGACGAATCGTAGCGAGGCTAAGATTCTGGACTTTGGCTTGGCCAAGTTCGAAGATCCAACCACCGCAAGTGAGAAAGAGGGCTCCGCGACGGCTCACCCTGCCAATCAAGAATTAACCACTGCCTTGCATCTCACCCGCACCGGAACCGCGCTTGGGACGGCTGCATACATGTCACCCGAGCAGGTGCGAGGTGAGAAGTTGGATTCCAGGACCGACCTCTTCTCGTTCGGTCTTGTCCTTTATGAAATGGCGGCGGGACGGCAGGCCTTCACCGGAGATAGTGCTGCGATGCTTCATGCAGAAATCCAGAACGATGCACCGAGGCCAGTCCGGCAGCTGAATCCCAAAGTTCCAGTCAAGTTGGAAAGTATTATCAATAGGGCACTCGAAAAAAATCGGGAGGCTCGCTACCAGACAGGATCCGAAATTCGCAATGACCTTAAGGCTCTCCAGGCATTGCCAAACGGGCCAAGCGGCAACAGCCAAGCACTCGGAAAACTGTGGAGCCTTGTCGCGGGTGGGATTCTGACCTGTCTCTTACTCGCCGCTGGGATTTGGTTTCGCCTCGTCGACCTGCCTTGGTTGAATAAGATTCAATTGACGTATTACAGATCGGAAAATGCGAAGGAAAGTGGTTATCTGAGGCAGCGACGTCTCACTAGCAACTCCAGCGAAAATGCGGTAGGAAGCGGCGTCCTTTCGCCTGACGGCAAACTGCTCGCCTACTCCGACGTCAAGGGGATCCACATTCAACAAATTGATACCGGCACTGTCCAGGACATCCCAACGCCAGCAGATTTCAAGGGGATGGACCAAAGCTGGATACTCGTCGACCGATGGGCGCGAGATGGATCCGCGATTGTCGCGAATGCAGCTCCGTCTGGGCAGCAACCGAGCATTTGGCTCGTCCCGGTGACAAGTGGATCCATGCGCAAGATTCGCGACGATGGCATGGCTTGGGCTCTGTCTGATGATGGTCTTTGGATCGCGTTCGGGGCGAACTTGGGCAAACTTTACTATCGCGAGTTGTGGATCATGCGGACTGACGGGACCGACGCTCACAAGGTGTTCGTCGCAGAAAGCGATAGTGCGTTCGGTGGCGCCGACTTTTCCCCGGATGGTCGCAGGCTCGCCTACGTCAGGCTGCGGCAACTGGCGGACCGAGGGGAAATGACTTTTGAGAGTCGCCCCCTCGAAGGTGGGCCCGCTGCTCTCGCGATTGGAGACTTGTACCCGCGGTTTGCTAACGATTGGGTCTGGTCCCCGGATGGACGCATTATTTACTCTCTGATTGACCGGGACGAAAGAACCTGCAATTTCTGGCAAGTCAAACTTGACACGCGAACAGGGGAGCCAGTCGAAAAGCCCAAGCGCTTGACCAACTGGTCGGGATTCCGCATGGACGACCCAGGCTTATCGGCTGATGGGAAGCGCTTCACATTTCTACGATCTTCCGGGCAGAGCACCTTATACATGGCTGATCTTAGGGCCGGCGGAACACGACTCAGCGCCCCAGTTCGCCTGACCCTGAACGAGGGATGGAATGCCCCCGTCGGATGGACCGAAGACAGTAAGATGATCGTTTACCTCTCCGACCGCAATGGCCATCCCGAACTGCTTCGCCAAGCGGATGGGGAGGAGTCTGTCCAATCAATCGCGATGTTGGAGGATTCCGCCACGGCCGCCCGCGTCAGTCCGGATGGAGCCTGGGTTCTCTATCTGACTTATCCGAACGGCTGGGGTACAGCACAGCCTGTTCGCCTGATGAAGATTCCAATCTCAGGCGGCGAGCCGCAGTTGGTGCTGACCTCATCGTTCGGCGCCGGTCCCCGGTTTCGCTGTGCTCGGCATCCATCGAGGCTATGCATTCTTGCGGAGGAGACTGCCGATCACACCGAACTCCTGTTCACGGAGGTGGACCCAATCCGGGGACGCGGCGGCGCGAGGGCGCGATTTGGAATCGGGCCAACGCCCGCGGCCCAATACGATTGGGACGTATCACCCGACGGAACCCGGATTGCAGTTCTCAAACAGTCAGAATCGACAATCACTTTGCTATCTATGGCTGACAATTCGTCTTTGCACTTTTCCGTCAGAGCTTCATCTAAACTCTACAGTCTGGACTGGAGCGCCGACGGCCATGGATTGTTTGTTTCCGCTTTGGCAAACGGAGGGTCAACGCTTTTACATCTCGACCTAAACGGACACGCACGGAAATTGTGGTACTTCAAAGGAGGCCTCCGGAGGCCTGGCGATCTGTTTCTACCTTCCCTAGCTCCCAGTGCCATGCCTTCGCCGGACGGCCGCCACCTGGCGATTCAGAGCCAAGCCGTCAGTGCCAACATTTGGCTGTTAGAGAACTTCTGAATCGGCGGATTGGTTTTGACGCTTAGCTACGACCGCCTATCTATAATGACGCGATGGCATCGTTAGAGCAAAGCTCCGAGCACGCTCGGCAGGAACAGGCCGCCCGCCTTCTCGTTGACACGATCCCCACGCTCGCATGGTCAGCGCGTTCTGATGGCTCCTAGTGTAACCGCGATTTTGCAACAATCAACTCGGTGAATCGGCTTTCTTCGCGAGGTAATAAGTGTTATTCCCGCTGTCGGCGTGGACGTTAGCCAATGTGAAGCCGTGGTCGCGAAGCACGCGCCCATAAGTATCGGTGCTGTATGAAAAATGCCGGAACTCTACGCCGTTCATGGTGCTTACTTTACCGTGGAAGCAGTCCTCGTCTCCTGACGTGAAAAGGAAAGGTGCACCGGGCTTGAGGACACGCGAGACGTTCGCTATTGCCCTGATCTGATCTTCGGGATTGAGATGGAACATGATGCCCCAAGCGACCGCTGCATCGAAGATGTTATCGATGAATGGGCAGGATTGCACGATTGCCTGAACGACGGGCATTGCCGGGTAGTTGAGTCGAAAATGACGGAGCATCGCGCCGGAACTGTCAAGCGAGACAACGCGGTGTTCCTCGCTCAGCAGTGTTTTGGTGAGTGGAATGCCATTACCACACCCAATATCCAGAACACGGGATCCGCGTGGGAGCGATGAAGCTAGTGCGGTCGCTTCAGGTACTCCTGTTGTATCGGTGCGTACCGATGCATACCACTCTGCAATCAAGTCATACTCACGCACCGTCGCTGCGCCTCACACAGCGCAGTGTATCAGTCCAGACTGTTGCTATCATGCGATAGCGCTCAAATTTCGACTTCTTTCGATTCGGCTCACATCTGGAGGTTCGAAACTAATTGGAACATAAGTGCTATCGCGATGTTTCAACAACTGTGAGTCATGGGCAGGTCTGCCATTCGTGTAAACTCGACGTGCAATCTCAATCCTCAATTTGACCGTTTTAGTTTGGTATGGGCGATGACATCATGATTACTGGTTCTAACCCACGGGGCTCGTCTCGCATTTGGCTGTGTGTCGCAGTTGAGGCGCTCGGGCTGATGGCGGTGTCCATGCACTTTCCTTTGCGCGTCCATGCACAAACGGCTCAGGTACGACCGGCTCGGCAGGAGCTCCCGGCGGATTCGGTTGCCAAGGTCGGCACGGTTGATTCGGTTGCCACGGTCCACGTTGACGTCACGCCGGAGCACGTTCTGAATACGATCAATCCCGACACGGCGACCGGCGCGTGGATGGATGATCTGAGTAAGACGCAGGTGGACAATTTGAGCAAGCCCGAGACGATTCAGGGGGTCAAAAACTTGGGCTGGGGTTCCATCACCATGCGCAACAACAGCGAGTTGCGCCTTGCGGCATGGCACTGGAACGAAAACGGCACATGGAGCGATCCAGCGACAAAGAGCGGCTATTACGCCGGCAGCGACGATTTAGGCGAACCGATCCACTACGGCTATTCGTATTCGTTGCCCCATCGCGACTTTATGACCAGTGGCGATTCACCTTTGGTGGCTGGTTTTCAAAGTTACTGGAAGAGCAATCCTTACCTAACCAGCCACTTCACGGGCGAGCGCGATGCGCTGCACCCGCAATGGGTGGTGATCGATATGGGCACCGCCCGCGCCGTCAATGCGATCCATATCCAATGGGTAAATCCGTATGCCGTGGTTTATGTTGTGCAGTACTGGGTCGGCGACAACAACGCGATGGACTGGGACATGGGCCCGAACGGCATGTGGAAGGCTTTCTCATCGGGCGCGGTGCTGAACGGCAGCGGCGGGGATGTCCATCTGAAGCTTTCGGATGCGCCCGTCACGACGCACTTCGTTCGCGTTTTGATGTCGAAATCCTCCGGAACCTGTGACACTCATGGGGCGCAGGATATTCGAAACTGCGTCGGCTACGCCCTTCAGACGCTGTCCGTCGGTACAATCGAGGCCACGGGGAACTACGCGGTTGCTTATCCGGCTAACGGCGTAGAACCCGGACCTGGGGCGCCGCCACGCTTGGAGGGCGCTGGAGACCAAGAAGTGATCGCCGGTTCGCCGGCGGACTTGGCCGGATCGTTTTTCGGTTCTTCCATCGATCCCTGGCACCAAGCTGACAACCTGATCACCGGAGGCAGCGATCAATACAACGGCATGGACAATTTCTTTACCAGTGGATTGACCATGGGCCATCCGGCGCTGGTTGCATGTGCGGCAATTTATGACACTCCCGAAGATTGCGCCAATGAGGTTTCGTACATTCACAAGCGTGGTTATCCAGTGGTGGGAATTGAAGTCGGGGAGGAGTGCGACGGCAAGCACATGACGCCGGAAGATTATGGCGCCATCTACATTCAAGTGGCGGATGCGGTCCACAAGCTAACGCCCGGCGCCAGATTGGGCGGTCCGATTTTCGAAGGCGTCGATAAAGACATCACCCTCTGGGCGGACGATCAGGGACGCACTTCCTGGTTGGAGCGATTCGTCGATTACCTGAAGGCCCACGGACATCTTGCGGATCTGTCATTCATGTCGTTCGAACACTACCCGTTCATGATCAATGGATTCAGTCCACCGAACGACTGGGCGACCCTTTACACGGAACCTGGAATTATTAAGCACGTCCTGCACATGTGGCGTGAGGACGGCGTCCCCGCCGACGTGCCGCTGATTATTTCCGAGAGTGGAATCACAGCGGGGCGAAGCGGACCGGGCTACTTGGGCGTGACTGGCCGCGCCATCTGGGAGTGCGACGCGTTTGGCACATTCTTTGAACAGGGCGGCACAGCGTTCTATCGTCCGGCAATCAATAATGGCGCCGGTGGTCGCGGGAACCTCAGCGCCAACGGTGGCGCTGATGGCGGCGGGGCGTATGGCACGCCTACATATACTCCCTATTCTTCCGCACACATGATTAATTTCGAATGGTTGCAGCACAGCGCGGGAGCGAACAAGATTTTCCCCGCCTCGGCCGACCTTAAGGACGCTGCCGATCGGACCGTGATTACCTCATACACTGTCAAACGTCCCGACGGGAACTGGTCGTTAATGCTGATTAACCACGATTTGAATGCGGCTCACCCGGTTCATCTCGTCATCGAGGATGACAAGCACGTCAGCCATCCTTTCGTTGGATCTGTAGCTCTTATGCAGTATTGCAACACCCCTGCTGAGGATAAGAACATCACGATTGCTGCCACGCCCGACGGCATGTACACACTCCCAGCCGGGTCGATCACCGTGCTTCGCGGGAAGC
>Ga0209420_1001021_pt1 | contig 13797 bp, 11 predicted proteins | sample BlaSpr_A8_OM1_O1_FD_187972 | JGI IMG/M metagenome (GOLD analysis project Ga0209420, IMG submission 187972) | Forest soil microbial communities from Thunder Bay, Ontario, Canada - Black Spruce, Ontario site 2_A8_OM1_O1 (SPAdes) (version 2) | ecosystem: Environmental > Terrestrial > Soil > Boreal... | reverse complement strand
GATCGTAGGCTCGCTGGTGGACGACATCCTGATGCCGCCAATCGGACGAGCGCTGGGCCATGTGGACTTCTCGAACCTGTTCTTCTCGTTGAACGGCTCTGCCTATCCCACGCTAGCGGCGGCAAAGGCAGCGGGCGCGGCCACTATCAACTATGGTCTCTTTATCAACACGATCATCAATTTTCTAATTGTGGCATTTGCGGTGTTTTTGTTGGTGCAGCAAGTGAACCGCTGGGTGGCCAAACCCGCGCCGGTGACGCCTTCGACCCGCGATTGCCCGTATTGCCTGCAGCAGGTGCCGCTGAAGGCCACGCGTTGCCAGCATTGCACATCGCAGCTCGCCGCGGCGTAGGTTAGCTTTCGAGGGCCCCGCCGGAGCCGGCGGGGAGTTCGATTGAGAATTTTGTGCGTTTCTTTTCGGCGTAGGCGGCGAGCGCGAGTTGAATGAGGCGATCGATCAATTCGCGATAAGACACGCCGGTGGCTTCCCAAAGCTTTGGGTACATGCTGATCGACGTGAAGCCGGGGATGGTATTAATCTCGTTGAGGTAGACTCGGGCGGTCTTGCGTTCGAGAAAGAAATCCACGCGCGCCATGCCGGCACAATCGAGCACCTGGAACGCGCGCACGGCCAACTCTTGAAACTTGGCCGCCTGCGGCGCCTTGAGCGGGGCGGGGATCAGCAACTTCGTGCCTTCTTCAAGATACTTCGCAGCATAATCATAAAATTCGCGGTGCGGCACGATTTCACCGGGAATCGAGGCGCGCGGTTCGTCATTGCCGAGCACCGCGACCTCAATCTCGCGCGCATCGATGCCGCGCTCGACGATGATTTTCTGCCCAAACTCCGCCGCCATGCGGAGCGCGCCAGGGAGCTCTTCGCGGTCGTGCGCCTTCGTCATGCCCACGGACGAGCCGAGCGTGGCCGGTTTCACAAACACGGGAAATTTAACGTGCTTCTGAATCAGCTTCAGCACGTCATCCGGCGACTTTTCCCATTGCATGCGTGCAAATGCTACGAACTCGCCAACGGGCAGCCCAGCCTCGCGGAAGAGCCGCTTCTGCACGTCCTTATCCATGCCCACGGCCGAGCCCAACACCCCCGCTCCGACATAAGGCAGCCCGGCCAGATCGAGCAAGCCTTGCACCGTGCCATCTTCGCCGTAAGTGCCATGCAGAACTGGAAAAACCACGTCCACGCGTAAGGCGCCACCGGGCTTCTCGTCAATGGGCACGAGCGCGGCGATATTCGGATCGGCGGAAAGCATAACGCGCGCGCCATTTTTCAGCACATCCGGAAGCATTTTCTGCGCGGGTTTCCCGGCGAGCCAGCGTCCATCTTTCGTGATGCCGATGGGCACCGCTTCATACTTATCGGGATCGAGAGCGCGAATGACGGATGCGGCGGAGCTCAGCGAGACTTCATGCTCGCCGGAGCGGCCGCCGAAGAGCACACCGACGCGCAAACGTTTTTTGGATTTTTCCACCATGCGAGCGCTCTACAAGATCTTCTTGCCGAGTCCGGAGCAGACCATTTCCACGCCGAGCAAAGCCGTCTTGTTGTGCAAGTCAATCACAGGATTGATCTCCACCACTTCAAGCGAAACCATCGCCTCGCTGTCGGCGATCATCTCCATGGCAAGGTGTGCCTCGCGGTAGGTGACGCCCCCGCGTACGGGCGTGCCCACGCCGGGGGCGTCGGTCGGGTCCACAAAATCCATGTCCAGGCTGACGGCGACCCCGTCGGTATCGTCCGAGGCAAAGCGGATCGCCTCGCTCATCACCTCGCGCATCCCGCGCTCATCCACATCGCGCATGGTGAAAACGTGGACGCCCGACTCCTTCATCAGCCGGCGTTCGCGCGCGTCCAGGTCACGAATGCCCACCAGCGCAACATTGCGCGGCTCGACTTTTGGGTGAAAGCCCATCAGGTCCACTAGCTCCGGAGGACCGTAGCCCGTGACCGACGCCATCGGCATCCCGTGTACGTTCCCTGACGGCGAAGATTCCGGCGTATTCATGTCGCCGTGCGCGTCAAGCCATAGCAAACCGATGCGCTTGGACTGCTTGCGAAAGTGGCTGGCGATACCGGAGATGCTACCGATCGCGATCGAGTGATCGCCGCCGAGCACGAGCGGCACGTAACCTTCGGCGAGGGCTTTCTCCGTCATTTCCGCGAGGCCGCGGCAAGTCTCGGCAATTTCGTTCAGATACTTGGCGCGCTTTTCACCGTAAGGCTGTTCTTCCGGCTGTTTCACGTGGATATTGCCGATGTCATCGACCTGGTGATTGAGCTGCTTCAGGCGGGTAAGCAGGCCAGCGACGCGCAACGCGGAAGGACCCATGTCCACGCCGCGGCGGCTCTGTCCAAGGTCCATCGGCACGCCGATAATGCGGATTTTTTGCGCCACGATTTAGGCCCAGCCCCAAAGGCCTGAGGATGCAACGCGCTAAGGATAAACGCGATAGATCATCCTCGGGAAGGGTATAACCTCGCGGATGTGTTCAGTTCCGCAAATCCAGGCCACGGTGCGCTCGAGGCCCAGTCCAAAACCAGCATGGGGGACCGAACCATAGCGACGAAGATCAAGATACCACTGGAAGGATTCTTCAGGCAGCTTGTATTCGTGAAGTCGTTGAATCAAAAGGTCATAGCTGGAGATGCGCTCGCCGCCGCCGATGATTTCGCCATAACCTTCGGAGGCCAGCATGTCGAATCCTAGGGCCAATTCGGGACGTTGGGGGTCGGGCTGCATGTAGAAGGCCTTGATGGCCGTGGGATAGCGATGGACCATCACCGGGCGGTCGTATTGGCTGGAAAGGATGGTCTCCTCGTCGCCGCCGAAATCATCGCCCCATTTTGCGGGATTGCCGCTCTTCTGCAGGATGGTGATGGCTTCGTCGTAGCTGATCCGCGGAAAGGGAGCCTTCACAGTTTCAAGTTTCGCCGTATCGCGCTTGATCATTTCGAGTTCGCGCGTGCGATTGGCGAGCACACTTTGCACCACGGTGCTGACCAACCCCTCCGCAAGCATCATCATGTCTTCCACGTGTGCGTACGCCGCTTCGGGTTCAAGCATCCAGAATTCGGTGAGGTGGCGGCGCGTCTTGGATTTTTCTGCGCGGAAGGTAGGGCCAAAGCTATAGACCTTGCCGAGCGCTGCGGCCGTCGCTTCGAGATAAAGCTGCCCGGACTGCGTGAGGTAGGCTTTGCTCTCATCCACGTAATCCACTTCAAAAAGCGAGGTCGTGCCCTCGCAGGCCGCGGGCGTGAAGATCGGCGGATCGGTCAGCGTATAGCCCTGGCTATCCATGTAATTTCGCGCGGCACGGACCACTTCTGCGCGGATGCGTAGTATGGCAGCCTGGCGTGGCGAACGAATCCAAAGATGACGGCGGTCGAGCAGAAAATCCACGCCGTGTTCTTTGAGCTGGATGGGATACGGATCGGATTCGGAGATGCGTTGCACGGTCTCGACGCGTGTAACTTGCATTTCATAGCCACCGGGCGCGCGCTGGTCGGCACGAATCTTGCCAGTGACGATCACGCTCGATTCCTGCGTCAGCTCGCGGAGCGCGGCAAACACTTCGGGATTTTCTTTCTGCGACGCGACACCCTGTAGGATGCCGGTGCCGTCACGAAATTGCGGGAACACCAGCTTGCCCGATTCCCGCAGGTTGTAAAGCCAGCCGCGCAGCGTGATTTCCTGGCCATCGTAACGGCCCACATCGGCGATATTCACAACGGGCATCTGGCAAAAACCTCCGTGGAAAATGGGCGGCTTGGTCTAGGAACGGGCGCGCTCGACGCGATCCACCATGGCGCGCACGGCGTCCAAAGACGGCGTCTGTGGCGATTGCTCGCGCAGCTCGAACACCAGCGGCAACTCCGCGGGCATCGTGGGCAGGAGCTTATCCCACTCGATCGTGCCCTCGTAGGGCAGCAAGTGCTCGTCTTTTTCCGCGCCGTGATTATCGTGAACGTGAGTGGTCGCGGCGAGTTCGCGCACCACATCGAAACCCGACAGCGCCTCCCCCTCGAGGTGCGCGTGGCCGGTGTCAAAGCACAGCTTTAGGCCCGGCAGGCGCGTGTCTTCGAGGAAGTGGCGCAGGTTCGCAGGTTTGGCCATTTCGCCGGGCGTGTTTTCGAGGGCCAGCGAGACGCCGCGTTCGCGCGCGAAGACGTTCAGGTTCTCGAGCGAAGTGAACGCCGCGTCCCAATGCCGGCGGTCGTTCGGGTCGCGCGAGGTGCAGACGTGCAGAACCATCAACGGAAACGGCACCGTCTCGGCCACGTCCAACGCGCGCTTCACTTCGTCCACCGCATCGAGCCTTCGCGTCGGCTCAGGATCGCAGATGGAAATCGGCGTGCCGCTCTCGCGCGCGGGGCTGAAGTCGCGCTCGGTGGGAGCATGAAGTGAATGCAATTTCAGGTGATGATCGCCGATCCAATCGCCCAATTCGCGAACGGCATCGGCTGAGCGGTAGTTGAAATGAAAGCCGGCGCAGAAAATCTCGACGCCGTGAAAACCGGCGCGTTCCATATCGCTCAGATGCGTGGTGGTGAGCTTCTGCTGAATGTATAGATACGTGGATAGAATTCGCTGCATCCTGTGGCCCTCAGACCGCGGAATATTTTCAGTTGCCCAGCGCGGCGCCCTGGCGGCGCGGGTCGGGAGCGCCGAGGCGTTCGCCGCTCTTTGGATCGATGCCGATGGCGTTCACTTCGCCGATCCAGGTGCGCTTCACCACGTTGTAACCCATCGCGGTGAGCTGCGCGGCCGTGGCTGCCGGAAAATCCTGTTCGACAATCAGCGAATCCGGCATCCACTGGTGATGGAAGCGCGGCGCATTAATTGCCGCCATGGCACCGCGGGCATCGAGCGGACCAAAACGCATCCAGTTGATCACCGTAAGCATCGTAGCGGAAATAATCTGCGGGCCTCCGGGAGAACCGGTCACAAAGCTGAGCTTGCCGTCGCGCAAGACGATGGTGGGCATCATCGAGCTGAGCGGGCGCTTTCCGGGCGCGATGGTGTTGCCCTCGCTCTGCATAAGGCCAAACATATTGGGCTGGCCGGGCTGCGCGGTGAAATCGTCCATTTCGTCGTTGAGTAGGAAGCCGCCCGGCGCGGTCACGCCGGAGCCGTAACTGTCGTTGATCGTGTAAGTATTGGAGACGGCGTTGCCGTCGGCGTCAACAACGGAAAAGTGTGTGGTGTGGCCTTCGCGCTGCGCTTCGTAGAGCGAAAGCGCCACGGCTTGCTCGCGCGAGAAAGCGTCGGGGTGCGTGACTAAACTCGCCGCCCCGGCCGCGGCCTTCGGCTTATCAAATGGCGTGGGATCGCCGGCGCCGACGCTCTGGCTCGAAGACGCGTGTGCGGGATCGATTGTGGCACGGCGCTCGGCAGCGTAGCGCGGATCGGTGAGGCCCGCGAGCGGCACGTGCACGAAATCGGAATCTCCGAGGAATGTGGCGCGATCGGCAAAAACCAGCCGCATGGCCTCGGCCACCCAGTGCACGGAGGTCGCGTCATTCCAGCCCTTGAGCTGCTCGGGCGAAAGGATATTCAGCGCTTCGATCATGGCGATGCCGCCGGAGCTGGGGGGCGGACTGGTGTACACGTCCCATTTGGATCCGTTGGCGTCGTAACTCGCATGCAGTGGCGTGCGAATTTTGGCTTTGTAGGCGGCGAGATCGGCCATGGTGAGCAGGCCGCCGTTCTGTGCCATGTCCGCGGTCAAGTCTTGCGCCGTTTTTCCCTGATAGAACTCCGCGGGACCATTTTGCGCGATGCGCTTCAGAGTTTCGGCGAGCGCAGGCTGTTTGAGCGAATCGCCTGTCTGGTAGAGCTTGCCGCCATTCAGAAAGATCTGGTTGCTGCGATCGAACTGCTGCAGTCGCTTGGCAGAATCCTTGAGCGAAGTCGCCAGCTTGTCGCTGATGGTGAAGCCCTGCGCCAACCGAATGGCAGGAGCCATCACGTCAGCCAGCTTTAGCCTGCCGTAGGTTTTTACCGCGAGCGCCATTCCGGCCACGGTGCCCGGAACTCCCGAAGCGCGGTAGCCGAGTCGCGAGCCTTCCGTGTCATAAGTGCCGTCGGCCTTTTTGTAAAGCTCGCGCGTGGCGGACCCAGGCGCTTCCTCGCGATAGTCCACGAAAACCGTCTTGCCGCTAGCCAAGCGCAGCAGCATGAAACCGCCGCCGCCGATATTGCCCGCGCGCGGCTCGACCACCGCCAGCGCAAAGGCCACGGCCGCCGCCGCATCCACCGCATTGCCGCCCTTCTTTAGGATTTCAAGTCCGGCTTTATCGGCAAGAGCGTTGTCGCTCACGATCATGGCTTCCGGGGCGCGCACCGCTTCCTTAGGCCAATTCCGCGCGGCTACATCGGTCTCGCGATACTCGAGGGGCCCGGCCTGCGGCGCGGATTGTTTGGTCTGCGGCTCCGCGGACGCGGGCTTTTGCTGCGCGGCGATCCATAGTGGGCCCAGCGAACTGAATGCGAGTAGGGCGAGAATGGCAGTGTTTTTGCGGCTCATGGGCGGCTCATTTGCGGCACATACGGGCGCGTTTGAGACTATGCGAAACGCCGGGGAGCGTCAAGGCAAGGCGGCGCACACGTCAATGCGTCAAGACTTACAAGAATTTGGGCAGAAAGCGGGGCTTGGCGCCCATTGCGGCGCGGTAGGCGGGGTCGGCGAGCAACACGCGATCCTCGACGGCTAGGCGCTCGTGCAGCACCCAGGCGTTGCCGATGGCTGCGCCCAGCGCCGTGATCCACGCGGTGTGGATCAGCGGCAGCGAAATCATTTCGACATAAACCGCAACGTAATTCGGGTGGCGCACCCAACGATAAGGACCGGAAGCGACCACGCCGAGCGGTACGGAGTTCATCACTTCCACGTTCCAGTGCTCGCGCATGGTGCGAATCACCCACCAGCGCAGCGCGTTCGAAAGCACGAAGAGCGCGCCCATGGCAATCGCCAGCGCGGGAATCAGCGGACGCCGTGCCACGATCACCTCGACGGCCGCGCCCACGATCACACCCGTATGCAGCAGCACCATGGCGTTGAAATGCGGTTCGGCGACGCGTTCGCCGCCCGCTTGCATTACTTTGCGTTGATTCGCGCGGGAAATGCGCAGTTCGAGCAGACGCCCTGCGGCCACGGCGGCGAGCAGGAAAAGATAGGCGATCCGGCTTACGCCCATTCGAGAAGCAGCATCTCCGCGCTAAAACCCGGCCCAAACGCGGCGAGCAGGCCGTGGGAGCCTGCGGCGACCTTGCCCTTGCGCAGCCATTCGTGCAGCACGAAGAGCACGGAGGCGCTCGAGAGATTTCCGTAGTCGCGCAGCACATCCCACGAAAATTGCGTCTCGGAGCGATCGAGGCCGAGTTCGTCTTCCATGTATTGCAGGAGCTTTTGGCCGCCGGGGTGCAGCACGAACGCTTTCAGGTCGCTGCGCTGCAAGCCCTGCTCGGCAAGAAACGCCTCAAACGGCGCGCGGATATTTTCGCGGATCAGTTGCGGCACATCTTTCGAGAGCACGATGTGGAAGCCGCCATCTTTCAAGTCGAAGCCCATGGCGTCAATCGTGTTTGGAAAAAGGTGGCTCTTCGAGCCGATGATGCGAGGGCCTGGCTTTGCGGATTCCGGATGCGACGAATCTACATTTGCCGAATTCCCATTCGACGTGCCGACACTCGCCGCGCGGCCGTTCACGTTCGCCGCGCCCTTTTTGCCGCGCGTGATCGCTGCGGCCGCTGCGCCATCGCCAAAGAGCACGGCCGAAATCAGATTCGCGGGTGAAACATCGCGGCGCTGGAAGGTGAGGCTTGGCAATTCCACCGCGACGATCAGCACCACGCCTTCCGGCACGCCGCGCAGATAATCCCACGCGCGGCCCAAAGCTGCCGCGCCACCCGCGCAGCCAAGCTCCGTAATCGGCAGCCGGCGCACATCGCTGCGGAAGCCCAAGTCATTCACCAAGTGCGCGTCGAGCGAGGGAATGATCACGCCTGTGCAGGAAACCGTAATCAGCAAGTCCACGTCGGTAGGCGCCAGATGCGCGCGTTTAAGGCAATCGGCGGCCACGCGGCGTCCCAGGAGCACGGAATGCTCGAGATATTCGCGCGAGGTCTGCTGCAGCGGGCGCGGCTCGACGGTGTAATCGATCGGAAAAATAAAATAGCGGCGGTCGATCTTCGCGTTCTCGATTACTTCGAGCATGGTGCCGGTGCGCGCGTCGCCCAGCATCGGGAAGACTTTTTGCAGGTAGGCGCGGGACCCTTCGCGATCGAGCACATGCTCGGGCAAGGCCGTAGCGGTGGCGGCCACGCGAATCGGCGCACCCTCGGCATCGCTCGAAACTCTCGTCCGATGCGGCTGCGGCAGGGCGGTCTCAACGGGCCTGCGGTAATCTATAGTCATTGCGCCTCGCTGCCGAGTCTCTGAACGCAGAGGTCCCGGGGTTGCTTCGCACTCTCGGAAACGCCCAGACGGACGTGCCGGATAGGGCCCAAGATCGCCGTTTGCCGCTTGGGTCTGGGCCGATTCTGACACGCCAGGGCCCATTCCGCCATCCGAATGTTCGCCAGCGCACATTATGCGCAAAAATCCGGGCATCGCATCCCCGGCGCAAAGCGGCTATGATGGGCAGGTTGCTGCGAGCCGGGAAGCCCGCCAGGCCCGCGATTCCGAGTGAGGTTGGTCCATGCCCGAAGATTTGGCGGAGAAGGTGATCTCGATATTGGCCTCGGTGAAACATATCCCGCGGGAGAAGATCACGCTCGAAAGTTCGCTCGCCGATCTCGGCTTTGATTCGCTCGACACTATTTCGATGCTATTCGAGCTGGAAAGCGCGTTCCAAATTTCCATCCCGGACGATAGAGCCCGCAGCATCCGCTACGTCCACGAAATCGTTTCCGGGATTCGCACGCTGCTTGCGGAACAGTCCGCGTCCGGATCGTCGCTCGAATCGGTGCCTTCCGAATAGATGACGCCGCAACGCCGCATCGCCGTCACTGGCGTGGGAGTGGTTTGCGCGCTGGGTACCGGAGCGGCTGCAGTATGGGAGTCGCTCCGTGCCGGGCGCAGCGCGATTCGCCCGATTGAGTTGCTGGACACCTCGAGGATCGGCTTCCACAGCGCCGCGGAAGCTTCGGGCTACGATCCCGCCGCGCATTTTTCGCCTTCGCAGCTTGATCACTTGGACCGCTTTGCGCAACTCGCTCTCGTGGCCGCGCGCGAGGCGGTGCGCGATTCGGGCATTGCGTGGACGCCCGCATTGCGCGAGCGAACCGCGATCGTCACGGGATCGAGCGTAGGAGGGCAAACCACCGAGGATGTAGGCTTCGACGATGTGTATCGCCGCGGCCGGCCGCGCGTGCACCCGCTTACGATTCCCCGCACCATGGCCAACGCGGCCACCAGCCAAATTTCGATGGAGTTTGGTCTGACCGGGCCAGCGTTCACGATTTCCACGGCGTGCTCATCTTCGAACCACGCGTTTGCGCAGGCGCTGGCGCTGTTGCGCTCGGGCGCGGCCGACGCTGCAATTGCCGGTGGCAGCGAGGCGCCCTTTAGCTTCGGCCTGCTGAAAGCGTGGGAGGCGATGCGCGTGGTAGCGCCGGATACGTGCCGTCCTTTTTGCCGCGACCGCAAAGGCATGATTCTGGGCGAAGGCGGTGCGATGCTGCTGCTCGAGCCGCTCGAAGCGGCACAAGCGCGAGGCGCGAAAATTTATGCGGAGCTGGCGGGCGCGGGTATGTCTGCCGATGCGCACCACTTGACGCAGCCGACCATCGAAGGCCCGGCGCGCGCCATGCGCATTGCGTTGAGCGATGCCGGCCTCGCGCCCGAAGAGATTGGCTACATCAACGCGCACGGCACCGGCACTCCCGGCAACGATCCAGCCGAGACGCGCGCGATCAAGGAAGTGTTTGGCGCCGCGGCCGAGCGCGTTCCAATCAGCTCCACAAAGTCCATGCACGGGCACGCACTCGGCGCCGCCGGCGCGATCGAGGCCGTTACTACAATTCTGGCGATGCGCGAAGGCTACTTGCCGCCGACCGCGAATTTCACCCAAGCCGATCCCGCCTGCGATCTTGACTACATTCCCAACACCGCGCGCGCCGCAAATGTGGGCGCGGCGCTCTCCAATTCCTTTGCGTTCGGCGGATTGAACGCGGTGATCGCGTTTCGCGCTTGGCCGCGCTGACCGGACATATGCGTGATGGGCTGCGATGCTATTTACACCAAGTCGTGTTACGGGTGTGCGGCGCAGATTTTTTAATGCCCAGAATAAGTAACTATGTCATAATAGCCGTGGGTTAGAGGTGTCGGCGGCGAGTTACGCCGCAACGCATTCGGCCTACCGCTTCCCATCTGTCACGCGCAGGCAATCTCGACGACAAAGTTCCTACATTACGCAATTCTGCTCGCTGTATCGGCCGGCCGCTGGGCGCATGCTCGCCGCGCGCTGATCGTCGAGCCTTAGCGCGGCTTTCGGGCCGGCTTCTTCCGCCGCGCGACTTTCTGCAGCGTCCTTTTATTTCGCCGCTCGTCTGTTTTCGGTCTTGCGGGAGCGGCCGTGCCGGCGGGTTCGAGCTGTGGCGGCACGCGCGCGCTCACGTCGTTTCCCTTCTCCAGCGCCGCGATCCAGCGCCGCGCGTGAATGCAAATCCTTGCGGCATGAATGCCTCGATACGATTGGGGCGCAGAGGCAAGTTTGGTTACGCCGGCACGCAACAGCGACTCGGTTCCCAACAGATTCTTGCGCGAATGATGATGAAATGCCGCCGCGATCTGAATCAGTCCTTGCAGGAATCGCTTCTCATGGCCCGTAGCGGGCAGCCAGATTTCTTCCCATACTTCGTGCGCGTCGAAAAAGCGCCGCGCGTTAAAAAGCTCCACGCCACGGGCAAATGCCTCGACTTCATGCGCGCTATAGTTGGCCGCCGCGCTCTTTGACGCGCCATCGCTCTCGCGGGAAGGCCGTATCTGCCTCGACTTGGACTTCATTTCCAAAACTCGGCATAATAACAAAGTCCGGCGCGCAAAGCCGCGACCGCGCTTGCAGGCGAGCTCCGCTGCCTCACGAAGTTCGCAACAGAGTCAGGCAAGCTTATCCAACCGCGATCCGCGGTGATTTTTCCCGCTACCGGAGCTCTTTCTTGCCGAAGATTCACCTGGTCCTCATCGTCCATGCCCATCAACCGGTGGGAAATTTCGATCACGTCTTCGAGCAACTCTACCGGCAATCGTATCTGCCGTTTCTCGAGCAGGTCGAGCGTCACCCTGCAATCCGGCTGGGACTGCACTATACCGGCCCGCTGCTTGAATGGCTGGACGCGCGCCATCCGGAATTTCTCGAGCGGCTGGAAGCGCTGGCTCAGCGCCACCAAGTGGAGATCATCGGCGGGGCGTTCTACGAACCGATCCTGATTTCGATCCCGCGCGCCGATCAAGCCGAACAGATCCGTCGCATGCGCGCCTATCTTTCGCAGCGTTTCGGTCAAGCGCCTATGGGAGCATGGCTGGCCGAGCGCGTGTGGGAGCCACATCTGCCCGCCGTCTTCGAGGCGGCTCGGGTGGATTACACGCTGCTCGACGATATTCACTTTCTGTGCGCCGGGCTGGAAGCCGAGCAGCTCTTCGGCTACTACGTCGCGGAAGAGGGCGGCGCCACCGTAAAGGTAATTCCGGGTTTGCAGGCCATGCGCTACCTGGTGCCGTTCCATACGGTGGACGAATCCATCGCTTACCTGCGCGATGCCGCCGAGCGCCATCCGGATGGCATGGTGGCCACCGGCGACGACTGCGAAAAGTTCGGCGGGTGGCCGGGCACTTATGAGCACTGCTACACCAACGGCTGGCTCGACAAATTTTTCGCTGCCGTGGAAAAGAACTCCGATTGGTTGGCGACCACGCCGCCGGGCGAATATCTGGCCACACACGCTCCGCTCGGCCGTGCCGATCTACCTGCCGCTTCCTACACCGAAATGATGGAATGGGTGCTCCCGACAACCGCCCGGCAACAATTTCACACCGTCGAGAGCGAATTCACCACACGTCCGGACGTGAGGCGCTTTCTACGGGGCGGCATCTGGCGGGGCTTCCTGATGAAGTATTCGGAAGTAAACCTGCTGCATAAGAAAGCGCTGAGCTCCTCACACCGGCTGCACGCCATGCGCGCACAGGCGCACGATCGCGCGGCGGAGCCCGCGCTCGAGCAGGCGCACACGCACATTCTGCGCGCGCAATGTAACGATGCTTACTGGCATGGCATCTTCGGCGGCATCTACGCGCCACATCTGCGCACCGAATTGTGCCGCGAATTGCTGCGCGCGGAGGCGCTGCTCGATCGAGCAGCGGGGCCGCACAGCGATATAATTCGCGTGGAAAAGATCGACTTCGATCTCGACGGCCAGCAAGAGTTCTGCGTTCGTGCGCCGCAACTTGCCGCAATCGTGCAGCCCAGCGACGGCGCCACCATCGCCGCGCTCGATTTTTGTCCTACCGCGGTGACGCTGATCAATTCGCTGATGCGCCGCCCAGAGGCCTACCATGCGCGCCTGGCCGAAGCCGCCCGAGGCAGCGGCGCGAGTGTCGCCAGCATTCACGAGCAGACGCGCTCGAAAGAGCCGGGCCTCGAAAAACATCTGCGCTACGACCGCTGGCCGCGCCATTCGTTCCGGCTGCTGCTCTTCCCCGCAACGAAGAAGCACGCGGATTACGAAGTGATTGAGCTTCGGGAAAGCGCGTCGTTCGCCGCGGGAACGTATACCGCTGCCGACGCCGTTATCAGCCGCAGCAGTGCGCGACTCGAATTTTCGCGTGAAGCGCCGCTCGATCTGCGGGACGTACCATGGCCAGCCGGCGCACTGTTCCGCGCGCAGAAAACGCTGGAATTCGAGACGAGCGGCGATGCGTTTGCGATTCGCTGCACGATTTCGCTGAGCCACACGGCAAAAATTCCACTGCGCTTGCATGTAGGCCTCGAAAGCGTGATCAACCTGCTCGCGCCGAACGTGCCGGATCGCTATTTTGAGTTTGGCGGCATGCGCCACCCGCTGCGCTGGAGCGGCGATACCGGCAGCCAGTCGCTGCGCGCAGTGGACGAGTGGCAAGACGTCTCGGCAACGCTCGAAGCATCTGCCGGCGCCTTCTGGATCGCGCCGATCGAAACTGTCTCCGAATCCGAAGAGGGCTTCGAGCGCGTCTACCAAGGCTCGCAAATCCTCGCGCTCTGGACGCCCGAGCTGCAGCCGGGCGTTCAGTGGCAAGCCGAGCTCCTACTTAAAGTAAACAAAGCGCACGTCTGAAGCACCATTGCAGCATCACGCCGGCAAGTCCCTGGCGTATTGCATGGGGCTTAAATCCTCTGTTATTGTCAGCCCCATGGCGTTGAATCAAGAATTGCTGCAAATCCTGGCCTGTCCGGTGTGCCGCACACCCGTGCGCGCAATAAACGCCGAGACAGAACTCGAATGCACGGCATGTGGACGGCGCTATCCCGTGCGCGACGGTCTGCCGATTATGCTGCCCGAGGAAGCCACGCCTCCTACCAAAGAAACGTCTCCAAAAGCGTCATGACGCCGCAGCCGCAAAGGCTCGCCCGGCTGGTATGCGCCATGCGCGGACGGCGCGTGGCCGTGGTGGGCGATTGGATGTTGGACCGCTACACCTGGGGCACGGCTTCGCGGCTTTCACCGGAAGCGCCAGTGCCCGTGGTGAATTTCGTCTCGCAAAGCGAATGCCTGGGCGGCGCGGGAAATGTGGCCGCGAATCTCG
>Ga0209420_1001019_pt1 | contig 13811 bp, 12 predicted proteins | sample BlaSpr_A8_OM1_O1_FD_187972 | JGI IMG/M metagenome (GOLD analysis project Ga0209420, IMG submission 187972) | Forest soil microbial communities from Thunder Bay, Ontario, Canada - Black Spruce, Ontario site 2_A8_OM1_O1 (SPAdes) (version 2) | ecosystem: Environmental > Terrestrial > Soil > Boreal... | reverse complement strand
GTGGACAAGCCCGGGTTCCGGCTCGCGCTCAGCGGCCGCGGGGAGGCCGGCCGTGCATGACGACGTGATGCGGGACCGGCTGGCGGGCGCACGGGGGTTCGTGTTCGACCTGGACGGCACGCTGGTGCTGGGCGACCGCCGCAACCACGGGCTGCGGCCGCTACCGGGCGCGGTGGAGATCACCAGCTGGGCGACGGGGCGAGGGCTGCCGTTCGTGGTGTTCACCAACGGGACCACGCGCACCCCGGCGCAGCTGGCCGGGGTCATGCGGGAGATCGGGTTCGGCCTGCCCGACCAGGCGATGATGACCCCGGCCAGCAGCGCGGTCCGGGTGCTGGCCCGCCAGGGGCACCGGCAGGTCATGGTGCTGGGCGGGCCCGGGCTGGCCGAGCCGCTGCGGGAGGCGGGTTTCGAGGTGGTGCCGCCGGCGGCCGGCGTCGCGGCGGACGCGGTGCTGGCGGGCTGGTTCCCCGAGTTCACCATGCCCGCGCTTGAGGCGGCCTGCCATGCGGTGTGGGCCGGGGCCGAACTGTACAGCTGCTCCGAGACCCCGTTCTTCGCGGTGGACGGCGGCCGGGCGCTGGGCACCTCGCGGGCCATCTCGGCCATGATCAGGTCGCTGACCGGGTGCGGGCTGACGGTGGTGGGCAAGCCGTCACTCGACGCGCTGCGCAGCGCGGCCGAGCGGCTCGCGCTGCGCCCTTCCCAGCTGGCCGTAGTGGGTGACGACCCCCAGCTCGAGGTGCCGATGGCGCACCGCGGCCGGGCCCTGGCCATCGCGGTCGGCACCGGCCTGGGCGGACCGGAGGCGTATCACGGGCTGCCGGCCACGCGCCGCCCGCACCTGCAGGTGCGGGGCGTGGATGAGCTCCTGGCCATGCTGGAGGCAGCGGCATGAGCGAGCTTGCCGGTGAGCAGCTCGCGTCAGCGTCACCGTTAACCAGCACCTGGTGCTGGAAGGACAAGTGAGGTACCTGATATCTGGTGGGAATGAAGTAGTGAGGTGAGCATTCGTATGCCATATCCCGGACCTGGCCGGTAGCCGGATAAATCGCGGCTAATTCGCACAGTGCTGAATCGCTTTGCTTGCCGGCAGATAAACGAATGCGACATGTAGAGATTTTTTAGTTTTTGGGGCTTTCGCCGCCATTCATCCGGGCTGTATGTTCATCTTGTTCAGATTTGCCCACAGCCTTAGCGGTCGTGGTGCCTTACGCTCCGCTGCTTCCTGGACGGAGGAGCAGCCGGAGTCCGCCCGGCAGTGCGAAGGCCGATCGGGCATGCCGTACGAGACAAGGCAGTCCATACGACAATCCGTCAGCAGCCATCACCCCACGCCCCGGCTTCGCTGATGGGCGAAAGGACACAGATTGAAGCGATCCAGACTGGCTGCGCTCAGCCTCCTGAGCGTTCCGCTGCTCGCCGCCGCCGCGCTTCCGGCAAGCGCGGCCGGCGCCGCTAGCCAGGCCAGCTCGCAGACGCAGACCGTCAAGGCCGAGGCGGGAAGCTACAACAACGAGCCCATCTGCCAGAGCAGGCGTTCCACGTGCGTCGACGCCCAGCGCTACCCCAACGGCCAGTACGTCGGCCACGACGAGCCATCCGTCGAGTTCAAGTCGAACCGGCCGGGTTCGGGCAACAACATGACCTACACGGTGGTGCTCCCGCGCGATCCCAAGGTCCAGCCGAACGCCACGGGCGTGGGCGGCACCACGTGGAACTTCGAGCTGCGGCCGACATTCTGGTTCGGGCTCACGCTGTGCGACAGCCAGTCGGCGCCCGAGTTCACCACGAACTGCACGCCGGACTCGGATAGCAATAACCTGGTGGGCAGCAATCCCAACGCGCCGAACTACATCGGCAAGCACCCAGGTAACGCCTTCATGGAGCTTCAGTTCTACGGCCCGGGCTCCGTTCCCCAGTTCGAGGGATTCGGCTGTACGGCGCACCAGTATTGCGCGGCGATGACCATCGACAGCTTCGTGTCGAACCAGAACACCGGCGTCAATAACACCGCTGCGTGCAACAACTACATCCTCGGCGGGATCGAGCCCATCAACTGGGCCTACATCACCAAGAGCGGGGTATCCCAGGGTCCGGCGAACCCGCTGTTCACCGGGACGTTCACCAACCCGAACTTCACCTCGGTGAACCCGAACCTGGCCGAGGACCTGCTCATGAACCCCGGCGACACCATCCGGATCCACATGCACGACACGCAGGCCGGGTTCCGGGTCGACATGAGCGACCTCACCACGGGCAAGAGCGGCTCGATGACCGCCTCGATCGCCAACGGCTTCGGTCACATCCTGTACACCCCGAACTCCAGCACCTGCCAGGAAGCGCCCTACGCGTTCCACCCCGAGTACTCGACCGCCGCCCCGCGGGGCAACACCTGGTCGCTGCACACCTACAACGTGGCCATGTCCGATGAGATCGGCCACTTCGAGAACTGCCTGGCGATCGACGAGGACGGCAACTGCACCTCGCCCGGCGGCCAGGACCCGACGCTGGACGCGGACGACACCGGCTGCCTTCCGGCAGCTGACTCGTCGCTGGTGAAGATCATCGAGTGCACCGCGCCTGACGAAGATTATGACGGGCAGTCCTACCGGCTGGACTGGCCCGGCACGAATCCGAACCCGTTCGTGGACCGGGAGCTGCACCCGACAGCGCTGCAGTTCACCAGCCCGACCACGAACGGCAGGAACTACTCGACGATCGCCTTCGAGACCGACCAGCCCGGGTTCGAGGTCCAGGGCGCGCAGCTCAACCCGCCGTTCTGCGACCCGAATACCGGCGCCAACTGCGTCGACCCGCCGGCCGGCGCGGCGTTCTACCCGTTCTTCTCCACGTCAGACCGGTACGGAGTGTGCACCTGGCAGGAGGGCGGCAAGTACATCCCTGGCACCGTGAACGATTTCGGCGGCAGCTCAACGTCCGAATTCGGCCCGTTGCTCCAGGTGCTGTTCCCGGAGCCCGGATTCACCACGGCGGAGCAATTCGTCGATTTCAACAGCGGGAACATGAGGAACCCGTGCCCCGCTTAGTCGCGAGCGGCCCGCTCGCGGGCCTTCGGTAACCCGATCCGTGCTCCCCGGTGGCGCTCTGTGTCACCGGGGAGCACGCGTCTTCGTGTTTCTGGCCCGGTCACGGTCCCGTCGGCACGCTGCTCGGGTGGGTGCCAGGCGCCAGCCGGCCCAGGCCGCCCACGGCCTCGTCGAGCAGCACGCTGAGCGGCGCGGACCCGGACCACCACCGGGTCGCTCCCAGTCCGGTCACGCTGCGGCAGCCCGACTGCTGCACGGTGACCGGCGGGAAGCTCTGCGCTCCGGCCGCGAACATCAGCCGGACCGATCCCGCGGACGCGGCCGGGCAGTGCTGCCCGGCCGGCAAGGACGGGAGCGCGCACAGCGCGGCCACCATGGCCCGCACCTGGGTCGCACCGGTGAGCGTGACCTGGCGCGGCGACGGGGTTCGGCTGACGACGACCCGGTCCGCGCTCTGGCGGCTGGCGCAGAGCGATCCGGCCGCCGGCAGTCCCGCGGCGGCGGCCGGCGTACTGGCCGAGCTCGCACCGGCCGAGCTCGCATTGGCCGAGGCCGCGCTGGGCGAGGCCGCGCTAGGCGAGGCCGGGTGACCGGCGCTGCCGACCGAGACGCTGCCGCACGCTGCCAGTCCCAGCAGGGCGGCGACGGCGATCAAGCCCCGTATTCCCCGAGCGGCCATGGCGGGCCTCCCTTTGCTCCACCCTTAGACGGCCCGCGGGCGGCCATGGTTCCGCCCTGGGAGGCCGCGCTTACCTCAACGATCAGTCACCGTAAGTGATCGGAGCTTGGCATATTGCTATGCCTGCGGCCGCATGGTACAAGGATTACGACGCGGGTTTTACAGTGCTTTTCGTGGCAACAGTGGGCCTTTCACGACCATAGTGGGTGAATCGTGCGTATTTCGCGTGCCATTTTCGCTACGGCAGTCGTGGTTTCCACGGCGGCTGCGGGCCTGGTCACCGCGGTAGCCGCCGCACCGGCGGCCGGCGCTGCCACGGTGAATTACGTGGCCCTGGGCGATTCCTACAGTTCCGGGGTCGGCGCCGGGGATTACATCTCCGCCAGCGGCAGCTGCGAGCGCAGCGAGAAGGCCTATCCGGAGCAATGGGCCGGCCTGCACTCCCCCGCCACCTTTACCTCGGTGGCGTGTTCGGGCGCGACCACGGCGGACGTGCTGAGCAGTCAGGTATCGGCGCTAAGCGCCAGCACCACGCTGGTCAGCATCACGATCGGCGGTAACGACGCGGGCTTCTCCGGCGTCATGGAGACCTGCGTGCTGTCCTCGACCACCTCGTGCCTGAACGCCGTGGCGACGGCCGAGGCCTTCGTGGCCGGCCAACTGCCCGCCAGGCTGGACAGCACCCTGGCGGCGATCAGGAATGACGCGCCGCACGCCCAGGTCATCGTGCTCGGCTACCCGGACCTGTACGACCTGTCCAAGTCAAGCACCTGCATCGGGCTGAGCACCAAGGACCGCACCGCGCTCAACGGCGGCGCGGACGACCTGGACGCCGCCCTGGCCACCGCCGCGAATAAGTACGGCGATACGTTCGCCGATGTCCGGCACCAGTTCGCCGGGCACGAGATCTGCGACTCGGGCAGCTGGCTGAACTCGGTGGATATCTTCGCGCTCAGCTCGTCCTACCATCCCACCGCCGCCGGTCAGGAACAGGGCTACCTGCCCGTGTTCAGCGCGGCCGCCGCCGAGGCGTAGAGGCGGGCCGGGGGCACCGGCCACGGACCGTTCGGGATAATTGGTGTTGTGCGGGCGGGAGTGTGGTGAGCGGCCGGTACCTGTTCCGGGCGCCGGCCAGCAGCCCGCGGGAGCGGGGCGCGGCGCCGCCGCGGTACCGGCGGGAGGCCGGGCCGGACGGCATGATCATCGAGCGGGACGTGGCCGTGCCGGTGCGGGGTGGCGTGACCGTGCACGCCGACGTGTTCCGGCCCGCGGATGAGCGGCCGGCTCCCCCGCTGATCGCCTGGTCGCCGTACGGCAAGCACGCCGGGCCGCAGTTGCCGGAGCGGTACCCGGACGGCGGGGTGGCGCCGGGCCAGGTGTCGGGCTACACGGCGTTCGAGTCGCCGGACCCGGTGTACTGGACGGCGCGCGGGTACGCGGTGGTGAACGCTGACATCCCTGGCACCTGGAACTCCACCGGGGATGCCACGTTCCTGTCGCCAGAGGAGGCACTGGCGGGTCACGACCTGATCGAGTGGGCCGGCACGCAGGGCTGGAGCAACGGCCGGGTGGGGCTGTCCGGGGTGTCCTACCTGACCTCCAGCCAGTGGTCGATCGCGGCGACCCGGCCGCCGCACCTGGCCGCGATCAACCCGTGGGAGGGCTGGAGCGACACTTACCGGGAGGTGGCCAGGCACGGCGGCATCCCGGAGACGAACTTCTGGCCGTACATCGGGCAGCGGTGGGCCTGCGGCCTGGGCCGGGCCGAGGACCTGGCCGCGGAGACCCTGGCGCACCCGTGGTTCGACGAGTTCTGGGCCTCGAAGGTGGCGCCGGCGGAGCGGGTGGAGGTGCCCGCGTACGTGGTGGCCAGCTGGTCGGATCAGGGGCTGCACACCCGGGGGACGTTCGAGGGGTTCGCCAGGCTCGGCTCGGCGCGCAAGTGGCTGGACGTGCACGGCGGGAAGAAGTGGGGCTACTACTACAGCGCCGACGGGCTGCGGCGGCAGCAGGCGTTCTTCGACCACTTCCTGAAGGGGCTGGACACCGAGGTCAGCGACTGGCCGCGGGTCCGGTACCAGGTCAGGGACCGGGGGTATAGCGGGGAATCGCGGGCGGCGGCGGACTGGCCGGTGCCGGGCACGTCGTACCGGCCGCTGTTCCTGGACGCTGCGGCGGGGACGCTGGGGCTGGCGCGGCCCGCGGCTTCCTCGGTGTCGTATGACCCGGAGCGGGCCGGGCACGGACGGGGCCGGGCCACGTTCGACTACCGCTTCGAAACGCAGGCCGAGGTGGTCGGCGGGATGAAGCTGCGGGTCTGGATGTCGGCGCCGGAGGCCGGTGACCTGGATGTGTTCGTGGCGGTGCAGAAGCTGGACCGGTACGGCGACCTGGTGGGCTTCCCGTTCTACGCGGTGTACGAGGACGGCCCGGTGGCGCTGGGCTGGATCCGCGCGTCGCACCGCGAGCTTGATTCATCGAGGTCGCGGCCGTGGCAGCCGGTGCTCGCGCACCGGCGGGCGCTGCCGCTGGCGGCGGGCGAGATCGTGCCGCTGGAGATCGAGATCCTGCCGTCAGGCACGCTGTTCCGGCCGGGCGAGACGCTGCGGCTGGTGATCCAGGGCCGCGACGTGCACCGTTACCCGCGGCCGCTGGTCCAGGCGCGGCACGACGACTCGGTCAACCGCGGCCCGCACGTCATCCACGCCGGCGGGCCGCACGACTCGCATCTGCTGCTGCCGGTGCTGACCGGCTCCTAGGCGGCCCGGCGCTGATGGCTCTGGGTGGGAGCCGGGTGTTTCGGCCAGGTCAGCACCTCGATCGGGGCGTTGAACCAGTGCCCGACCGGGCACCGGATCTTCGCGGCTTCCAGCAAGCCGTCGAGAGTGCTGATCGTGTAGCGGTAGTCCACCACGGCCGGGAGCGCGCATCGCCTCGCACCCCGGGAGTCCATCCACGCCGGGCAGTCCAGGAACATCAGGCCGGTGTCCATTCCTGCTTTCCCCTCCTAGCACAAAGCGGGCATTGGGCGCTGCCTCTGGGCCGAGCCTCCTCCCCCGGTCCTGCGTCCCGATTGAGGCCCGATTGAGCTGTTAGGGTGCCTGCCATGGCGGCTTGGGGCGAGGAGTCGGGTCACGTCGAGGTGGCTGTTCGGGACGGGGTGGCAGTTCGTCACGCTGCGGCGGCCGGACAAGCTCAACGCGCTCAGTTCGGCCATGCGGCGGGAGCTGGCGGCGATCTTCCGGTACTTCGGCGACGTCTCGGGTGCCGGAGCGGTGCGGGGCATCGTGGTCACCGGGACCGGGCGGGCGTTCTCGGCGGGAATGGACCTGCGGGAGGCGGCCGACCTGCCGCCTGGCGGGCTGGTCACCGATGTCGAGCTGTTCCACGACCTGACCCGGGCGGCGCTGCGGACCCGGGTGCCGGTGGTGGCCGCGCTCAACGGGATCGCGGTCGGCGGCGCGGGCGAGATGACGCTGTGCTTCGACGCTCGCATCGGGACGCCGGCGGCGGAGTACTTCCTGCCGGAGAACAACATCGGACTGACCATCTCCAACGCCTCCAGCGTGCTGCTGCCCCGGCTGACCGGGCACGCCGCGATGCGGCTGGTCATGGAGTCGGCCCGGATTGATGCCGAGCAGGCGCTGCTGCTGGGCCTGCTCGATCAGATCGTCCAGCCGTCGGAGCTCATCGAGGCGGCCATCGGGCTGGTGCACCGCTGGACCCAGCCGGGTTCGGCCACGGCCGCGCACCTGCGGCTGCTGCGGCCCTCGCTGGCCCTGGTCGAGCAGGCCATGGCGGCCGAGACCGAGGCGGCCAGCGGGCCTGAGGCGGAACGCATCGCGCTGGCCGGGATCAGCCAGTTCCTCGGCCGCCGTTCCTGACGCCGAGGGCGTCGAGCAGGCCGGGCCTTCGGCCTCGACGTAGCTCACGGTGCGCAGCGTGGCCGCGCCCAGCGCAACCGGATACGAACCGCCGGTGACAAACCCGAGATGGCGGCCGCCCGCGCTCGCCACGTATCAGCTGCCGCCGTCATGCCTCTATACGGCTAGACGCGGCCAGGCGGCAGGCACCGGCCGCCCGCAGGACACCCGCAGGACAGGAGCGTCCGATGAGAACAGGAACGCACAGGGGGGGCCGGTGGCTGGCCGGCGGCTGGGCAGTCGCGGTGGGGCTGGCGGCCACTTTGATGGCCGGGCCGGCCCAGGCGGCGCAGGCCCCGTTCACCGACAGCGCGGTGGCCTGGACGGGCCACACGGCGGTCGTGGCCGCCGTGAACAACGCGGGCAACCTGGACTACTACTACCAGTACTACCAGCAGGATGGCAGCACGGCCTGGAACCAGGAAGTGGTGGCCAAGTGCTGCTACAACAACTCGGCACCGTCCATCGCGCAGACCGGCGACACGGTCAGCATCGCCGAGTCCGGCGAGGGCGGCCAGGTGGACTACTACTACCAGTACGACGGCATCTGCCTAATCCGATCGCTGTGCCCGCCGGGCTGGCACAAGCAGGTAGTGGCCACCGCGCCCAGGGGCACCTACTACGGGCCTGCCACGATCAGCTGGACGGGCAGCACGGTCATTATCGCCGCCGACCACGCCCTCGCGGGCGGCAGCGGCGCCCCCACCGTCCTGGACTACTGGTGGGAGGTCGCCGGCACCAGAGCCTGGCACGAGGAGCAGGTCGCCACCGGCGTCGGCTATAACGGCCCCGCCCGGCCGTCAATCGGGTGGACGGGCAGCACCGCGATCATCACCGATACCGACGCCCATGGCAACCTGGACTACTGGTACCAGGACGCCGGCACCAGGTCCTGGCATCAGCAGCAGGTCGCGCCGGCCGGGTCGCTCGGGAACAACGGCGGCGGCTTTTGGTCCTACCCGGTGATCAGCTGGACGGGCAGCACGGTCATCATCGCCGCGACCAACGAAGATGGCGACCTGGACTACTGGTACCAGGACGCCGGCACCAGCCCCTGGCATCAGCAGCAGGTCGCGGGGACGGCCAGCGTGGATATCGGCGGCCCGGCGATCGCCTGGACGGGCAGCTCGGTGGTCCTGGCCGGCGTGAGGCAGGTCAGCGAGAACACCAGCCTGAACTTCTGGGTGCAGGCCGCCGGCACCAGACCCTGGCACTACGAGCACGTCGCCACCCTCAGCCAGGCCGGCGAGGACTTCCCTCCGTCGATGGCCGCGGCCGGCGACTCGGTCGTCATCACCGACAGCGACGGCAGCGACAACCCGGTCGGCGGCAACCTGGACTACTGGTGGAAGCGGGTCGGCACCACGGACTGGCATCAGCAGCAGGTGGCCGCCGGGTAACCTGCCCGTCCGGGGTGCAGCTGGCGTCCACGCCGGTCGGTCTCGCCGGCGGTACGGCATCCGGCTTCCTTCGGTGATGCTGCGTAGTGTTGGCGAGGCTGTCTGGAGCCACTCGCCTGGGAGGGCACCTCTCCTGGACATGGCCACTGCGGCAACGAGCATCAGGGAGGTCGGGAAGTGTCAACGGATGACTGGACCGGCATAGCAGACACTAGCGAAGGCATTGGCGAGCTGATGGGCTCGACCAACGACCTGGCCGATGAGGAGCCGCGGTCGCGCATCGACCGGATCCTGCAGTGGGTGCCGCGCATCCTGTCCAGCAAACCGCACGTGATCCTGCTGATCGGGCTGGGCATCTACCTGATCGTGCTGCCGATCCTGGGCGTCAAGGTGAGCAGCAGCAACGAGCTGATCGGCGGCAACTACACCAACGTGACCAGCGACATCGGGGCTTGCATCGCCGCGGGCGGGACGTTGCACCTGATCAGCCAGGGGCGCAAGCGCAGGCGGATAGAAGAGGAACGCCTCATGCTGGCCCGGCAGACGCACCGGCTCCTGCACCACGTCTACTTTGACGCGGCCCGGCAGCTCGGCCACGTGGGCCACCGTCCGCCGGGCGGGCCGCCGCTCGGCGGGGAGGACGAGGCCGGCTGGGACGAACCGGAAGGACCGGACACCGGCATGATGTAGGACTATGGAGCTGATCGTGGAGGATGCCGTCGTGATCACGATGGCGGCGGACGCCGGGCCTGCCGGGGCCCTGCTGGTGCGGGACGGGCGGATCGCGGCGGTGGGCACGCCGGAGCAGGTCCGGGCGGCCGCGGGGCGGGGTGCGCAGGTGGTGCGGCTGGATGGCGCCACGGTTGTTCCGGGTCTGATCGACGCGCACTGCCATGTGGCTGACGTCGGCTATCTCGCGACGGCGGCCGATTGCAGCCAGCCGTCCGCGCCGGACATCCCGGCCATCCAGGCGCGGCTGCGGGAGGCCGCGGACCGGACCCCGGAGGGGGCCTGGGTGACCGGGGGCGGCTACGTGGAGTACAAGCTGCGCGAGGGACGGCACCCGACGCGCGACGAGCTGGACCAGGCCGTGCCGAACCGGCCGGCCGTGGTGTACCACACCTCACTGCACGCCTGTGTGCTGAACACGGCCGCGCTGCGCGAAGCCGGGTTCGCGGACCGGCAGCCGGATCCGGCGGGCGGGGCGTTCGGCCGTGACCGCGACGGCCGGCTCGACGGGGTGGTGTTCGAGCGGCCCATGTTCCAGCTGTTCGAGCGGAACCTCCGGCAGGACCTGGCCCGGATGGGAAGCGCCGAGCGGAACCGGCTGGTCGAGCGGGCGAGCCAGCAGCTGGCTTCGTTCGGCCTGACCGCGGCGTGCGACGCGGACCTGCGGCGGGACAGCTTCGCCGCGTACGCCGAGGCGGACGCCGGCGGGCTGCTGGGGCTGCGGATCTACGGGCTGGTCGTGCACGACCAGGTGGAGTGGCTGCTGGGCGCGGGACTGCGCGGCCGCCACTCCGGACGGCTGGCCGTCGAGGCGGTGAAGATCTGGGCCGACGGCGGGATGAGCAGCCGCACCGCGGCGATCCACGGCAGCTATCCGGTGCCGCCGTACGGTTCGGGCATCTTGTACTTCGAGCTGGACGAGCTCACCGCGATGGTCCGCGAGTTCGACGCCCTCGGCTTCCAGGTCTGCATCCACGCCCAGGGCGACCGGGCCATCGAGACCGTGCTGGACGCCTACGCCGCGGTCACGGCCCCGGGCAACCCGCTGCGGCACCGCATCGAGCACGGCGGTTCCCTGTACGCGCCGCTGGCCGCGCGGGCCGCGGAGCTGGGCATCGTGGTGGCCGCCCAGCCCGGGATGCTGTCACTGCTGGGCGACGGGTTCGCGGAGGCGTTCGGTGAGCGGGCCGACGAGCTGTACGCGTACGCGTCCTGGCGGCGGGCGGGCATCACGGTGGCCGGGTCCTCCGACGCGCCGGTCATCACCGCCGATCCGCGGCTCGGGATGCGGGACGCGATGCGGCGGCGGACCGACGGCGGCCGCGTGCTGGGACCTGGCGAGGAGCTGACGGCCGGCGATGCGCTGGCCCTGTACACCACGCAGGCCGCGTTCGCCTCGCGGCGCGAGGACGAGATCGGCTCGCTCGAGCCGGGCAAGCTGGCCGACTTCGCGGTCCTGGACGGCAACCCGCTCGTGGTCGAGCCTGAGCGCATCCCGGACATCCGGGTTGTGGCCACCGTGGTGGACGGGGCGCCCGTGTACCAGTCGGACAGCATCTTCCCCGGCGGCTGACCGCCGTGGCGCACCCCGGTTTCATTACGCTCTGAGCTTCGGGGGCGGGCACGGGGGCGGGGCGTGGTTATGCTCGCGGGCATGCTGACGTTGGCCGTGGTGGGCGCGGGGCCGAAGGGGATCGCGATCGCCGCCAAGGCGCGGGCGCTGGCCGCGGCCGGGCTGGACGCGCCGCGGGTGGTGCTGGTCGAGCCGGGCGTGGTGGCCGGGAACTGGGGCGGGCGGCAGGGCTACACCAGCGGCCTGCTGCCGCTGGGCACGCCCGCCGAGAAAGACGTCGGGTTCCCGTACGCCAGCAGCTGGGGATCGGCCTCGGCGGCGGTCACCGCGGCGATGGCGGATTACAGCTGGCAGCGGCACCTGATCGAGAAGGGCATGTACGCCGACTGGGTGGACCGCGGGCGGCTCCGGCCTACGCACCGGCAGTGGAGCTGGTACCTGCGGGAGGTGGCGGGCCAGGCGGGAGCGGAGATCATCGCGGCGCGGGTGACCGGCCTGGAGGCGGTCGGCGGGCGGTGGCGGCTGACGGTGCGGCCGGAGGACGCGGGCAGGCTCGCGGACGGCGCGGAGCCTGGGAACAGGGACGCGGGGGCCGGGGATGAGATCTGGGCGGACGGGGTGGTAGTGACCGGGGCGGGGCCGCCGATACGGGTGGCGCGGCAGCCGGAGGGGCATCCGCGGGTGCTGGACGGACGCAGCTACTGGCTGGCCCAGGGGCATGGCCACCTAGCCAGGAACGTGTGCGTGATCGGGAGCGGGGAGACGGCGGCCTCGGTGGTCATCAGCCTGGTGAGCAAGCTGCCCAAGCGCTCTACGATCGACGTGGTGACCAGCCGCGGGGTGCTGTACTCGCGCGGGGAGAGCTACGCGGAGAACCGGCTGTACTCCGACCCCGCCGACTGGCCGGGGCTGGCCGAATCGCACCGGCGGGAATTCCTGGAGCGGACCGACCGGGGGGTGTTCTCGCAGCAGGCCGAGACGACGCTCAACGGCTCGCGCGGCTTCCGGGCGCTGGCCGGGCGGGCGGTGGGGATCCAGGCCGGCCGGCAGCAGGTCGTGGTGGACATCGAGTACGGCGCCGAACGGGAACGGGTCGCCTACGACCTGGTCGTCGTGGCCATCGGCTTCCAGGCCCGCTGGTTCGAGGGCCTGCTCGGCGAGCAGGCGCGCGGCCTGCTGGCCAGCGCGCTGGACGGGGCCGAGCTCGAGCGGCGGATCCAGGCGGACCTGTCGGTCGCCGGGCTGAGCCCGCCGCTGCACCTGCCGGTCGTGGCCGGGCTGGCCCAGGGGCCAGGCTTTCCCAACCTAAGCTGCCTGGGCCTGCTGAGCGACCGCATCCTGGGCCGCTACGTCACGGCCGCCGAGAGGAGAGAACGTGTCTGAGGTGCCCGACGACGTGTGGGAGAGCGATGACTGCGTGCGGCGCACGGTGGTCATCCCGGCCCGGCTGGCCGAGCGGGTGGCCGCCCGGGCGGAGCAGCGCGGCCTGTCGTTCAGTGACCTGCTGGCCGAATACGCGCAGCAGGGCCTGGATCGCGACGGCTAAGCGGACTCCGCGGCTGAACCTCACTCGGCTTTCAGCATCATGGCCACACCGCGCCGGCTCAGCCTGCGAGCCTCGGCGGCCAGGGCCGCAGCGGCGAGCAGCAACGCCGCGACGGCCGGGAGACCCAGCGAGATCCAGTCAGGCCGCACCATGACCGGCACCCCTGAGCCGGTGAACACCGACAGGTCCAGCGCCGAGCCCACCAGCGGGGGCAGCGCTAGCGCGCAGGCGGCGCCCGCGGGACGGCCACCACCACGGCAGGCAGCGCCTCGAGCAGCACCAGCCGCGTCGCTCGGTCGTGGCCCATGACGGTCAGCCGGGCCAGGGTCAGAGCCCGGTCGGCGGTTCCGAGCGCCACGCCGAGCATGAGGATGAACAGCCCGAACCCGGCGGCGGTGGCAATGGTCAGCGGCAGGATCAGGTCGGCGCCATGCTGCAGCGGCGAACTGGCCAGGGCGGTCAGGGCCGCCGAACGGAACGCTGTGCTTGCTCCCGGCAGCTGGCGGGTGACCACCGCGGACATCGCCGCGGTGCTGATCCCGGAGCCGGTGATCAGGATCCTGTTGACCGCGGGCGCGCCCAGCGGGCCCGGCAGCCGCTGGATCACCATGATCAGGAACGCGCTGCCCTCGGGCTGTCCCGGGATGCTCGTCACCGTGCCCGCGACGTGCACCCGGATCGGCCCCATGGCCACCGGCGAGGTCAGCTGCGCCGCCGTCCCGCCCAGGCCGGCCAGCGCGCCGGGTGAGGCGAGCACGGACACCGTGTGCGTACCGGGTGCCGCAGTCCCGAGCTTCGCGAGCGGGACGGCCGGGAACGGGGTGCTCGCCACCAGGGCCGCGTAGCTGGCCGGGTCCACCGCGATCAGCGTGACCGGCTGGCCGGCGGGCGTGGTCCAGCCGGTATTCCAC
>Ga0209420_1001018_pt1 | contig 13818 bp, 13 predicted proteins | sample BlaSpr_A8_OM1_O1_FD_187972 | JGI IMG/M metagenome (GOLD analysis project Ga0209420, IMG submission 187972) | Forest soil microbial communities from Thunder Bay, Ontario, Canada - Black Spruce, Ontario site 2_A8_OM1_O1 (SPAdes) (version 2) | ecosystem: Environmental > Terrestrial > Soil > Boreal... | reverse complement strand
TCGCCAGCCGCCGCCGGTAGCAGTCCTCGATCTGGCGGGGTAGCGTCAACCCGCTGGGCTGCCCGAACCCGCCCGCTAGCTCGGCCGGGGCCAGCCCGCGCTGCACCTCTAGCAGCGCCCGCGGGTTACCCCGGGTTTCGGCGACAATCCGATCGCGCACCCGCTGATCAAGCGGGCCGACGACGATCGAATCCAGCAGGTTCCGCGCATCGCCGTCGGCCAGCCCGCTGACCGGCAGCTCCGGCAGTCCCGTCAGGTCCTGCTGGCCGTCGGGCTGGCGGACGGCGAAGACCAGCGCGACCGGTGCCCCGGTCAGGTGGCGGGCCACGAAGGCCAGGGTCTGGGCTGAGGCCCGGTCCAGCCACTGCGCATCGTCTACCAGGCAGATCAGCGGCTGCGCCACGGCCGCTTCCGACAGCAGGCTCAAGGTGGCCAGGCCGACCGTGAAGCGGCTTGGCACGTTCCCGTCCCGCATGTTGAAGGCGGTCTGCAGGGCGTCACGCTGCGGACCAGGAATTCGCTCGAGCCGGTCCAGGAACGGCGCGCACAGCTGGTGCAATCCGGCGAACGCCATCTCGATCTCCGGCTCGGCGCCTGCTATCCGCGCGATGCGGCAGCCAGCCGCGCACCGCATCAGGTAGTCCAGCAGCGCGGTCTTGCCGGTTCCCGCCTCACCGCGGAGCAGCAAGACCTGGCTGTGACCCGACCGGGTACTCGCGACCAGCCGGTCCAGTTCATCGCACTCACGGCGTCGGCCGCTTAGCCTGCTCCCCGCGGACTCATCACCAAGCGCACACGGTGACACGGTGGCTTCGAGCGGGTTCACGAGATCATGGCCATAGATGCCCGGCATGCTTCCTCACTTCTTCAATCTGACTTCGCTGCGCTGGACAAGTAGCCTGCGCCCCACCATCTGGTGACCAGCCCGGCGTACTCGTCCGGGGCGTCCTCCCAGGTGAAGTGGCCGGCCTCGATGACGTCGAGCCTGCTGTGCGGCAGGCGCTGATGGAGGTATTCGGCGTTGACGGCCGGCACGGTCGTGTCGTGCGTGCCGGCGATGATCTGCACCGGCGTATCGACCTGCGGCAGCAGGCCGGACAAGACCGGGAGGTCGGTCGGGTAGGAGCGCACGTAGCGCATCGACTCCGCCATGCGGTTTCCCTGGTAGGAGGACAGGTAATCCTCGCGAATGGGGTCGGCCAGCGCGTACTGGCCGACACTGGCCAGGGCGTCGGCCACGAGCCGCCGCGGGTCAGCACGGCGGAACTCCTCCAGGTCAGGAGCCTCAACCCACTCCTTCAGCACGCCGCCTAGCTGGAGCGGCACCGCGACGGCGCCGCTGCCGACCACGAGGCTGCGCAGCCGGCCCGGATCCCGGGCGGCAGCGAACAGGGCCGCGGCCGTGCCGGTCCCGGGACTGAGCAGGTGCGGGTGGTCGAGCTCGAAGGCGTCGGCGGCGCGCAGGATGAACTCGGCCATCGCCCGCGGGGACATCAGATCGTCGCTGCGCTGGGAATGCCCGAACCCGGGCAGGTCGATGGCCACCAGGTGCGCCCGCTCAGCCAGCCACGACCAGACCGGTACAAAGGCCAGCAGGCTTTCTGGCCATGGGCTCAGCAACAGGGCCTGCTGGCGGCCGGACTCGCTTCGGGCATACCGGACCGTCAGCCCGTCGATGACCCGGTATTGCATCTCGAATGGCGCATCTAGCCAGATGGTCATAGTGCGCGCTCCCTCGGTATCCCGGCGACGCCCATGGGCGATTGCCTCCCTGCGATTGTTATCGGGACAGGCCCTCGTTCGCCTCCGCCAGGCGCACAGCATGACTGGCCAGTGGCGGGCACTAGCGCACGGGTGGCTGGCGCGCGGGTGGCTAGCGCGCGGGTGGCTAGCGCGGCAGGGCGAGGTCCTCGTGGCCGGGCAGCGCCTGGTAGAGCTGGCCGCGGGAGGAGATGCCGAGCTTGGCGAACACCTTGTTGAGGTGGTACTGAACGGTCCGGGTGCTGATGAACAGCCGGGCGCCGATCTGCGGGTTGGATAGACCGTCGCGGGCTAGCCGGGCGATCTGGGCCTCCTGGGCCGTCAGCTCCGCTGTGACCTGGACGGTGCGCTTGCGGGCCGTCTCGCCGGTCGCCAGCAGCTCGTGCCGAGCCCGGTCGGCGAACGCCTCCATGCCCATCGCCTCCAGCATGCTGCAGGCGGTGCGGAGCTGTTCCCGCGCCTCGACGCGATGCCCCTGGCGGCGCAGCCACTCACCGTACAGCAGGTGCCCGCGGGCCAGCTGGGCGCGCAGGCGGGTGCGGCCCAGCCGGCTGATCGACTCGCGGTAGCAGCTGTCGGCCGCCTCGCCGTCGCTGAGCAGGGCGCGGACCCGGGCTTCGATGCCCAGGACCCAGTCGGTCGGAGTCACGCCGACGCGTTCGGACAGCCACCCCAGGGCGGCTTGGACCAGCGGCACATCGCCGGTCCTGGCCGCCGCCTCGGCCAGCTCCGGTACGACCAGAGGCCCGTAGCCCAGCAGGTCGCGTTCGAAGGCCCGCCGCGCGGCGTCGCGCGCGGCATCGTACCGGCCGAGGCCGTTGTACAGCACCGAGCTGGCGTAGGCCGCGAAGCTGGCTGGCCTGCCCACACCACGCGCGGTGGCCGAACGCACGGCGGCCTCGATCAGTTCGGAAGCCTCCCGCTCCTGGCCTCGCCAGGCCGCGATCATCATCGTGTTCTGCGCCACCGGCCGGTTCCCGCTGGCCGCTGCGATCAGCTGATCTTCCTCGGCCATCAGCGCCGCCGTGGTCAGGTCGCCGGCCAGAATGTGGGCTCTGGCCAGGTAGTTGAGCGCGGATTGCAGATGCACCAGGGCGCCCGCGCTGCGGGCGAACCGGACCTGGCCAGCGGCCAGCCCATACCAGGAGTCGAAGTCCCACAGCTCCAGCGCGATGATCTGGCTGATTCTCCCGCCGCCCAGCCAGCGCCAGCGGCCGGCTTCGCCGCTGTCGGCCTCCAGGGCCAGGACCATCTCAAGGGCCCGGTTAAGGGCCGGGACGGCCGCTGCGTGTCCCTCCGTCAGCCGCAGTGCGACCGCGTCGAGCATGACATCGGCCGCCCGCGGTGGGTCGGGACCGGGCGGAGCAGCGCGCGCCGCCTTGGCCACCTCCCGCAGGCCGCCGGGCAGGTCGAGGTCATCGGCCCACATCGCGGCCTCCCAGAGGGCTTCCAGATGCGTCTCGCGGGCCAGGGCGGCGTCAAGCGGCTCGAGGCGCCGGGCTGCGCTGAGCAGCAGCCTGGTGGCCTCGATCCCACGGCGCTGCTCGAGGGCCATCTGCCCGCGCAGGCGCTCCACCTCCGCGGCCTGCAGCGGGTCCAGCGGATGGGCCTCGACCGCGACCAGCAGGCCCAGCGCCGCGTCCAGCGCGCCCGCGTCGCGCTTGGCCCGGGCAGCGGCCAGCAGCCGCTGCGCCTGGCGTGCCGGGTCGGGGGTCAGGAACGCCGCACTCTCCAGGAACGCGGACGCGGCGGCCAGGCCCCCGCGCGCCTGCGCACGGCCTGCCGAACGCTCCAGCTCGGCCGCTACGTCCTCGTCGGGCCCGGCCGCGGCCTGGGTCAGGTGCCAGGCCCGGCGGTCGGGATCGGCCTGCGGATCCGTGACCTCTGCCAGTGCGCGGTGCAGCTCCTGTCGCTCCTGGGCTGACGCCGACCGGTAGGCCGCCGACCGGACCAGCGGGTGCCGGAAACGTACCTGGGCGCCGAATTCCACCAGCCCCGCCTCGGCCCCCGGCACCGCCGCCGGAAGGCTGATCCCGAGCCGTTCGGCGGCCTGCCACACCAGCGACCGGTTACCGGACGGATCGGCCGCCGCCAGCTGCAGCAGCCGCCGGTCCTGAGCGGGCAGCGCCTCGATCCGCCGCCCGAACGTCTCCTCTAGCCGCCCCGATAGCGGCAGGACGCCGGGTAGCCCGAAACCGCCCGCCAGCTGCTCAGGAGTCGCCCCGCGAGGAAGCTCAAGCAGCGCCAGCGGGTTGCCGCGCGCCTCGGCCACGATCTGGTCCCGGACCCGCACATCCATCGGCGCGGTCAGCGCCGAGTCCAGCAGGTCCCGCGCATCGTCATCCCGCAGGCCCGCCACGGCCAGCTCCGGCAACCCCGCTAGTTCATCGCCTAGGACCCGCGCCGTGAAGATCAGGGCGACCGACTCCGCCCCCAGCCGGCGGGCCACGAACCCGAGAACCTGTGCCGATGCGCGATCCAGCCACTGCTGGTCGTCCATCAGGCAGATCAACGGCCGCTCCGCGGCTACTTCCGACAGCAGGCCCAGGACGGCCAGGGCGACCAGGAACCGGTCCGGCGTCGAGCTCGCTCCGAGGCCGAACGCGGTTCGCAGCGCCTCCGCCTGCGGATCGGGCAGCCGGTCGAGGCGGTCCAGCATGGCCGCGCACAGCTGATGCAGCCCGGCGAACGCCAGCTCCATCTCCGACTGGACCCCAGCGGCCCGTTCCACCCGGCAGCCGGTTGCCTGGCCGGCCAGGTACTCCAGCAGCGCGGTCTTGCCAACTCCCGGCTCGCCGCGCACCACGAGTACCCGGCTCTCGCCCGCCCGGACCGACGCCACCAACTGGTCAAGCAAGGCGCACTCGTCGCGCCTGCCTCTCAGCTCAGGCGCGCGTCCCCGGGGACGGGAAGCCATGGCCATCAGCAAACCCCCGATCGTCCATCCGGGAGTTAGCGCTCACACGGCCTCCGAAGCCTGAATCGCCAGTCCGACCGAGCCAAGTACCGCGCCGGCCAGCAACGGTGAGACATTTACCTATCGGCAGCCTATCTCGGGGCCGAGGCCTGAGGAAGATGGGGCGCGACCACCATCCGGCCGGGCCGGTTCAACGCCTAGGCTCTTTTGCGGCAGTTTATTTCCTGGTCACAGGCATCGACGGGCGGTCGCTATTCGGTATCCAGGTCTTCGTACAGGACCTGTTCTACGGCGCCGCCCTGATCGTAGCGGTGTGCGTCTCGGTGCTCGCCCGCCGCCGCGCCCAGTCGTCCTAACCCGGCTGGCGTAGCCGACCAGGGTGCTGGCCAGGCATTTCCACTGGTGCGCCGGCGTCGCGGAGCGCGTTCCATGGATGGCAGGACCGCTGGGCCAAAGCAGGAGGCTCTTAATGAGTGACATCCATGACGACCGGGCAGCTTTGTTCGCCAACCTGGAGAGCGCCGAGGCTCAGCCTAAGTTCTGGGATCAGGTCGCCGACGATGTCGACTGGACCGTCGAGGGCACCCACGCCCTGTGCGGCCGGTACCGCTCGAAGCAGACTTCATTGCCGCTACCTTCGGCCGACTTCAGGGTGTCCTGGTCGGAGGGGCAAAACTCAAGGTCCGGCACATCTACGTGGACGGTGACACGACGATCGCCGAGCTGCGGTCCGTCTCGAAAACCAACGAAGGCGCAACGTAGCCAATAACTACTGCTGGGTGTGCCGCTTTGACGGCGGGATGATCGTGGAGGTGCGGGCCTACCTGGACTCAGCCATGGTCGATTACACCATTCATCGCAACGAGAACCTCGCCTGGCAGTAACCGGCCCACGCGGGCTCGGGCTCCATCACGTTAGGTCCCGGCTTCCAGCAACGCCTATCGGCGACTACCTGTACCCGTCGAATAGCGGCACGAACCGGGCCGGGCAGTCAGAAGACGCCCGGCCCGGTCCGCTGACGGTTAGAGCGGGCGGACTTCCTCTGCCTGGGGACCCTTCTGGCCCCGCCCGGCGGTGTAAACGACCCGCTGGTTCTCCTGCAGGCTGCGGAACCCGTCAGCCTGGATGGCGGAGTGGTGGACGAACACGTCAGCGGTTCCGTCGTCGGGGGCGATGAAGCCGTAGCCCTTGTCGGCGTTGAACCACTTGACGGTGCCTTCAGCCATGTACTTCTCCTGTAGAGACGATCATTCGGGGGACACGTTCGTGCCCTCCGGGTTATCGGGATCGCCAGCCTGCCAGGGAAGACCTGACTGTGTACTCGTGGCGTCCGCTGTCAGAAGTTCGCAGGCGCAGGTACACGTAACGAATTTCGACTACAACCACCCCCTATTAAACACCATAGAAGACACTCGGGTGACCAGACACGCTCACTTTGCCGCTAGTGACCTTCTGGCACTGCCGCTAATGTCCTCAAGATGAAGGTCTCTGCAAGATGAAGGTCTCTGCCGAGACGGCGCGCCGCTTCCTCGTCGCGCGGCACTTCCTGGCGCCTGCCCGGTCTGTCGCGGGCGGCCTCGACGGGGTGCTCGAGGTCTTCCGGAAGTTCGGGTCGATCCAGTTCGACCCGATCGCGGTCGCCGGCCGGAGCCACGACCTCGTGCTGCACGCGCGCGTCGCCGGCTACGAGCCCGCCTGGTGTGACCTGCTCTACGAACGTCGTGAGATCTTCGAGACGACCAACAAGGCGCTGTCGTTCGTGCCGGCAGGCGAGTTCCCCTGGTTCCGGCTGGGCTTCGGCCGCAAGGGACCCAGGTTCCACGCCGCGGTCCTCGCCGAGAACGCCGTGGCGGCCGAGCGCGTGCTCGGGCGGATCCGCGCCGAGGGCGCGCTGTCGGCGCTCGATTTCGAGCCTGAGCACGGAGCGCCGAAGGACTGGTTCGGCATGCCGGAGAACGTCGTGCGCGCCGTGCTCGAGGCGTACACGGTCGCGGGCGTGATCGGCCTGGCCCGGCGCGAGGGCAACCTGCGGTACTACGACCTCCTCGAACGGCTGCTCCCGGCCGGGCTGCTCGCGCACGAGGTGCCGGTGCGAGAACAGCTCAGGCACAAGCTCCTGTCCCGGTACCGCGCGCACGGCCTGCTCGGCGCCGGCGGCGCCGGCGATACGTTCTACCGGATCGCCGCGCCGGATTCGACCCCGGACCGGCCAGGACGCAACGAGCTGCGCGGGGAGCTGGTCGAACTCGGCGCGCTCGTGCCCGTCGACGTCGAGGGCATACGCGGCAAGCGCTTCGTCCTCCGCGAGGAACTCGCGCTGCTGCAGGCACCGCCAGAGCCGGCCCCCTCCGTCGCGTTCATCGCCCCGTTCGACGCGCTGCTGTGGGACAAGGCCCTGGTGGCGAGCCTGTTCGGCTTCGACTACGGGTGGGAGGGCTTTTTCCCGCCCGCCAAGCGCCGCTGGGGCTGGTACGTGCTCCCGGTCTGCTTCGGCGGCCGCTTCGTGGGCCGGATCGAACCGCGGATCGACCGGGCCGGAGCCCGCGTAGAGGTGCTCGGCGCCTGGTGGGAGGACGGCTTCGCGCCGGGGCGCGCTGACGGGTTCGTCGACGCGATGCGCGACGCGCTCCGCGCCTACCTGCGCTTCGCGGGCGCGGACCGCCTCGAGTGGGCACCCCGCCTCGCCACGGAGCAGCAGCTCTTCCTCACCCGCCCGTGACCGGGACGACTCGCCTGCCGCCGGCGCGCCAGCCCCGGTCAGCGCGCCAGGACCGCCGCCAGTTGACAAGGTAGATATCAAGCTGATATCAAATTAACAGGTGACCGGGCGGCCGACACCATAGCCCGCAGGGAGGCATCCCCCGATGAACGCACCCCACGACAACACCGCTGCGAAGGGTCTGCGCGGGTGGTGGCTATCTCCCTCGCGACCCGGCCTGCACCGCCTGATCAGCCCATGGGAGTACCGCCACCTCGGCGTGTCCGGTGCCACGCGTGCTGCCGCCGGCGGCTTCCAGCTCGGCATCGGCCTCGTCCTGGTCTCGCTCGGCCGCAAGGCGGAAACCGACCAGGAGCGGCGCAAGATGTACCGGCTGTCGGCGTGGTTCCTGCTGCCCGCGGCGGGGAACCTCGCGGGTGGCTACTGGTACACCACGATCGCCAGCTCCGCAGCTGCCCGAACCTGAGCCCGGTCCGACGCCCGCGCCGGGCCTGACGTTTCCCGGCGCCCTGCCGAGGTAGCTACGGGTATGCAGTCCGTACCCGTCACCAGAGTGACGCGCAAAACGAGACAGGCTTCTCACAGCCCCGCGGCGCACATCCTGGCCCGGGCCGGCCTGACGGCCCGGGGAGTCATCTACCTGCTGATCGGCTGGGTCGCCGTGCTCGTCGCGCTCGGCCACAGCTCACAGGAAGCCGATCAGCAGGGCGCCTTGCAGTTGCTCGCGGGCAAGCCCTACGGGCTGGTCTCGCTCCTGCTGCTCGGCATCGGCTTCGCGGCCTACGCCCTGTGGCGGCTGAGCGAGGCTGCCTTCGGCGTCACCGGGGAAAGGAACAGCGCCGGCTCCCGGCTGACGTCACTGGGCCGGGCGGTGATCTACGCCGGCTTTGCCTACCTGACCTTCACGGTGATCTCGGGGACGCACCGCAGTCAATCCCGTCAGCAGCAGGACATGACCGCGACGGCCATGCAGCACACCGCCGGCCGGTGGCTGGTCGGCATCGTCGGCCTGATCGTCGTCGTCATCGGCCTGGTCATAATCGCCCAGGGCGCTCGCCGCACCTTCATGAAGTACCTGCAGACGTCGCGGATGAGCCCTCGGACCCGCCGTGTGGTCAAGCTGCTCGGCATGGTCGGGACCATCGCCCGCGGCCTGGTTTTCGCCCTGGCGGGCGGGCTCGTGATCGACGCGGCCGTCACCCACCGGGCCGCGGAGTCCGGCGGCATCGACAAGGCCCTGCTCACGCTGCGCAATCAGCCGTACGGTGAGATCCTGATGCTGGTGGCCGCCCTCGGCCTGGCCGTCTTCGGCGTCTACGGGCTGTGCGAGGCCCGCTGGCGAAAGGTCTGAAGGCCCCGCGATGCCGAACGTTGCCGTGGTGGCACACAACCGCAAGAGCCTGGGCGGCGGCCTGCCCGAGCTTCGGCAGGTCCTGGCCCGTGCAGGAGTCACCGATCCGCTCTGGTTCGAGGTGAAGAAGAGCCGTAAGGCCCCCGCCTGCGCGCCGGGCGGTAAAGCAGGGCGCCGACCTGATGTTCGTCTGGGGCGGCGATGGTACCGTCCAGCGCTGCATCGACGCGGTGGCGGGGTCGGACGCGGCGGTGGCCATCCTGCCCGCCGGCACGGCGAACCTCCTGGCCACCAACCTGCACATCCCGGCCGACCTCACTGAGGCAGTCCGGATCGGGCTGCACGGAGACCACCGCCGGATCGACACCGGGTCGGTGAACGGCGAGCACTTCGCGGTGATGGCCGGGGCGGGATTTGATGCCCGGATGATCTCCGACGCCGACCGGGGCCTGAAGGACCGCATCGGCCGGGCCGCCTACGTGGCCAGCGGAATCAAGAACCTGAGCGTGCACCGGGTGAAGGCCACCGTAGAGGTGGACGGCAAGCGCTTCTTCAAGGGCCAGGTATCGTGCGTGCTGGCCGCGAACGTCGGCACGATTCTCGGCGGCATCGAGGCCTTCCCCCAGGCGCGGCCGGACGACGGGCGGCTCGAGCTCGGCCTGGTCACCGCGAGGAATCCGCTCGACTGGGCCCGGACCTTCAGCAGGCTCGCCCTCGGCCAGGCGAAGCGGTCGCCGTTCGTCGAGCTCACCCGCGGCACGAAGGTCAAGGTGCGGTTCGGCCGGAAGATCCCGTACGAGCTTGACGGGGGTGCCCGCCGGGCCTGCCGGGAACTGCGAATCAAGGTCCGCCCCGGCAGCATCACGATCTGCGTCCCGGAGACGGCCACGGCCGGCTCCGCCGCGGCGGCTGGAGGCTAACGAGCGTGAACCTCGGACTGCGGCACCGCCGCCTCGCGCCGCTCGTCACGGTCACCGTCGCGGCGCTGGTCTTCACCATCCTGCTCGTCCTGATCCGCCTGCAGTGGCCCCCGCTTGAATCGGTCGACCACGGGGCCGCCGCCGACATCAACAGCCTGATCGCGGGCCACGCCACGCTCGTGACCGTGGTCAAGGCGGTGACCTGGCTCGGCAGCAACGGCGTGCTGTGGACCGTGATCGGAGCCGCGACCGTCGTCCTCGCGATCCGCAGGCGATGGCGGCTGGCGATTTACCTGCTCGTCACCGGCGCAGGCGCGCTGACCCTGGATCCCATCCTCAAGTCGCTCGTCGGACGGCTGCGTCCCGTGGTGGCGCACCCGATCGCCCACGGCACCGGCGACAGCTTCCCCAGCGGGCACTCGCTCGGCTCGATCGTCTGCTACGGGGCGATCCTGCTCGTCTTCCTGCCCGCCGCCCGCGGCCGGTGGCGCACCGCCTTCATCACCGTGACCGTCGCGCTCATCGCCCTGATCGGGATCAGCCGGATCCTGCTCGGCGTGCACTACCTGTCCGACGTACTGGGGGCCTGGGCGGCCGGCATCACCTGGCTCGGAGTCACGGCCTTCGCCTTCGAGCTGACCCGCAGTGCCGCCGGGCAGCCGGTCACCAGCCCGGTGACGGAAGGACTGGAACCCGAGGCCCGCGCCGACCTCAAGCCGGCCGAGCCGGAACCCGCCACCGGTAGCCGCCCCGGCCGTGTCGCCGCCGCGGTCGTGGTGGCGTGGGTGCTGATCCTGGGCCTCATCGTCGGCCTCGGCGAGCTGATCACCAAGGACGGCCACGGCAACGTGCTGGGTGACCGGACGATCCCGCACTGGTTCGCCGCGCACCGCACCGCCAGCTGGACCCACTGGAGCCTGATCTTCACCACGCTCGGCGCCAGCCAGGCGATCCTCATCGTCGCCCTGGCTGCCTGTGTCATCTTCCTGGCCGTCACCCGGCACTGGCGGCCGGTCATTTTCCTCGCCACCGTCATGCTCGGCGAACTGGCCGCCTTCCTCGTTGCCGCCGCGGTGGTCAAGCGGCCCAGGCCGGATGTCACCCACCTCGACCAGCACCTGCCCACCTCCGCCTACCCGTCCGGGCACGAGGCCGCCACCTGCTGTCTCTACGTCGCGGTCGCGATCCTGGTCATCGGCCACGCCCGCGGCTGGTGGCGATGGCTGTTCCTCATCCCCGCCATCGCCATGCCCGTCCTGGTCGCGCTTTCCCGCATGTACCGGGGCGAGCACCACCCGACCGACATCCTCGGCAGCGTCCTGTTCGCCGCGCTCTGGCTGGCTGCGACCACGCTGCTGATAAAGCCGAACGCGGACAGCGCCCGGGATCAGCCCGACGTCGCGAGCGCCGGCCAGGCTGCTATCGCCAGAGACACATATGTCTAGCGACGGACACAAATGACGGCCGAAGGCTAGCCGAGAGTAAGCGGCCGGACCTATGGTGGTGATCGGAGCAGGCAGGGCTGTCTACCTGGGGGGGTGGAACCGTGAACACGGCTGTCCAGTGGGTGGTTTTCGCTGAGCGGAGCAGCGATGTCATGGTCGCCATCGGGATCACCGACAAGCCGTCGGCGGCGCGGTGGATCGTCGAAGCGATCATGGCGGACACCAGCAATGCGGGCTGGGGCGAGGTGCTCCGGGTGCCGGTGCCCGGTGAGGCTCCTCCTGGTCCTGGACCGGGCGAGTGGCCCCCGCCCGGTGAGGTATTCGTATGCCGGCGCGATACCCGCGGCGGATATAAGTGGCTGCCGCTCTTCCCTGCCGGACCGGACAGCGCCCGTCAGGAGCCGTGCCAGGGACTCCGGAGCCAGCGCGTTCTGCTCGATTACCAGGTCGGTTAGGTCCAGCTCGGCAACCCCGTGATCCGGCCGCGTCCGTCCGGACCGTGACACCACGGCCGTTCGGAACAATAACTATGCCGAACGATCCAGGCTGCACCTTCCTCGTCCGCCGCCAGCCGCCGGCGCTGGCCGCGGTCATGCTTGGGCCGTGCGCGGATGGGGAGTAAGCAGGTCCTATGTGCGCGTTACCGGCGGAAAAGCCTGGTAGCCGCGCCGCCCCCATGACAGGTGATTTCAGGGACCCATTACCGGGCGCCGGAGCAGGACGTCGTCGACGTCTGGCCGGAACAGCAGACAGCGTCCGCGTGCAGGCGGGCCTGCGTCATGTCGATTTCTCGGTTACTGATACCGGCATCGGCCCGCCAGCGACCAGGCAGAAGTCGGGGGAGACTTCTACGAGCTGCTGGCCTGGCAGAACCAGCTGCTCGCCGTCATCGGTGACGTGGAGGGTCATTCGCTGCAGGCCGCCGCCGTGATGAGCGAGCTACGGCACGCAATACGAGCTTTCGCCGCGGAAGGGCACCCGCCGGCCACCATCGCCCGCCTGCTCAACGACGTGCGCAGGCGCTACCACCCGAATTTCATCGCGACCATCTGCCTGCTGCTGCTCGACCCGGTCACCGGCGAATTCCAGGTGGTCAACTGCGGGCACATCCCGCCACTTGTATTCGACGGCGAAACGGCGGCCTACGGCGTCCGGCGGCCTCATCCTGCTGGTCACGGACGGACTGATCGAAGATCGCCACGGCGGCCTCATCGACAACATGGAACATCTGCGCGTCATGGCCGAGAACGTCGGGGACGATGACCTGGAAACGGTCAGCGATAGCATCCTGGCTACGTTCGGCATGCGGGAAGACGACGTCGCCCTGGTCGCGATCCGCCGCACTAGCACGGTCACCACGTAGCGCATCGCCCGGCCGGCGCGGTGAATGCCGCATCACGGGCTGAAGGCCCGCGCTACGGTTTGTCCGTAGCGCGGTTCTAGCCGCGTCTGGAGGCGCGGGTGCCGCGCGGGCGGAGGTGGGCGGGTGGCGGTCGGAGCTGACACGCAGATCACTGATCTGACGGTGGATGATCATGCCTGCCTGACGTTCGGCGAGCCCGAGGAGCTGCTGGACCTGACCGCCGCGTTTGTGCGTGACGGGCTGGCGGGCGGCCTGAAGGTCGTATGGGTAAGTGAGGCGGGGACGCAGCGGGCCGCCTCGGAGCTGACGCGGCGCGGGATAGCGGTGGAGCCGGCGCTGGCATCTGGGCAGATGGCGGCCGCCGACTCGGAGGGGTGCCTGCTGTCAGGGCAAGCGTTCAGCGCGAGCCAGGCGATCGGGTGGCTGAGCGGGCTGATGGCAGCCTGCCGGCAGGAGGGATTCCCAGGCCTGCGGGTGGCCGTGGACATGGGCTGGGCGCTGCGGCCGGTCAGCGGGGTGGAGCAGCTGCCCGATTTCGAGGAAAGCGTCGCGGAGGCGCTGGCCGGCACCACCGTCTCGGTCTTGTGCCAGTACGACCGGGAGCGGTTTGACCCGGTTACGATGGCGACGGTCACGGCGTTCCATACCCGCTCGGTGGCGGCGGCGACCTACCACGCCGACGCGATGCTGCGAATCTGCCGCCAGTACGCGCCGCCCGGCATCCGGCTGGCGGGGGAGATCGACTACAAGCACGAGGAGCCGCTGGCGCTGGCGCTGGCTGAGGCGATCCGGCTCGACGGTGATATCACCGTCAACATGTCCGCACTGGCGTTCATTGACGGCTCGTGTGCCCGGATGATCGTGGATGCCGCACGGAGCCTGGCCGCGTCCCGGTCGGTGGTGCTGCAATGCCATCCCGGGATCACCGCCACGTTCGCCATCCTCGGGGCAGACGATGTCCCGGGCATTGCCCTGGTGAGCGCGCATGACCGATGATGCCCGCAGCCGCTGGCCGCCGCCTGAACCGGCGGGAGGCAGGCTGCGGGGTGCGGGCGGCGAGGAGCCGCCGGTCCTGGATCAGGGTTTCGATGGTGATTCGCTGTATTCGCTGCGGGCGGCCGTAGCCGCTCACGCCTCGCAGGCCGGAATGCCCGAGGGCATCGCCAGGGATCTTGTCCTGGCGGTGCACGAGCTGGCCGCCAATGCGGTTCGCCATGGCGCCGGCCACGGCCGGCTGCGGCTGTGGGCGACACCGGACCTGGTGCGCTGCGAGGTCACCGACGACGGCGCGCCGAAGACGGCGGACGTCGCGGAGGCCGGGCCTCGGGACGCAGCGCCGTGG
>Ga0209420_1001017_pt1 | contig 13828 bp, 10 predicted proteins | sample BlaSpr_A8_OM1_O1_FD_187972 | JGI IMG/M metagenome (GOLD analysis project Ga0209420, IMG submission 187972) | Forest soil microbial communities from Thunder Bay, Ontario, Canada - Black Spruce, Ontario site 2_A8_OM1_O1 (SPAdes) (version 2) | ecosystem: Environmental > Terrestrial > Soil > Boreal... | reverse complement strand
AATATTCGTTCATTGTTGATCATGATCGAAGACGAAATCACATCGCGCAAATGACGTGACACTGAAAACTCGCCGTCATTTCGATAACCCGCTAGTCCGCACGCCTGCATCGCACTCATCACGATCGAGGTGGCGATTTCGGATGTGTTCACTTTGAGCAGGTTCATCGCGGTCTGGAAGTCCAGTGACTCGAGATCGTCTCGCTTGTTGCCGACCATCTCGAACCTTTGAAGTGCTGAGGCGATAGTTCCAGTCAACGCGCGCAGCGACAGAGTTGCTCTTGTGAGATGGGCCGCGCCCGGCGGCGGCTGTTGCGATCCATTACGAACCGCGGAGCGGACCGAGCGTCGCGCACGATCCACTGCCGCCGCTGCGAGCCCGCACCATACTGCTGCCCAGGTCAAGTGTGCGACGGGCATCATCGTATGCGATTGAATCTTTTCGTAAGGATCCGGAAGCACCTGATCGACGTCGCCGCAGCCCTTGAGGTTGAAGCCGGAACTGCAGGTACCGCGCATACCAAGTGCGTCCCAGTTCATGATCGGATCGAGCTTGTAGTCTTCCTTCATGAACGCCACGAGGACCTGGTCGGAAGATGCAGCATCGGGGGAGCGGCGCGCTGTGGTCAGGATGGCATCGGCTCGATCGCCGTAGGACATCACAGTTGCGCTCTTGTTCAGGGCTATGCGGGATCCGGATCGTTCCACTGCGCATATACTGTTACGCAGGTCGCCGCCGCCGCGCCCTTCCGTGGTGGAGGAAGCTAGCAGCAACTGTTCGCTTGAAAGCCGTCGCAGCAGGCGATTGTGCCAAGGGCTAGTTGCGGCATGCCGCACCAGAATCGCGACCATTATCTGATGCATCGCGAATATCATGGCGGTCGAGGCGCAACCTCGCGCGAGCACGTAACAAACGTCAGCCACATCGGAGACGCTCGCCCCCTCGCCGCCCAAATGAGTCGGGACCATCAGGCCAAGCAGGCGTTCGGTTCGAGCGGAGAGAAACGCCTCCCTTGGAAATCGCGCTTCCCGATCGACGGCGTCCGCGTGCTTCAACGCTATGGCAGCTGTTGCCTCAACTCGCGCACGCAGATCATTTTTCGCCGAGCGCGCACGCCCCGGGTTGAGGTCGTTGGCGGACTGGACAGGGTCAGCAGAGGCGGGCGCGATATCTATGAGCTTCCATCGGCTTGGCGAAGGCTCTGAGTCTTGTAGATATGCCGGGTCAAGGGATCCGGCTGCGTCTCCTTTGCTTATAGCTCGTTCCGGCTGGTTCAAGTGAGCTTCCTCATCGTTACTATCTACGCAGACCGCAGTCCTCGTTCAAAGTAAAAATTAACGTTATTCTCCAGTTTCGCCGCTAAACGACCGCCAGTCTCCCAGCAAAGCCTACTAGGGATAGACGCGCTTGGTGGAATCGCCGTTACCTTCACGGTAGCGAGTTGTGGCGCGTCATCTGGTCAGATTCACCTCGATCCCGGTATCGGCGGTGAGGATGCACGGTGCGGAACGAAATCTGGCACCAGAATGAGTGGCTGAATTCCCCGCTTGTGCGTGCAAACAAAGACTGAAATCGATACGAGCCCTATGGATAACGGCAACATATCCGCCGGCGAGCGGGTGGTCGCTGTGGTTCAGCGCCTAATCCGGGAGCGGTCAATAAGTCGGCCGGTTACTTCGCAAGACACTCTTGCGGACGCCGGCCTGACTTCGTTGGATTCGATCAGGCTGGTGCTGCTGGTTGAAGACGAGTTCAACATCGAGATACCGGTCAGCGACCTGACGCTCGCGAACTTTCGATCCATTTCGACGATCAGCCTGCTGGTTACCAGGTTGCTGAATTGAACCTGACCGGCAACTTCAGCCTGTAGCGCTAGCTCTCTAAGGCATATGCGAGTTCGATAACGTCCTGCTCGGTAGTCTCGCCGTGAGTCACACAGGCGCGGATGACATCGCTTCCTTCAAACGATGCGACTGCAACCCAAGCGCGGCCGGAAGCCAATAGCCGAGCGACGATCGAGCGAATGTCGCCAAGACCTGCCGGAGGCCTGACACACAACACGGCCAGTGGCGACGAGTTGGCGATCGACCATCCCCGCGCGATCAACTCGTATTTCAGCAGCTCCGCAAGCTCGATAGATCGCTCGAAGTGCTCCGCGTAGCCGCTCCACCCGGCCGCCGCGAGCGACAGAAACATTCGCAGCCCGAGGAATCGCCGTGACCACTGAATCGAGGTCACGTACGGGTCAAGACTGGGAAGATTCGATGGCATGAAGCTGGTCGAAACCTGGAACGTGGACGAGAGTACCTGCGGGTGCCTGGTGATGAACATCCCGCAGCCCATCGTCGTCGCAAACCACTTGTGAGCGTCGATCGTAACACTATCCGCCCGCTCGATTCCAAAGAGAACTTTTCGCCGCCGGTCAGAAGCGATGAGTGCGCCGCCCCAAGCGGCGTCGACGTGGTACCAGAGATCATTTGATCGGGCCAGTTCGGCGCATGCCCACAGGGGATCGATCATTCCCGCGTTGGTCGTCCCGGCCGTCGCCGCGATCATGATGGGAACGAGTCCGCGGGCACGATCTCCGATTATCGCATCGCGCAAACTGTTCTGGTCCATGCATCCGAATCCGTCGGTGGCAACCAGACGCACCGCCGATCGACCGATTCCCGCCTGGTGCGCGATTTTCAGCCACGCAAGATGGCTCTCCTGCGAGACATAAAAGACGGGCGGGCCGTCAAATGCACGACTGCCCTTGGTCGCAAACTCCGGAGTGGCCCGGGTCAAGGCGCAAAGCAGCGCCGTGTAGTTCGCTTCGGATCCGCCAGATGTGAAATGGCCCGCAGCCTGATCCGGAAATCCCGCTCGCCGCGCGACCGCTCGGATGACATGAGACTCTATTTCGGTCGCAGCTGGCGAGGTCGTCGAAGTCGCCAACTGAGGATTAAACGCACCGGCGATTCGATCCGCGCATTGAGCGGGGAAAGTTGGCGCCGGATTAAACAACCCGAAGTAGCGCGGGTGCGTGACATGGACCAGACCATGCTCCATCTTCTCGATGGTCCACGACAGCAATTCGCCGAGCGGACGCGGTGTCCGAAAATCGAAATCGGCGAGCTCGCTCCTGAAGTCGGCAAGGTTCAGCGTGGGTGTGACCGGACCTTCAGCTATGCGCTCATTGGCGCGCAACAACTCCAGTGTCAGAAGATCGTCCCAGCGCACGCGGTTTGCGGGCGATGGAAAAAGATTCGACGCGTTGGTGGGCAGTTCCCGAGGTCTTTTGAGTTGAGCAGCGGCTTTTCTGTGGTATGGCATCGTAGCTATGCGTCCTGAGACCTCAAGCAACTGTGAATGCAGCGACCATGCGGCTCACGCACCTTGCGATACATTGGCGGAGTGAGGCGCCCCCGAGCGATCGCGAGAATGACGATGCTCAACCAGATACGACAACCAATTCGTGTACAGACGCACCGCCGGCTCATGCCAGTCATGCGCCAATTTTCTTTCAGCGTCCGGAAAATTCAGCACCACGTGAGTAGTGCGGTCGCGCAACGTTCGTCGCCGGAACTGGTCAAGTTCCGCCGCCGTCTCATCATCGAAATATGCGCGCGGCAGCTCGGGATACCGATTGATTTTGCGCGCGACGAATTCGCGGATGTCTCTGCGATATTCGCGGAACAATGCCTCCGCGTCGTACTCCGGATGGCCTTGAAGGTATATCGAGAGACTCCCCCTTTGCCTGATGAACATATCCGCGCCTACCTCAGGCGCTCTCGATACGATGGTGTAGTCTTTCGCGACTAGTTCCTGTTCGGACAGATCGTTGTACCTTGAATGCGGCACGCACCATTGAGCCGCACTGCCGGATACGATCTCGTGGTCCGCCACCTTCGTGCACTCGAACACGCCCGAAAGCTTCGCACCAAACGGTCGCCGCTGTATTCCGTCCGAATGAAGGACCGCGGCGTGCGCTGCAAGGCACGACCAGACCGTCGAAGTAGTATGGTCTTCGGCCCAATCGACGATTTTCGTCATGGTGGGCCAATAGGGTTCCATCGAGAGGAGTGGTGCGTGCGGCTCGGCGCCGGTAACGATCAGGCCGTCGAGACGGTCCTCCAGCATCGCGCCAATATCTTCGTAATGTTGGCTGACGTACGCGTGGCCCGCTTCCGAGCGCCGAAATTGCGGTATCGAGAAAATCCTCACCAGAATCATGAGATCTGGCGACGCCTCGGCGAGCAGATCGCAGAATTGACGCTCGGTGGCTTGCAGAGCGGCGTCGGGCATGTTGTTGACGATCCCGATCACGAGCGGCTCATTGTCGCGGAGGTTCAGCCCATGCGTGACATCTCTTAGTGCAACCCTGGCGGGCCCCGACCGTAGCTTGATCATGTTCTTACCTGCCGGCGGTTTACGCTACTTTGCATTGGCCAGCGCCTGATCGAGATCGGCGGTGATATCGTCCGCGTGCTCGATTCCTATACTGAGCCGGATCATCTCCGGGCTGACGCCCGCCCGGCGCTGCTCCTCTGCGGACATCTGTCTGTGTGTCGTCGAAGCCGGATGACACGCCAGTGATTTTGCGTCGCCCAGGTTGACCAACCGCTTGATCAGTTTCAGCGCGTCGTAAAATTCAGCCGCGGCCTTGTATCCGCCGCGAACTCCAAAGGTCATCAGGGAGCACGCGCGGCCTCCGAGATATTGTTGGGCAAGCGCGTGATATGGGTTGTCCTCGAACCCGACGTAATTGACCCACTCGACCCGTTTGTCGGCGCGCAGGAATTCAGCGACCCGGCGCCCGTTTTCAACGTGACGTTCGATTCGCAGGGCGACGGTCTCGATCCCCTGGAGCAGCAGAAAAGCGCTCAGTGGCGAAAGAACTGAGCCCATCGTCCGTTGATACACCGTTCGACAGCGCGCGATGTAAGCGGACGCGCCAAAATGGTCGGTGTAAACGAGGCCGTGGTACGATGCGTCCGGCTCGCTGAACATCGGGAACCGGCGGGAATGCTCTCGCCATGGGAACTTGCCGCTGTCGACGACGATCCCGCCCATCGTAGTTCCGTGCCCGCCCATGAATTTCGTTAGGGAGTGGATAACAACATCAGCGCCATAGTCGAACGGGCGCAGCAGAATGGGCGTGGCGACGGTGTTGTCGACGATCAAAGGAATGCCATGCTTGTGCGCTACGCGCGCCAGCGCTTCGATGTCGCAAATGTTACCGGCAGGGTTTCCAACGCTCTCGCAGAAGAAAGCCCGGGTATCGTTGTCTATCAGCTTCTCGAGGGCGGATGGATGATCACTCTCGGCAAATCGAACGTTGACTCCCAGTTGGGGCAGGACGTGCGCAAACAGCGTGTGAGTCGTCCCGTAAAGTTGCGGGACAGAGACGATGTTCTTGCCGTTCCCCGCTACGTTCAAAACGGAGTAGTGCAGCGCCGCTTGACCGCTGCTGACAGCGAGTGCTCCCACTCCGCCTTCAAGCGCGGCGACGCGCCGTTCGAGTACGTCGCAGGTCGGGTTACTGATTCGGCTGTAACGGTTTCCCTCGACCTCGAGATTGAACAGAGCCGCACCGTGCTCAGCGCTGTCGAAGGCGTAGGCTACGGTCTGATAGATCGGAACGGCGACCGACTTGGTCGTCGGATCGGTCTCGTAGCCACCGTGGATGGCAATGGTTTCGTTCCGCATCCTTACCGCTCCCCCGAGCGGCCGCAGGAATTTCTCTTGGCAACTCTCATCTAATAGTTCGTCGTGGAACAGGATTGTCCACGAGCCGGCCCTTAACAGTCCGATAATCTGCACCTCGGACCCATCGGTTCAGGTCAAACAGGGCTCGGCGCGGTTACATGTTCGGCTCTGGGACAGCGGACAGAGAAAGGGGCCGGTCGGGCCAGATTGCACTGGGATCGAGGAGGCCCGCGCTACAAAAGGATTGTGCTCGAAGCGGACCTGGATAACGATGATTGCAGCATGAAGCCCGAGCTCAAAGCGTGGATGCGCGCGCTCGAGATGACTGCGCCGATCGCACAGAACCCTGATCGTACGTTGCCGGTTCTGATCGATTCCCTGGGTGAGCGTTTTGGCACCGCGCCCGCCCTTCTCTCCCAAAATGAAAGCTTGAGCTACCGAGCGCTGGCGGAACGGTCCAACCGATATGCGCAGTGGGCAATCAGACAGGGGCTGTCCGCCGGGGATGTCGTGTGCCTGCTCATGCCGAATTGTCCGGAGTATGTGGCGATTTGGATCGGGATAACGCGCGTCGGCGGTATCGTCTCGCTACTCAACACCAGCCTGGTCGGCGACTCTCTTGCACATGCAATCAATATCGTAGCACCCAGCCATGTCATCGTCAGCGACACGCTAGTCGATACGCTCGCCGCCGTAGAGAAAGAGATATCGCGCACGACCCAAATCTGGGCGCACGGGAAGAATGGTCGCGGGTTCGCGCGGATTGACCATGAGATTGGACAGTCGTCAAACGCCGGTCTCGACGAGTCTCAATTTCGGCCGCCGACTATCGCCGACTGCGCGTTATACATCTACACGTCGGGAACGACGGGACTACCCAAGGCCGTCAAAGTGAGCCACTTTCGGCTGATGCAGTGGAGTCATTGGTTTGCCGGCATGATGAACATCAGACCCGACGACCGAGTGTACAATTGCCTGCCGATGTACCACAGCGTGGGAGGTGTGGCGGCGATAGGAGCGGCGTTGGTCGGCGGCGGATCCGTGATGGTGCGGGAACGATTTTCCGCGAGTCGCTTCTGGGACGAAGTCTTCGAATCGAAGTGCACGATATTCCAGTATATCGGCGAGTTATGCCGCTATCTCGTCAATACCGCACCGCATCCACGCGAAACCCAGCATCAGCTCAGATTGGCGTGCGGCAATGGGTTGGGAGCCAGTGTATGGGAGGAGTTCCAGCGCCGCTTTCACATTCCCCAGATCCTCGAGTTTTACGCCGCGACCGAAGGCGTTTGCTCGCTTTACAATTGTGAAGGCCGAGTCGGCTCCATCGGCAGGATACCGTCGTTCCTTCCGCAGCGCTCATCGATGGCGTTGGTCAGATACGATCAGGAGAAGAACGAGCCGATACGCAACCAGGATGGTTTCTGTATCCGCTGTTCGGCCAACGAAGCCGGCGAGGCTATAGGCCAGATAGTCGACAACGTAGCGAATGTAGCCGGCCGGTTCGAAGGCTATGTCGATAGGGCGGCCACCGAAAAAAAGATTCTGCGCAACGTGTTCGCGAAGGGGGACGCGTGGTTTCGGACCGGCGACCTGATGCGCAGGGATGAGAGCGGGTTCTTCTATTTCGTCGATCGGATCGGCGATACGTTCCGCTGGAAGGGCGAGAATGTATCTACCACCGAGCTGGCCGCGACGGTCTGCGCGTCTCAGCACGTGGTCGAAGCGGTTGCATATGGAGTGACTATTCCCGGGACCGAAGGCCGAACCGGGATGGTTGCCGTCGTGGTCCGCGAGGGCTTCGACCTAGGCACGATCCGCCAGCATCTGGTCGAACGCCTTCCGGAGTACGCGCGTCCCTTGTTCTTGCGTGTCTGTAGAGAGATCGAGGGCACTGGGACGTTCAAACCGAAGAAGCAGGACCTTGCGCGCGAGTCCTATGACCCGTCCGCCACCGCCGACCCTATATACTTCGACGATCCTGTTCGAAAGAGCTTTGTAAAAGTGGATGCAGAGCTATTCGAAAGGATTCAATCCGGGAAGATGCGCCTTTAGCTGGGCGGGGAAGTTCTAAGCTGTATTGCCGGCGTCGACTGGAAGGACGACGCCGGTGATATTTCTGGCCTTGTCGCTCAACAGAAATTCGACGGCGTTAGCAACGTCCTCAACTTCGGCCAGCCGGCGAAGGGCGCTGCGGCGCACCACCTGTTCTCGTTGCTCTCCGACGAGACCGCTGGTCATCTCAGTATCCATAAAGCCCGGCGCGACCGCGTTGACGGTGATGCCCAAGGGGCCAACTTCCCGCGCAAGCGACCGCGTCAGGCCAATGAGTGAGGCCTTGGTCGCGCTGTAAACGGAAAGGCCGCTGTAGCCGGTGAAGCCGGTGATCGACGCGACGTTTACTATCCGGCCTCCACCGTCGGCCATCATCGAGCGCACCACATATTTTGTCAGGATGATCGGAGACACCGTATTCAGGCGCACCAGCCGCTGGATTTGATTGTCGTGCATCGTGGCCAGGATACCGCTGGTGCCGAGTCCAGAGTTATTGATGAGTCCGTGTATCGAGCCGAACTCCTTGCGTAACTGTTTGACCAGGGCGGGTATCGCGGAAGTGTCTTCGAGGTCGAATGCTCTGAAGATGAGGGCACCCTGATGGCCTGACTCTTCCCCGCGCATCGCGCATGTGAGCTGATCGCTCTCGTGGCGCGCGATCGCGATGACCCGGTAGCCAGCCGCAACGAGCTTGCGCGCGATCGCGAAACCCAACCCTCGGCTGCCACCGGTGACGATGACGTTTCTATCCACTATAGACGCGCCAACTTTCCGGAGGGCGCGACTTCGAGCGACCGCACCAGCCGCAACAAGGTCGGCACCTTGTATGGCGCCAGCGCGCGACGGCAGGTGTCGAGTATATCGCGCTTGAGCCGCTGGATTCCGGCATCCGCGGCGTCTGGCTGAGAGTCGGATCTGACCACGACATCGGCGATCACGAGTGCACCCGTGATCGGGTTTTTGCGTCCCGTCACGAGCGACATCTGCACATTCGGATGCCGGTTGATAACGGCCTCGACTTCTTCGGGGTGAACCTTCAAACCGCCAACGTTGATGACGCCGTCTCTTCGGCCGGCGAAATAATAGCGGTCTCCGCGCAACTCGACCGTATCGCCGGTATCGATGAAGCCGTCGGCGCCGGCGAGGTTCTCGCCAAGGCTCCCGATATAACCTGCAGCCGTTCGAGATGAGCGGATCCGAAGCGAGCCATCCTCGACCTTCATTTCGACGTCCACACCATTCTGGCCGATGATCGACGCGGGAAACCCCGCCAGACCATCGCGGACGTCGAAAGCAACCCCAGCTTCCGTCGAAGCGAATGCATGCGCGACCGCGGCGTCCTGGTAGCAGGCGCGCAACCTGTCCAATATGACCTGATCCGCTATCTCCCCCGACAAGCGAACGTAGCGCGGTGCGATCTTGTGCGCCGAAGGGCTCATCAGGGCGCGACGCCAGTGAGACGGAGTGCCGGAAATATGCGTCACACCATGGGCGGCGGCTCTTGTCAGGAAGTCTCCAGTCGATTCGTCGGCGCTGGAGAGCACGAGAGACGCTCCGCCGAGAAGAGCGCGCAGGAAAATCTGCAGACCGCCGTAGCGGCGAATATCATAGAAGGTACTCCAGACAACGGAGTGTTCCAGCTTGCGGTCGCCTTTGATGGCGCCGGTCAAGCTCGACAACGTGTGCAGGACCATTTTGGGCGCGCCGGTGGTGCCCGAGGTAAGGAGGATCCATTCGGTCAGGTGGCTTTCGCCTCGATCGGAATCGTTGCGGACGAGGGTGGGAGTGCAGGTCACGAAACTTCTGATTCCTGGAATGCCGGCGTCAGCCGCAGCCCCAGTCTCATCGGAGACTACAGCATCCACACCGGCGATCGCGGCAAGTAAAGGAAGACGCTCGCGCGACACATCGCACGGACATAGAACAAGCCGACGCGCGATGCCATCAAGCTCGATGAGCGCCAACGCGGCAGTCAGTTGATCCCGCGTCGCCACGAGTACTGAACGCCCGCGCAATTCCTCGAGGCGGCCGCCGAGACTCGAGGCCCCGCTGAGATCACCTAGCGACACGCTCGCATCGAGGGCGACCAGTGAGCAGCCAGAGATGTATTTCTCAGCGCTCAACAAGTGGCGTCACTCTGCGCGGTTTTCGTAGATCTTTATGAAATCGCCAAAGGTTATGGGGAATTCCAGGTCTTCCGACGCGGTAAATGGATCAAGTCCCAGCTCGTCCTCGAGCCGGGCGACAATTATCGCAAAGCACAGTGAGTCGAGACCGGAGTCCAGCAGCACCAGGTCATCCGACAACTGCGGCAGTTTCTGATTTTGCTCTTTTGCGACCGTTTGGAACTGTGAAATTATTTCAGATCTCACCGACATCCTATCAACCCCGCGCGATGCTTCTTCGTTCAAGGGACTGCGGCTGTTGGTAGTATAGGCGGTTTTCTGGGCAGCGCCTAGGACAGGTTGATCGCACTGCGCTCACGAGAGCGGGCTAGACTCGACATCAGCGCGCGGTACATGAACCACGGATAAATTATCGACACTCTTCGCCACATCCGCTTCGGCTCGATCTTAAAGCGGTAGAACCACTCCAATCGCGCGGCCCTGACCCAGCGGGGAGCTCGCGGCTTGGCGCCCGAAACGAAGTCGAACAACCCTCCTACGGTCCATATCGCATTGACTTTGAGATCTTTGAGATGATCGAGCGCGAACTTTTCCTGCAACGGACAACCTCTCGCGACTATCAGCAACTCGGCGCCGCTGGCGTTAATCCGATCTACTACTGAAGCTTCTTCCTCGCGAGAGAAATATCCTGAGCGGATTCCTGCAATTGGCACCGCAGGCCACTCCTTCGCAACGCTATCAGCTACCCGGGAAACGTTGGTGCTCGTACTGCCGAGGAAATAGACCGGCGTCCGCTTCGCCGCCAGACCAGACATGACGACAGGAAAAAGATCGGTACCGTTGATATCGGGCAACCATCCGAGCCCGTGCAGCGTGCCGGCCAGCTTAAGCCCAAGACCATCAAACAATAGAAGCCCTTGTTTTGACAGCGCCTCAAGCAGGTCGGGAGAGCGAGACAGTTCGAAAAAGTTATACGCGTTTATGTGAGCAACTAATGTTGGAGTCTGCGACGCGGCTCTGATGTGTAACAGAAGCCAGTTTGCGGCAGTGACCAGATCGCCGTAGAACATCCGCATACCAAGCAGGTCGAGTTGGAGCATCGACGGGAAGACGCTGACGGTCGCGGCGCGCGTCGAAGGACTCGAAGTGCGATCCTCAATTGTCGCCGAATCGGAGACTGCCAGATAGCTTGGCTTACCGTAGTGAAGACGCCTGGAATTGGAGAGGTTCGGAGAGCTATTGGCTTGCCTGCTCCCGTTTACCTCCTTGGTTTCAGAGGTGTCATCGACCTTCGCGTAGCCGCCAGAGCCTGTAGGATTAAGCATAGTAAGTGTACAAATAGATCGGGCTGCTGCTGGTTAGGAGCCACACCTGGCTCGATGTAACTCGCGCCGGATATTACATTCGGTCTACTAGCTGAAAGCAGGCTATGTCAGTGGCGGATATCTGGAAGCGAAAACGAACCCGGATGGTGGAACGCACGGATAAACCTAACGCCGGCAAAAAGCTCGCAGGATTGCTGGTATTATCGCTCGGTGCGAACCCAAGCGGTCACCTTTCTGGCGGACCCCAAAGTCTTCGGCAGAACCGCCAGCTTCCAGGCGACGTAAAAGGGACCGCTCAGCAAAGCCGCGAAATCGCGCCAATCGCCGCCTCCCACGAGGATTCCGACGACAACATGAAGCGCCACCAGCGCCAGCCCGAAGAGTGCATACATTCGAGCAAAATCGAACGGCATCAGCAGGATCAACCCCAGCAGCGTGACGTGAAACGCAAGCGGCAACAGGAGCAGATCGAATGCCGGTTCGAGCAGTTGCAGCTTCCCCGAAATCGCTTCTCGAAGTAGTCCCGGCAGATTCTGGATGGCCATCCGCAGTCGACCGCCCTCCCATCGCGCTCTTTGAACGGATGCGCCCCTTCTGCCGGTCGGCATCTCGGCGCGCACGCGAGTTCTGTGGGCGAAAGCGATCTTTTTTCCGGCCCGAACGAGTTGGAGATGATACTCGAGATCTTCGACCAATGAGTGTGCGTCAAAAGGAACGGCTTCGAGAGTAGCTCTACTCAACCCGAAGCCATTGCCAAAAATACCTACCGATAGCCCCATCCGTTCACGTCCTCTCGCGCGCAGGACGTTGAACGCCATCAACGCGACATTCATCAGCCGCGAGCGGAGGGACGCTTCAGGATTGAGAACGCCATAGCGCACTTGCGCTCCATCGGCGCCCGCTCTAAACAGACGGACCATCTCCGAAAGAAGATTGGAGTCGACAACGCTGTCGGCATCGACCACGACGAACATATCAACTCCCTCATCGAGCAGAGCATCGAAGGCAAACTTCAGCGCGAATCCCTTTCCTCGATGAGTGGAATCAAAGCGCACCAGAACCCTTGCGCTGGCGTCTCGAGCCAAGTCGGCGGTTGCGTCGGTGCAATTGTCGGCGACGACAACAATCTGCACCCCGACCGAATCGGGCAGCACGCATGCCGCAACACTGCGAACGCATCGCCCGATCGCGGCCACTTCGTTATGTGCGGGAATGATTACAGCGAGTTTCCTGATCGTCGCTGCCAGATCCTTCGACGTACGATCACGCGCAGGTAACATTCCCGCGAATGTAATCAGCGCAAGCTCTATCGTCCCCGGCAGACTGCACAGGATAAGAATCCAGCATGCTAGCGCGATCTGCCAATGGATCATGGTAGCAGTGCGACTGCACCCCACGGCGGAATTGCAAACGATACCTGATTGTTACCGAGACTGGTGACGCGTCCAGGACCTATCGAGACCAGGCTTGACGTCTCGTTCACATCGGTCGGGCCCTTCGTGTAGGCCAACTGCTTCAGGGTGGTCGGTACAGCACCTTGGGGGAAGGTAAGGTTTATCGACTGGGACGAACTGATCCCATTGCTGAAGAGAGCGGTCCACTGGCCGCCCGAAAGGAATGCGGCGCCCGAGATGCCCGGATACGCTGAAGTGTTGACTGGGTAGAAGTCGCCTGCGATCGCCGTGTTAGCCAACTCGACCGCGAGCCCGGTCGGTCGAATTAGATTGCTCGCTGCGTTGAGATCGTGGACGATGCCGAAGAGCGGAACCTGCGCTCCGCCGGCGGGCGGATTGTTAGCGCACTGGCCCGAATAACCCCACACACCAGCCGCCGCATTGTTACCAAGCTGCGTGAAGCACCAGGCGTTCTGAATTCTGAAACCAACATTCATGGCGCGTATTATCTGTTGCTCGAGCGCGGCTCCGGAGCCATAGCCGGCAACGATTGGCACGCGTTCGGCGGTCGTGGCGCTGCCACCGAGGGTACTTAGGTTCACCTCGTAAATCGCAGGAATCTGTCCCGGGCGCAGGCCCTTCGCGATAGGAATCATATCGTTGGCGGGGTTCGACCATCCGTCGCTGAACATCTGCGAAAGATAAGTGCTGGCGGTTTGGCCTGTGTCCTGACACTCCCAGAAGTATGGCGCAGCTGCGATATAAGATGCCGCCGGAATATCTTTAGCGACCTGCTGGACTTCGTCCGGGTTCCCGTACTGTCCGGCACCTACGAATTTCAAAGTAGAATCGCTCGAGGCGGCGCGCTTAAGGATGGTGAAATCGCGCTGGGCGACGGCCCCATAGTCTGCCGGTAAGATGATTCCGGCCCCTCTAAAGACGCCATTCCAGTTTTCATTTCCGAGTTCTACGAGTATTTCCGGGAAGTGATATAGCGCCTGCTGGTGTTCCAGATAATTCCCGTAGTCCTGTAACTCCGCGTCTGTCGCCGTGTCAGGGATTATAATCCAGGGTTCGGCACCTACCGTATGAGCCAACGCAAGGAAGTCGGTGATCGTGTAGGTGAAAGCCGGGCTCGGACTTGGGCCGTTGAAGCTCGTGGGTCCGTGCGCGGTATCGTCACCCGTTCGGTACAGAAATGGCTCGCCCAGTTGTGAGTTCTGCCAGTCGCGCAGCA
>Ga0209420_1001016_pt1 | contig 13834 bp, 13 predicted proteins | sample BlaSpr_A8_OM1_O1_FD_187972 | JGI IMG/M metagenome (GOLD analysis project Ga0209420, IMG submission 187972) | Forest soil microbial communities from Thunder Bay, Ontario, Canada - Black Spruce, Ontario site 2_A8_OM1_O1 (SPAdes) (version 2) | ecosystem: Environmental > Terrestrial > Soil > Boreal... | reverse complement strand
GATGGACCGTGGACGTGCTTTATCATTTTGAGTTCGGTGCCCGTATGAGAGGGGCGAATTTCGACTACATCCATAAACGAGCGCATAAGAAAGATACCGCGCCCGGAAGTCTTAAGCAGATTCTCCGGGGCCAGAGGGTTGGGGATGCGCCCGAGATCCATACCGGCGCCCTGGTCGCAAATGGTGATGACCAGATTCTCGGGGGTGCGTTCGAAAGACAAAGTGACTTTCTTGTCGGGGGCGTAAGCGTTGCCATGCAGAACGGCGTTGACTGCGGCTTCGCGGACGGCCATGGAAATCTGCATGATTTCATCGTCGGAAAATCCCAGCTCTGTGGCAATACGGGTAGCCTTTTCTTCAGCGCTGTCCACCGTTTGCAGGGTGGAATCCAGCGTGTATGAGACCCTTTGCTCGGTTATGCCCATAGATGAAGGGAGGATCGGGAATCCGGCCTGGCGCCCGCTTGTTCGTTCCGCTGCGCCGTTCAGGTCCTCGCCGGAGGCCCTTTTCCAGGGAATGCGGTAGTTTGCCTGTCGGACGGGGAATTGTCAACGAGGACCTCCGGGACTGTCAAGACTGGATAGAAATGTCCCCATCGTTAACTGAATAGAAATGTCCCCTTTTTGTGTTGTGGTGTTCTGGTTGGAATGCGCACTTCCGCGAAGCCCTGTTCTTTAGGGCGAAGCGGAAGTGCGCATTCCAACCAGAGGCGTTGCGATCCCCGGGTTTGGAACTCGTGGTTTCATGCTTTGATAAGGCTGCCGCCACGGATGGTCTGGCTTAGCTCTCCTCACCACCATGGCCCTGACGAGCGGCGGCGTAGGACGGGTGGTTTTTCGTATGGGTTCTTTCAGTTCGGTAAAGGCTATCCGCTCCCCGCGGTAGTACACTTGCATGGTTCCGTCCTCCCATTCGCAGACCAGGGCCTTGCTTTGCGTAGGTCCATAGCGCCGCTGCCCAGGCTGCAGTTGCAAACAACGACCATGGTGGCGGATCACCCAGTCCTTGCTGATCGCGCGCTCGGTCTCTAAGCGGAAAATCTCCCGCAGTTCGCGGGCCGTCGGCTTCCGGCCGTGATAGTCCTCCGGACTCGCCGCCGGATAGGCAAAGCGTCGGTTGTGCTCCGGCAGATATTCTTTTTCCAGATACGCGTTCGCCGCTTCATAGCTGGCGATCCCCTTCCGTCGCATTTTCTTGATCAGGCGATCCTGATGCACCCCGTTCATTCGCTCCACGCGACCTTTGGCCTGCGGTGAACTGGCGGCAATGATGCGAATGCCCAGCTTCTGGCACATGCTTCCAAACTGCGTGACCGGGACCTCTCCCCGCAACTGCTCCGCCGGCGTCGCTTTCCGCTTGTACACGTTTTTCCAGTCGGTATAGAGTGCCCGGGGTATCCCGTATTTTCCAATCCACGCCCGCAATACCTCCACCGCCGCCCAGATCGTCTCTTCCTTCCCCATTCGAGCCTTTACCGTGCCGGTGGCATCATCGACCATGTCCATCAAGCATCCCCGCGGCCCACGCTGCTCCAGCCAATCGTGAAAGCTCCCGTCCAGCTGCACCAGTTCGCCAAAGTGCGCTTTGCGCTCTCTCCGTTGGCAGTGTTTCTTTCGCTTCCTTTGCCGGTTCCACAATCCTTCCGCCAACATCCAACAGCGCAAGGTTTCATGGTCAATGGCAATCCCGTCTTCTTCCGCCAAGTGCTCCGCCGCCAGCGTCGGCCCGAATCGCTCCTCTTCCGAGCCGGAATATTTTTTCTTGATTAAATTCAGCACCCGCCGCCGTAGTTTCAGCGGCTTACTCCGATTGGAGGGCCGGCCCGCGTTCCCATGCTGCAGCCCCTTGCCGCCCTCCTGCCGATAGCGCCGCCACAATCTCTTCACCTGGCGATAACTCAACTCCAGCATGGCAGCTGCATCTTTCAATTGCAGTGCTCCACTGTCGACTCGCCCCATTACCCCCACCCGCTCGAGCTCACGAGTGCTCATTGCCATCCTCTTCAACAAGACCTCCCTGGCTGGAGGTCTTAGTTTAAGGGGACATTTCTAATGAGTTCTGAAGGGGACATTATCAAAGAGTTTCAACATAGAAAAGTCAAACTGTTAGCCCCGCAAACAATTGTCAAGTACCATTTCTCTGCAATCCCGCAAACAACGGCACTCCGAACACCGGCGTGCCACCTAATCCGCAGGCAGTCCGGCGAGGTATGCTGCAAATGCTATGGAAGCCACCGTTGAGAGCGTTGTGTAGTTCTCTTAACAGTTGGAGCGCGGAGGATGCAGCCCACGCGAAACAAGACGCCGTGATAGGCGGCCTCGCAGTTACGGTTGCCCCGCCTGTCACTGCCGTGCTCATACCGACTGCTGGAGTCTATGAGTTATCCAGCAAAGTTGAAGATCAGGCCTACAACTCGATCTGCCAATGAAGTGAGGAATTTATGGAAAAGCGAATGTCCGTCCTCATGAGTCTGATTTTCCTAGTCTCCTTCGTGGAGTTTTGCCACTATCTTGCTCACGACTGGCGGAATCTAGGCTCGCAGGTCCGCTTAGACGCAGTTTTTCTGGCCGGCCTTTTCTTGGCGCTGATGGTGCAGTTGTGGAACGAGAAAAGTAAGACTGCATGGATGCTCATGACGACCGCTACCATCGCATTCGCCACGGCGACACATCTGGTGCTTCACTGAAGAGGCTGGGCGGTGGTCCGTTCACGCCAATGCATGTTTCCGGGGCATCTGTATTACTCGGGAGCGTTCGACTACATCCACGCAGACTGGCTAGGAACTGGCCGACTTGCTACCAGCATCCCTGCATCAGGGGACGGGGCTCTCTACTATGACCATTCCTTCTCCCCCTACGGAGAGATGTACGGGAGCACAGGAACCATCTATTCCCAAAGCTTCACCGGGGATACTCAGGATTTGTTCGTCGGTCTGTTTGATACTGATAATCGGGAGTTGAACCAGAGCCAGGGCCGTTGGTTGGACCCCGCTGGTCAAGGCTGGAATCAGTATGCCTATGTGACGAATCCAAACAGTGAGACCGATCCCCTTGGGCTCGGCTGTGCGGGGGATGTCAACTCCCGTTCCCGCTGTCTATCATTTGCTGAGTCAGGGACCTGCGGAGGGGGTGCTGGAGTGGCCACGCCTTGCTCTCCTGTGTATATCGCGAATTGCCAAGCCGAAATTGACGGCGATATGGCTGGACCTTGCGGGCTCGCGTTTGGGTCTACCTTAAGTACGAATTCAGGCAGCATGTACCAGAGCATCGGCCAGATTCTGGGCGCAACGGGGGCCATAAAATGTTCGCAGCAATCGACGCCGCGCAAATTCATTTGAAGTATAGTGACCCTGTGAATCCGGAGCTGAGACTTTCCAAGCTGGCTGCGTTTCTCTTTTGTCTGGCAACCGCAATTGCGGGGCAGACCATGCCACCGGAGGCTGCCCGCGAATACACCGCGGCACATCGGGCGGAACTCCTGCAGCAGTTTGGCGAATTGCTCTCGATACCGAACGTTGCCGCCGATCCCGCAAATCTGAAGCGGAATGCCGACCTGCTCGTCGGAATGCTCCGGAAACGCGGTATCGATTCCCGGCTGCTCACTCTACCTGGCGCACCTTCGGTAGTCTTCGGGCAGATCAATGTGCCGAAAGCAAAGCACACGATTGTCTTCTATGCGCACTACGACGGTCAGCCGGTCACTCCGTCGGAATGGGAGAGCGGATCGCCCTTCACGCCGGTGCTGCGGGAAGTGAACGGCGAGCAGCGCATCTACGCCCGATCGGCCGGCGATGATAAGGCGGCGATCTTCGCGCAGCTTACGGCGTTCGATGCGCTAAAGGCGCCGGGATCCCGTTGCGGGCGAACCTGCGCTTCGTGTGGGAGGGTGAGGAGGAGGCGGGATCTCCGCATCTGGAGCAGATTCTCAATGCCAACCGCGAACTGATCCACGGCGATGTGTGGCTGGTGTGCGACGGCCCCGTGGATCAGAGCGGCCAGCAGACGGTTGTCTTCGGAGCGCGAGGCGATGCGCATTTGGAAATCACAGTTTATGGACCGCACCATGGGTTGCACAGCGGCCATTACGGAAACTGGGCGCCGAACCCAGCGATGATGCTGGCGCAGTTGCTGGCCGGGATGAAAGATGAAGACGGCCGCGTACTGGTGCCGCACTTTTATGACGGGATCGAACCGCTCTCCGCCGTTGAAAAGGAAGCGCTGGCCCACGCGCCGGCAAACGACCGGATGCTGATGGATGCCTTCTGGCTGGGACACGTCGACGGCGCAGGCGCGCATTTGCTTGAGCTGATCAACCAGCCTTCGCTCAACATCAACGGTCTGTCATCGGGGCAAACCGGAGCCAGAGCCGCCAATGTCATTCCACCCACCGCGACCGCCGATCTGGACCTCCGCCTGGTGGTGGGCATCGACTGGCGAGAGCAGCAGCAGCGTGTCATCGACTACATTCGTACCCGCGGTTACTTCGTCGTGGATCGCGAACCCACGCAGCAAATCCTGCTGGAGCATCCGCGGGTTGCGCTGGTTCTGCGCGATGAGGCGAGCTACAACGCCGTGCGTACACCGATGGACCTACCCATTGCCCAGGAGGTGATTGCAGCGGTGAAGAGCGCGCGCGGAGACGTGGTGCTGCTGCCCACCATGGGCGGAAGTGTGCCGCTGGGCGCGATGGAACGGGCCGGCCAGACGCACACCATCACGGTACCGATTGCCAACTATGACGACAATCAACACGCCGCCAATGAGAACCTGCGCTTGCAAAATCTGTGGGATGGAGTGGGAACCATGGCGGCGCTGCTCGAAATGAAATAGGACGAGAGCGTCTGTTAGGCAAGCAGAAATCCGCCGCCTGCCTGCCACGAACCCATCCGGGTCGGCAAAATACTGCCGAACACAACGACCAGGAAATGTGAGGGATGGCCCCCCCCCCATCATTTCTAGGGCGAGGGCGCCATCAACTCACGCACCATCCAAATCTGGTGTTGCGCATTCGCACACAACGGGGTCGGGCGGTGCACGCTACGGGATTCCGCGGCAAGGTGGCGCGTTCGACACTGGCCGACGCTAACGAGTCGCGTGATTGGAGGATCTTTGCTGATTTCGCGCAGGTATTGAATGCATCGCTCGGCCGCTGTACGTGCACGACCAAATTGGTGTCGATCGCGATCAGAGTTTGTACGCTCTGGATTCGACGACCATCGATCTGTGTCTGTCGCTCTTCCCGTGGGCGAAGTTTCGTCAGCGCAAGGCCGCCGTCAAGATGCATACTCTGCTGGACCTGCACAACATTCCCACGTTCGTTCCCTCAGGAGAGACGATATGCAATCGGAGTTATTTTTGCTCTTAGGACTGTGACGATTGTGACGCAAATAGCTGCCGAAAATGAGACCTTTGCCCTTGTTGGCAGTCGCGATCGGTTGGACACAAGCAGGTTGCTGAATCGAGGATGGGTTCCTCGCATCATTCCGTCATCTTACGGAATGGGTTGTTAATCGTGACCGGCCCACTCGACCTGCACACTCGGGGGCTGCACTAAGGTTTGCATCACGACGCAATACTGCTCTGTTTTCTCCCGCAATCCGCGCAGTTGTTCCGATGTTGCCTTGGGTGCAGCGACATCAAAATGAAGCTGAATGCTCTCAAATCCCACAGGAACGTCCTTTGCTATGCCGAGGGTACCTCGGAGATCTAATTCCCCCTGCACCGTGACCTCAATGCGTTCGGTCGGTATGCCCATAGCCGCGGCCACCATCTGACACGTGATCTGCGCGCAAGCTGCCAGAGCCCCCAGCAAGAGGTCGCCCGAACAGGCGCCTGCACCCGCCCCTCCAACTCCCTTGTGAGCTTCGGCTTGGTAGACGGCACGTCCGATATCGACGGAGCATGCGACAGGCACATCCGTCTGTCCCCCTTTCGCTCGGATCGTGATTTTTGAGGCGTTTGGGTCATTGCGGTATTGCTCTTTCAAAGGCTTCTGGAGCGATCGAATATCCATGGCGACCTCATTCCTAGGTTCCTAGCATTTTCGCTAAACGGGGCAGCTTCGGCCAGGTGCCTTGAAGCAGCTCCCTCTGCATGCTAGCATCTCTTCACATCAGGGAGGCCCATGCCCAAGTTCGTCATCGAACGCGAAATCCCGGGAGCCGGATATCTAACGGATGCCCAATTGCGGGACGTTTCCCAAAAATCGGTCAATGTTCTGAAGGGATTGGGTCCCGAGATCCAGTGGCTCCATAGCTACGTAACCGGCGACAAGGTGTACTGCGTCTACCTGGCCCCGGACGAAGCGATCATTCAAGAACACGCGCGGCGCACAGGCATTCCCGCCAACCGCGTCTCCGCTGTGCGGCGACTTATCGACCCGACAATGGCCGGGTAAGTCGTGGCTGAATCTTCCGGGGTGCCGGATCGAGGGTGCCGGATTTCCCTCGCCATCAGCGCCGGCCCGGTACGGCGGCCGCTGCGCTAACACAGCGGAGATGAAGTCTCGGACATCAACACCTCTTCAACAGCTTTCTCGACCGGCAAAGCCCAGCCCGCCAACCAAGCCATCTCCCCCGCCGTGTTGGTCAATGCCCGCCGTGCCGGCTCTAGAGCGGCTTCCAGCTTGGCCTGTTCCGCGGGTGTGAGCGGAGCGCCAATGTTTCGGCGCAACGCAGCCGCAGCGCCCGCCAGCCTCAGCGAACGCTCCGCTTCTCGTTGAGCAGCCGCCGAGCATGCGGAGCACTCCAGCAAGCGCGCAATTCCACGTTTATGGTCTAGTTCCTGAAAGACTTTTATGCTTTCCCGGTACATCGAGTGCGCTGCAGAATAATCGCCTTGCTCCCTCGCCAGGCTTCCCAGATCAGCGAGCGTGCCGGCAATGCCCCAACGGTCATCGACCTCCCGAAAGATTGCCAGGCCCTGTTCGTACAGCGTCCGCGCCGTGGCCGAGTCGCCATGATCGCGCGCAACATCCCCTTGGTAGTTGAGCGACCATGCGACGCCCGTCCGATCTCCTAGTCCTCGGAAGATAGAAAGACACTCCACATAGAGCGAGCGCGCGCGATCATATTCTCCCTGCAATTTGAGGACATTCGCCAGGTTACTGAGGGCACGGGCAACGGCCTTCTGGTCGCCCAATTCTCTCCACAGGGCCAGGCTCTCTTCGAACAGGGCACGCGCCAGTGCCACGTCTCCCCGGTCGCGAGCAAAAACCCCCAAGGCGTTTAGGGAGACGGCGACACCCGTTTTGTCCCCCAACTGACGAGCGATGTCTTGACTTTCGCCGATGAGCGCATCCGCCGAGACATAATCCCCCTGCTCGCCGGCCAGCGCGCCTGCGGCAAAAAGGGCACGGGCGCGCGCCTTGGTGGGAACCGCCGCTCCTGCGAGCTTCAATAGCTTTCCCAGCCAGTCTCTACCTTCGGCGAGATACTCGCGCGCCTCCCAAAAGCGAAACAGCGCTGTACCGAGACGCAGGCCCCACTCCGCATCCCCGGTTTCTGTCAGCCACTCCAGGCCCGCCCGAAAATTGTCATGCTCGGAGGTAAGGCGCTCCACCCATTCTGCCCTCTGAGCGCCGCTCTGCTCCGTAGCCTCTTCCTCTGCCAGCACCAGGCAGTAGGCGGCTTGGGCGCGCTTGGTCAAGCCCTCCTCACCGCTTGACTTCAGTTTTTCCAGAGCATACTCACGAATCGTCTCCAGCATCACGAAGCGCGATTCGCCCTTCGCTTGCTCGACCTGCTGTACCAGATTCTTGTCCACCATGGAGGCCATACCGTCGAGCATGTCCAGGTGAAGATCGCCTTTGGTGTCGCATACCGCTTCCGCACCTTCCAGAGTGCATCCGCCCACGAACACGGATAATCTTCGAAAAAGCTTTTGCTCGGCAGCGCTCAGCAGATCGTAGCTCCAGTCTATGGCCGCGCGAAGCGTCTGCTGCCGCTGCGGCAGGTCGCGCGCGCCGCCTGTCAATAGCTGCAACCGGCTCGCCAGGCGTGCCCGCATGGAAGAGGGCGAAAGGACCTTTACCCGCGCGGCTGCGAGCTCGATGGCGAGGGGCAAACCATCCAGGCGGGAGCAAATCTCGATGACGGCGGATGCATTTCCCCGGTCAAGTTCAAAATCTGGCTTGGCGGCGACGGCGCGCTGCACGAACAGCGCGACCGCCGGGTACTGTGACAGAACCTCAACCGGAGGCATGGAATGCGAATCCGGCAGCGCAAGAGCTGGCACCGGAAATTCATATTCTCCATAAACGTGCAGCGCTGCGCGACTCGTGACCAGGATTTTAAGATTGGGACCCACCGCCAGGAGTTCTGCCACGGTAGGAGCTGCCTGAACCAGTTGCTCGAAATTGTCGAGCAGGAGCAGCGTTTGCGAGCGCAACGAATCTTGTAAATGCTCCTTGAGTATTTCGAGCGGCAACTGCCCGGCCGCCTCCCGGATCCCCAGCGTTTGGACGATCACGGAAGCAATCAAATCCGGATCGCTAAGCGCGGAGAGCGGAACAAAATGAGTGCCGCCTGGAAAGCGCGCGAGAAGGCCACTCGCCACCTGCACCGCGAGGCGGGTCTTGCCGATCCCGCCTGGCCCTGTGACGGTTACTAGGCGCACATCCGGACGTAGCAGAAGCTCCTTGACAACAGCCACTTCTTTTTCCCGCCCCACAAACCCGGTCCGCTGCACGGGAAGATTCGTGGGGAGGGCCACTACCGGCTCAACTGGCTTCTCGGAGAAGCGGTCGCGTATGGCCCCAAGTTCGCGCGCGAGATATCGGGCAAAGCCGTAGCCTGCCGGACGGGCGTGCGGCCCTGCAAGCGCGTCGGGTGCCAGAACCGCGGGCGCTTTTTGCGTTTCACCTTTGAGCCGCTTCAACTCCGAGCCAATATCGGCGGCATGCTGGAATCGTCTCTCGCGGTCTTTTTCCAACGCCCGTGCGATGATTTTGTCCAGAGCGGCGGGTAAGGACGGATTCACCTTCCTGGCCTCGGTCGGCTGCGCATTTAGAATCGCGTTCATCGTCACGACACGATTCTTGCCGGCGAAAGGCCGCTTGCCCGTGGCCATTTCGTAAAGCACGACACCCAGCGAAAACAGATCGCTGCGCGCGTCAATCTCTTCTCCGCGCACCTGCTCAGGAGACATATAAGAAGTTGTACCCGGAATAATGCCGTCCGCGGTCAGCGAGTCCGCCTCGGACTGGTCTTCCGCAAAATGAGAGGGGCGCACCTTGGCCAATCCGAAATCCAGGATCTTCACCCGCACACGGCCGATGACAAAAATGTTTCCGGGTTTTATATCCCGGTGAATGATCCCTTTAGTATGGGCCGCTTCCAGGGCTTCGGATGCCTGAATCCCAAAATCCAAAAGCTCGTCGGTTGAGATTGGCCCTTCGCGGATTCGCTCCTTCAGGCTCTTGCCTTCGAGCAACTCCATAACGATCACCGGCTGATGATCGTATTCTTCCACCTCGTAAATGGTGCAGATGTTCGGGTGGTTCAAGGAAGAAGCGACGCGGGCCTCGCGCTCAAACCGCTGCAGGGTCCGCTGGTCATGCGCCAGACTCCCGGGCAGGAATTTCAAAGCCACGCGGCGTCCCAATCGGAGATCTTCCGCTTCGTACACGACGCCCATTCCGCCACTGCCCAGCTTTCCCAGGACTCGATAGTGTGAAATCGTCCGGCCGAGCACTGAATCGACTGCTTCTCGCGCCTCGGCCTGGGCGATCGTCTGCGCCGCAACCCTGATGGCGGGACGTTCCAGAAAACCGCCGAGGTTCCGGTGTGAGGTGAGGAGGGACCTTACTTCCTGTTCCAGTTCGGCATCGCCCGCACACACCTGTCGCAGAAATTCGTCGCGCCGGTCGAAGGGAACTGCCAGCGCTGAGTGCAGCAACTCATCGACTTGCTTCCATCGTTCAGCATCCATCGCCGGCTCCGCCACCCATTTCCCGGTAAAGCCAGGTCCGAGCGGTTCCCCAGTCGCGCATCACAGTGACCGGCGACACCTTCAGAACTTCGGCTGTTTCCTCCACGCTCAAACCTCCAAAAAACCGCAGCTCCACCACCTGCGCCTTTCTCGGATCGATGCGGGCAAGAGCTTGCAAAGCAGCGTCGAGCACGACCAGATTTTCATCTCGACCGCCGCCGAGGACCACTGCGTCGTCCAGAGCAACGTGCTGGACGCCGCCACCGCGCTTCAGGTTGTGGCGCCGAGCGTGGTCAACCAAAATCCGTCGCATCAGTTGCGCTGATACGGCGAAGAAGTGGGCGCGGTTCTCCCAGCGCATGCGCTTGTAATCCACGAGCCGCAGGTAAGCTTCGTTGACCAGGGCAGTGGCTTGCAAACTGTGACCGGTACGCTCCCGCCTCAAGTAGTGCCCGGCGAGCCGGCGCAATTCGTCATAGATGATCGGCGTCAGCTGATCGAGAGCGTTCTGATCCCCGTCGCTCCAGGCGCGAAGCAGGGTGCTCACGTCGCCCTCGCGTGACGTTGTTGGTTCGCTCAAGCCCCGTGCCCTCCCAAGCGCCGCCAATTATAGCGAGATTGGCCGCCTTATCAAAGAAAGTGCGCATGAATGATAGTTTCGTCTCGCCAATTACGCCTATTTAAGTGTAAGGGCAGACTGACAGGCGCCCGATACTTTTCGCGTACCTTGCGGAAAATTACATTCCGAGGAGAGAAGCTATGACGACACCAATCACGAGTCTTATCCGCAAATCAACCACCAGCATCCTACGTTTGGCGTTGCTGAGCAGTCTTGTCGCGGCCACACCGCTTTTCGCAGCTGACGGTGACGCGACCAACCATTCCGCTCACGAACAGAGTGTCCCATCCAAGCTCGTTGAACTCGTTCGCGCTGGCACCGAGCGGTACATTGACGTTAACGCTGCCACCGCAGCCGGCTACGGGCCATTTCTCGGGTGCGTCGCCGGTACCGACCACGGAGCCATGGGCGTGCACTACGTCAACCCCAAACTGCTCGGCGATCTCACCCTCGAACCATCGCAACCGGAGGCACTCATCTACGAGCCCGACCATGGCAAGATGAGACTCGTAGGCGTCGAGTTCATCCTGGACTCGGCGTCCTGGCTCGCCGACCATAACAACACTCCTCCAGTGCTCGAAGGACAGGTCTTCAATTTCGTCGGTGCCCCGAATCGCTTCAACATCCCTTCATTCTTCGAGCTGCACGTCTGGGCATGGCGGGACAATCCAGAAGGTGCGTTCGTCGACTGGAACAATCACGTGACTTGCGCAGGTCAATAAATGAGCAGGTCAATAGATCGTTAGTCTGACGCTTCGTTGGACATTTGTCCGTCGTAGCTCCGGAATTGTGGGGACGTGGGAACCGGGAGCGCTTTCCACGTCTCCATGCCAACCGGCCAATCTGTGGGCTGTTACCAGTATGTGAAGCTGAGAACTGATCATTGATAATCAATAATCAAATTCTGCGCCAGTAAGAATAAAAACGAAGAACTCAGAAATGAGGGATTACCATGCCGAAATTCGTTATCGAGAGAGATATTCCAGAAGCAGGCAGGATGTCGTCGGAGCAACTGCAGGCGATATCACAAAAGTCGTGTGGCATTCTGCGAGAGATGGGTCCTCAAATTCAGTGGATTCAGAGCTATGTCGTGGACGACAAAATCTATTGCATATACGTTGCCCCCGATGAAGACACGGTGCGTAAGCACGCCGACAAGGGCGGTTTTCCGGCCAATCGAGTCTCGCGAATTCGGTCGGTGATCGATCCGACAACCGCTGAGTAGCTGTGATTTGAGGAATGTTGTCCAAGGTAACCTCTTCGACGATGTGAGTCGGGCTAGCTGAGGAACCCCATCTCGGTCGGCGGATCGTTGGGGAGCGCATTGCCTCCCCAGGCAAAGTGATGGAGCTTGTATTTGTTGGAATTTTTCTCATGTTCCCAGACGCCCAGGCAGAAATCCCCATCCTGCGAAGGCCGTCGGGGATGGAAGATCCGTTCTGCATTGGTGGATTGGGAGATTATCGGGTGACACATTAGGTGTCAGCTAAGGTGATTGTGGAGTGCGTTTAGTACGACTGAGAAGCAGTCGCGGCATGGCAAGTGTTTGAATACACATCGCAAGATGAAAGCCCGATGCTTTGCTAAACCGTTGTACGGGCCAACACCTGTACCGAGGGTTCGAATCCCTCCCCCTCCGCCAAGCTTGCTGAAAGACGCGGCGTTGCCATTGCCGACGACTGGCAGAGGATGTTCCCCGAAACGCCGCTTGCTGCGCTCGCCCAAACGGGCTGCTCGAGCGGCAGGGTCATCGACAAAACCGGCCAGCCGGTGAAGGGAATCCGCATCGCCGAGAGCACGTCCGAAAAGTAGTAGTATTCAGCTCCCGCAAGGTTCATCTCGTCCAGAACGACAAATACAGGTGATGCTGGATGCGCAGTCGCGAGTTCCGCGACCGCTGGAACGAAGCCATCTCCCGCTCCAGAAAGTGGGAACCGGTGGCGCCCGCCAAGTAGCGGCGCGGCCTGAACGCCCGTAGCGCCGCCGTCCTCGGCAGCTGTCGTGGCGGCGTCTGGCCGCCACAGGTCAGCGCCGCAGTTTCATGGTTCGTACCAGAAAACCGCACCCTTGGTGATCGTTGGCAGAGTGAAGTCGACGGAATCTCCGTGGCGCACTCCCTGAACCGGCTGCATCTCCCCGAGGAACGGCAAATAGAATCCTTTCCCCCCCGACTTCGACGCGACGCTCACGGTGACTCCATTTTGCGGAGTCTGGATCGGATTCGATCCGCCGCGCAGCCCGGCGAAGTTTGCCAGGAAGCACTGGATGCGTCCATCTGGCCCTCGCGAGACCGAAGTCGCAATTTCTGTAGATGCCTGGATCTGCACTGTCTTCCCGCCTTGCAGGCTGGCGAGAAATTCCTGCTGCGAATCCGGCGAAGCATGCTTGAAATCTTTTTCTAAAGCCGCGCTGTACGCCTTGCCGGGGCAACTCGGAAACCGCACCACATGTTGCGCATCGCCAAGTTCGGTTGAGTCAGTCCCGGTCACTACCACCGTTCTTCCATCCGCCGCAAACTTCTTCAGCCAATCCTGCTCGCTATCGTTTAACACGCGGACATCCGGCAACACCAGCGTTCGCCCGTGAAACTCCGCCAGCGTCCTCGGCGTCACAATCTGAAACTCAAGATGCTTCTGCATTAGCAAAATCAGAATCCCGCGATACGAGTCAATAAAGTTCCGGGCAAAAAAGTTCCGCGTCTCGGGAGAAAAGTAAACTCCGATGGGATCGATCGGCGTGCGCGGCTGGTAGAAAGTCTTCTCATGCGCGGCAATCCATTCGAAAATCTTCTTCCTCGTCGGCAGATCATTCGATCCGGCCATCGAGTGGCCGGGCGCATCCCAGAAGTTCGCGCCTACCATCACCTGCGACATGGCCAGGTTCATCATCGCTTGCCGCGCATCCACTTTCTTATCTCCGTCCCACGAGTAATTGAGAATCCACGTCGCCTTCCCTTGCGCGAACGCGCGAAACGAATGCATGCCCACCTGGTATCGGAACCAATCCAGCGGCTTTCGCGACGAGGCCATATGATCGCCTTCGCCAAATTCATATTCATGCGCGATCGCGTCCACCACCGCATACAGGCTGTAGACGTCGGCGCCGACGCGCGCAGCCTCTTCTTCGATCCCCGGATAAATCTCTGGAATGATCTTGATTTGCGGATTCACGGCCTTTGCCGTCTGCGCAATCTCCTTCAGAAAATCGGTGAAGGTCCGAATCCTGAATTCCACCCACTTGCGAAACGCCGGATCGGAAAAATCTCCCAGCTTCAAATCTTTCTTCG
>Ga0209420_1001013_pt1 | contig 13867 bp, 12 predicted proteins | sample BlaSpr_A8_OM1_O1_FD_187972 | JGI IMG/M metagenome (GOLD analysis project Ga0209420, IMG submission 187972) | Forest soil microbial communities from Thunder Bay, Ontario, Canada - Black Spruce, Ontario site 2_A8_OM1_O1 (SPAdes) (version 2) | ecosystem: Environmental > Terrestrial > Soil > Boreal... | reverse complement strand
GGATGTATGGATTGGGCGCGGTGATCGCGGTGTTCCACGACACCCTCATCACCATCGGGATGTTCTCTTTGTTCAATAAGGAGATGGACCTGACCGTGATCGCAGCGCTTTTGACGTTGGTTGGATACTCGATGAATGATACTATTGTGATCTTCGACCGTATTCGTGAGAATCTTAAAATGAATCTGCGGATGCCGCTCGAGGCGGTCATGAATCTCAGCGTCAACCAGACGTTGAGTCGGACCGTGATGACATCGGGTTTGACTTTTCTGACGTGTATCGCTTTGTTCCTGTTCGGTGGTCCGGTTTTGCACGGGTTTTCATTCGCGCTGGTATGCGGTATCATTGTCGGCACCTATTCGTCGGTGTTCATTGCGAGTCCCATCGTTCTGTACTTCGGCGATTACGTTGTCGTGAAGATGCGGAGCGACCCAACGGGAACCTGCCAGGTCACCAAGTTGTACGCGATAGCTCAAAAGAGCGGCAAGACCGAATACGAAGAAGGAGATTCAGAAACGCAAACCTGCGCCAACTCGCTCTTCCCGCACCTCGGCTACAGCCCCTGCTGGTACCTGAGACGTCACAAGATCCAGCAGGTAAATCTGTGACCCGACGCAGTGCTACTTCCGAGTCTCCAGTCCCATCCTGCGCGCTATGATCACCTTCATGATTTCGTTCGTGCCGGCGTAGATCGATTGCACCGCTGCGTCTGCGTAGTCCGTTGAGACCGGGTACTCCATCATGAAGCCGTAGCCGCCGTGGAGTTGCAGGCATTGGCTCGTGATCTTCTTCTGCAAGTCCGTCGTCCACCATTTCGCCATGCTCACTTCCGCGACTATCTCATCGCCGCGCACGTGAGCAGCTAGCAGCTTGTCGACGAAGGCTTGCCCTATTTCCATTTCGGTCATCATCTCGGCGAGCTTGAACTGGGTGTTCTGAAACTCCGCGATCGGCTGCCCGAATGCTTTGCGATTCTTGCAGTATGCGATGGTGTCCTCGAGTGTGCGCCGGCAACTCGCCATCGAGGCGACTCCGATGCATAGCCGCTCCTGCTGGAGCTTCTCCATCAGCATCTTGAAGCCCGTCCCTTCCATCCCGAGCAGGTTGCCGGCCGGGACGCGGCAGTCCTCGAAGAACAACTCGCTGGTGTCCTGGCCGCGCAGCCCGAGCTTGTCGAGTTTGCGCCCGCGGACAAAGCCGGGAGCGGTCGCATCAACCAGCATCAGGCTGACGCCCTTGTGCGGCGGGTTGGCCTTGGGGTCGGTCTTGCAAACGACGATCACGAGATCCGCTATCTGGCCGTTGGAAATAAAAATCTTCGATCCGTTGATCACGTAATGGTCGCCGTCGCGGCGCGCGGTCGTCTGCACGGCGGCGAGATCAGAGCCGGTGCCGGGCTCGGTCATAGCGATTGCGAGTATTGTCTCGCCGCTGATCGCGCCCGGCAGGTAGCGGCGCTTCTGCTCCTCGTTGCCAAAGCTCGTGATGTAGGGCATGCAGATGTCCGAATGCAACGACATCATCAGGCCGTGCGCGCGCACGCGCGACAGCTCTTCCATCACGATCGCGTCGTAGATGAAATCCACGCCGCCGCCGCCATACTCAGCCGGCGCGTTGGCGCCAAGAAAGCCGGCCGCGCCCATTTTCCGCCAGCTCGCGCGATCGCTCATCCCGGCGCGATTCCATTCGGCGACCTTCGGCTCGATTTCGGCATCGACGAACCGTCCCACCTGCGCGCGGAACATCTCGTGCTCTTCGGTAAAAATATCTCGTCGCATCATCAGCTATAGACCTATGCTCAGTGATCGGACCCGGATTCGTTTAGCGCGATCGCGCCTTCCAGAGATCGTATATCATCGGCATTCCGACCGGGATTCGAACAGGTTCAGATCTACGCGGTTCGGCTTCTGCCCAGCACTTCCAAAATTGACTATGGGGTGCAGGAATCGCCGGTCGGGTCGAAATCGTAGACGAAGGTGCCCTCCATCGTTATCGAGCCGCAGTTCTTGAAACTGTAGCTGCCGACCAAAGCTTCATTGGGCATTTGTCCGACGAAAGAAACATTGCACTTTTTGCCCTTCGCTTTGAGAAAAAACGACGTGGCGGTCACTTTGCCTTTGATAGGACCGAAAATGGTTATTGTGCCATTCGTAACTCCGACCTTGGTCCCCTTGACGGCTTTGTTCCCCTTCTGCGCGAAGAAGATAAAGCCCTCGCCGGTGCGGGTACCGCTGTCCTCGGTTTCGCCGCTCCAGCATCCGGCCACGTCGAGCGGTAATTCCTTTACGCGATGTGCTGAAAGGACCGCCGACGGCGAAACCAGGATCTGCATGCCGGCGTCGTTGTCATCGGCTTGCTGGGCGACCGCGAGCCGGGCAGACGCTGCGATCAATGCAAAGACTGCGACAGTCGCGACCAGTGCTTGCAAAGATTTGCACATCGCACTTACCTCCCTTCGATGGCGCTAGATTGCGGTGAAGTATCGCGAGCGTCACTGGCGTGTCAAACGTGCGGTCTGTCGCATCATTCAAGGATTTTCGTTTTGGCGCGGAGCGTAGCCAAGCCCGGCAGATCATACTGCGGGAGGTCGTCGGTGATTTCGAACCATGGCGGGTTCAGCTCGACGAAGATGTGCTTGTCGGGCTTCATCTCAGGATCGTCGTCGAGAAGCCCGGCGGGAATTTCGAGCAATCCTGACCGGCCGCGAGTCCTTTGCGGTTCTGGATTTGGATTCGGCACTGGCGAGGCGCATCGGCTGCAGAAGGACACTCGGTATGCGGGAGGCTCGCGCAAGATCGGCGCTTCGTAGCTGGTTATCAGCTCTTTGCCTTCGACGAGGTGGAAGTCCTCGATGCGCACGTAGAGGCCGGAGAAGAATGCCGAACCGGTGACTTTGCGGCATCGCGCGCAATGGCAAAGCTCGAACGGGCCGGCCGGTTTGGTGAACTCGAAGCGGATTGCGCCACAGAGACAGCTTCCATGGATCATATGATTACCTTGCGGAGTGCTGGCATAGGTGATTTGCAGAAAGGCCAGAATCTTGAATCGCGCGCTGTACAAGCACCGTCGCCTTCATCCTCTCCCTTGCAGGCAGAGGGAATAAAGAGCTTTGCTATTTTACTAAACGATTGGTATGTGATGAGAGTCTCTTACTGAATCGCAATCACGCGGGTTGCGGTAACCCGGTCTCATGGAGGATCTCCGATGAAAGTTGGTGGCGCTGTTATCTTTCAGAATCCGCATAATGTTCGATCAGACCGCGACGTTTACCTCGAAGACCTGCGCATCGGCGACCTCTACGAGCCGCTTGGATTCGATTCCATCTGGAGCGTCGAGCATCACTTCGACGACTACACGATGTGCCCCGACGTGCTGCAGTTCCTCACCTACTACGCGGGCCGCACCAAAACGATTCAGCTCGGCTCGATGGTGGTGGTGATGCCGTGGCATGACCCGATGCGCGTAGCGGAGCAGGTGTCGGTGGTCGATCACATGTCGAACGGCCGCATGATTCTCGGTCTCGGGCGCGGGCTCGCGCGGATCGAATTCGAAGGCTTCCGCGTTCCGCTCGGCGAATCGCGCGAGCGCTTTATCGAATCGGCGGAGATGCTGCTCGAGGGACTCGAGAAGGGCTACTGCGAATACGACGGCAAATACATCAAGCAGCCGCGCCGCGATATCCGGCCGAAGCCGTTCAAGTCGTTCAAGGGACGCACTTACGCGGCCGCTGTCTCGCCCGAGTCGGCGCGCATCATGGCGAAGCTCGGCATTGGTATCCTCATCATTCCGCAGAAGCCGTGGGAGGCCGTCGCGCAGGAACTCAACGAGTACCGCACTATCTACAAACAGGTGAATGGCGGAGACCCGCTGCCGACGATCGCGGCGGGCTGGACCTTCTGCGACAAGAGCGCCGATCGCGCGCGCGAGATGGCGGTCAAATATATCGGCGGCTATTGGGACACGGCGCTGCGGCATTACGAGATGGCAAGCGAGCATTTCGGCAAGGCCAAAGGCTACGAATATTACGAGCAGATGGCGAAGGCGCTGAAGGGTAACACCAGCGCGTCGATCGAGTACTTCCTGAGCCTACAAGTCTGGGGCACGCCCGAGATGTGCTTCAACAAGATCGACGAGATCCGGCAGAAAGTCGGCGCGGATCATTTCACCGGCGTATTCAGCTACTCAGGAATGCCGATCGAGGATGCGGAGAAGAGCCTGCGGCTGTTCGCGGCCGAGGTGATGCCGGAGTTGAAGAAGCTGAATGGGGTGAAGGCCGAGGCGGCGTAGGAGGAACCCATCAAATCGCCTGCGCGGCGGGCGGCAGGGGTGACCCCTGCACCCGGTGTTTAGGAAAGATGCGGGACTTCGTCCCTGTTAGAAAGTTCTCGAAGGGAGACGAATCGCGGTAGGTTTCCCGTTTCCTATTTGCAGGTTACTTGCCGAGGAACTTGCCGGGACGCCTCTCGCTGACTGCCTTCACGCCTTCACGATGGTCCTCAGTTTTGAATAGCCGGGACTGCTCCTTGAATTCGTGATCGGTCTGCGCCTTTACCGCGTCGGCGAGTCCCTGGCGCATCGTCGCTCGCGTTGATAGCAGCGCGAGCGGCGCGCCTTCGGCGATTTCGGCCGCCAGGGCGATCGCGGAATCGCGAAGCTTGTCCGGCTCCGCCAGCTGATCGCACAGGCCCCATGCGAGCGCCTCTTTACCCTCGATGCGCCTACCCGTGTAGAACATGAGGCTGGCCTTTTGTGTACCGATCAAACGCGGGAGCGTGTAGGTGAGGCCGAAGCCGGGGTGGATGCCGAGCTTGACGAAGTTCGCGGCGAAGCGTGCGTCGGCGGTCGCCACGCGGAAGTCCGCCACCAGCGCGAGTCCGAAACCTCCGCCAATCGCAGCGCCCTGGATTGCCGCTACGACCGGCTTGCGGCATCGGAACAGCCGCACGCCCTCGACGTAGAGCGGATTCTCGCCCGTGCGGGCCGGCGCCTCACCGCTTTGCGCGTCGCGATTGGCAAAGTTGGCGCCCGCACAAAACGACTTGCCCTCCGAGCAGAGCATCAGCGCGCGGCATTCGGGGGTCTCATCGAGCGCCTCGAACGCGTTGGCGAGATCGCGAATCAAAGCGAAGTCGAAGAAATTGTGCGGCGGCCGGTGAATCTCGAGCTGGGCCACGTTGCCGTCGAGCGTAACCGATACGTCGCCATATTTTGGTTCCACCATCATGAGCTCCTTTGCGCCTATAGCCTGAACGCGTGCAAGCTGCTACAAACCTATAGTCCGAACGCTAGAGGAAGACACGCCAGAATGAATCCGAATATCCAGAGGGCCCGGGAGAACTCCCGTGGTGGTGTGTCTGCGACGTTCGGTCATCATTGACTCAATAGCTTAATCAGAACGCGTAAGACGGCCACGGGTGCAAGCACTCCGTGGCCGTTTTGTTTTTTGGGGACAACAACGCGCACGCGTTAAAGGCGGTAATTCGATGCTGGTAGAAGTGGAAAATTTGAGCAAAACGTTCAGCGAGTTTCGCGCGGTCGATGACGTGAGCTTCGGAATCGAGCCCGGCGAGATCATCGGGATGCTCGGGCCGAACGGGGCCGGCAAGACCACGACCATCCACATGGTCCTCGGGCTGATCACGCCGAGCTCGGGGCACATCAGCATCTTCGGTAAGTCGATGGCGACGCATCGCGGGGAAATCCTGGAGAAGGTGAACTTTACCTCGCCGTATTCCACGTTTCCGTTCCGGCTGACGGTGCTCGAGAATCTGAAGGTTTTCGCGCGCATCTACAATCTGAAAAAGCCGCGCGAGCGAATCGACCAACAGCTCGAGCGGTTCGGAATCACCAAGCTGCGCGACAAGGCCATTTCGGGACTGTCGTCTGGCGAAAATACGCGGGTCGGGCTGTGCAAGGCATTCTTGAACGACCCGGAACTGCTGCTGCTCGACGAGCCGACGGCGTATCTCGATCCCGAAATCGCGTGGCAGGTGAAGAACGCGCTGCTCGACGCTCAACGCGAAAAGGGCACGACGATTCTGTACACGTCGCACAACATGGACGAGGTCGAGCGGATGTGTAACCGGATTATTTTTCTGCACCACGGGAAAGTAATTGCGGCCGGCAGTCCGATCGAAATCACACAGGCGATCCTGGAAGAGGAACGCGAGGAGCCGGCGCTGGAGGAAGTCTTCATGCGCCTGGTAAAAGGCAAGGCAGCATGAAATTACATCGAGTCAACGCCGTGATCGCGCGGCATGTTTACGAGTCGCGGCGCAACTTCGATCGCGTCGTCGACACGCTCTGGTGGCCGACGCTCGACGTCGTCCTGTGGGGCTTTTTTTCGATTTACCTGACGCACGGAAAAGGGCTGCAGGTCAGCATCGTGAGCTTGATGCTCGGGGCAGCAATCCTTTGGACCATGTTCTATTCGTTTCAGCGCGACATGGCGGTCGCCTTCATCGACGATCTGTGGTGCCGCAACCTCATCAACTTGTTCTCGACCCCGTTGATGCTGTCGGAATACATGGCCGGAATTATCGTCGTGTGCATTCTGAAGGTGATGGTCGGCCTGCTGGCGGCGTCGACAATCGCTTGGGCGGCGTGGTCGTTCGACATTTGGCCTTGGCTGCCGAAGTTCATTCCCTACATCGCGAACCTGTTGGTCTTCTCGCTTGCGATCGGAATAGCAATCACGGGGATGATCTTTCGCTACTCCACCAAAATCCAGGCCCTGGCGTGGGGGTTCGCGGGCCTGCTGATGCCGGTATCGTGCATCTTTTATCCGGTATCGTCGCTGCCGAAATGGCTGCAGGACATCGCGTGGATGATGCCGACGGCGCATTCGTTCGAAGGGATGCGCCAGGTTCTGGCCGGCAAGGGATTCTCACCGCTGCATTTCTGGTGGGGCGCCGGTTTGAACGTAGTGTACTTCGCATCGGCGCTGATGTTCTTCGGCTGGATCTTCGAGAAGGCGCGCTCGCGGGGTTTACTGGTCAAGCAGGAGTAATCGCCATGCGTCATCGGGATCACGATCGTCTGCGCGCGGAAGTTCGTTCATGGTATCGAACTTCCATGCCGGAGCTTGGCTACCAGGCGGTGCAAAGGCGGTTCGGATCTTATCGCCGACACGCTGAAAATCCTGATTCAGGGCTCATCATCGTCGACGCGATGACGCCCGACGAGGTGCCTCAGTTTCTCGCCGACGCCGTTAGTTACTTCGAAAACGGCGCCGTGAACATCTGGCTCGACGACAAAGATCTTGACGCGGCGCTTGGCCCGGCGCTGGTTGCGGCTGGAGCATTGAAGGACACAGCAAATACTCACCTCGCCCACGTTGGACTGCGTCCAGAACGATTCCAGTCATCGGCCGTAACCATCGAGGCTGTTACTGCGGACACGTTGATGGACTATCTGCTGGTGAAGCTGAAGGGATTTGCCAACTCCGAAGACGCACCGGCAGCCGACGACGTCGAGAAGGAACTGGCGGTGCGTCAGCGCGAACTGGCAAGCATCGGCCGATTCCTCATCACGCGTGTCGGCGATGAGCCGGCGGCAATCCTCGGATACTACGATGGAAGCGATCGACTGATCTTCAATCTCGCTACGAGAACGCCGTTTCGCATGAGAGGTCTCGCGAGACATCTCCTCTGCCGGGTCATCGCCGAATCCTATGACCAAGGCGGCCGCTCGATAATCATCAATACGGACCCTGACGACACCCCTATCCAATGGTATCGGCGGCTCGGATTCACCGACGAAGTCTATTGGCGTCGCAACTATCGGTTCGAGCCAGCCCGGAATCCGACCCTCATGCGCGGCTAAGCGCGCTAGTCCGGTTCCTGTTCCTGCTTGCCATTGCATTTCAATGAAGTCTGCATCGAACAGCACGATGCAATTTGAAATGTCATCCCGCCGGGGACCGCAAAAAGCCATATAGAACACGACTTTCCGCATTGGCACGCACGGTGCTGATAGTTCTGTCGGAAGAAATCCGGCGGGCACTGCCAGTTCCAATGAAACAAACTGCAAAAGCGACCATGCCGCACCTCTTCGCAATAAAAGTGCTCGACAAACTACCCGGCCTCTTCAAGCCGCGTCGCTACCTCTATCACTGTGCGCGCTGCAAGTGGTCGTTCGTCGTTAATGACGGCCGCCGCGGCGCGCTAAGGCCGCTCGCTGAGGACGGTATCAAGCTCACCCGTGAAGAAGTCGTTGCACGCGCCGAAACATTCGCTGCCGGCCCATGTCCCGCGATGCAAATTGTGGCCGAGGCGCATCTCCACATGAACGGCTCGAACGGACACGTTCCTCGCTCCGCCGACGCCTCTCATCCTGCTGACTTGCGTTCGCATTAACACTAAATAATTACTGGCTGGAGCAACCAGGTATGTGGGACTTGATTTCAATTCTCGCCAGCATCGCTTTCTTCGTCGTCGCGATCGAATACGTTCGGGGGTGTGACAAACTATGAGCCCGGTTGAAACTGTTCTCGGTGGGGTCTGTGCCGTCTTGCTGGGCGTGTATTTGATCTACACGATGCTGCGCCCCGAACGCTTCTAAGTGACTAGTCGGTAAAGCACTACATGCTATCGAATTCGATCGATCAGCTCGCCGTCTACTTCATCCTCATGACGGCGATCAGCGTGCCGCTCGGCCTGTACATGGCCCGAGTGTTCTCGCATGAGCACACCTTTCTGGACCCGGTGCTGTCGCCAATCGAGCGCCTGATCTACAAGATCTGCGGGATAAACCCCGAAGTCGAAATGGGCTGGGCTGGATACGCGATATCGATGCTCGCGTTCAGCCTGGTCTCGATGATCTTCCTGTACGCGTTGCAGCGGCTTCAGTATTACCTGCCGCTGAATCCGCAGGGGCTGCCCGGGGTGCCGCCGGGACTTGCGTTCAACACGGCCGCCAGCTTCACCACCAACACCAACTGGCAGGCGTATTCGGGCGAGCAGACGCTGAGCTACCTGACGCAGATGGTTGGCCTGACGTCGCACAACTTTCTCTCGGCGGCGTCTGGAATCGCGATAGCGGCGGCAGTGATTCGCGGGTTCGCGCGCCGCAGCGCCACGACCATCGGCAATTTCTGGGTCGATCTCACGCGCACGACGCTGTGGGTACTGCTGCCAATCTCTGTGATTTTCGCGCTGATTCTTATCTGGCAGGGCGTGCCCGATAACTTCAGCCCGTACGTAAATGCGACGACGCTTGAGGGCGCATCGCAATCGATCGCCGAAGGACCGATCGCGTCCCAGGAGATAATCAAGGAGCTCGGCACCAACGGCGGCGGCTTCATGAACACCAACTCGGCGCATCCGTACGAGAATCCGACACCGCTGACGAACCTCATAGAGATGCTGGCGATCCTCGCGATCGGTGCGGGCCTGACTCACACCTTCGGTAAGATGGTCGGCGATCGCAAACAAGGTTGGGCGCTGTTCGCGGTGATGTCGATTCTATTTTTCGCCGGCGCGGCGCCGGCGATGTGGGCTGAGCAGCACGGCAATCCGCAATTCAGCCGAATGGGAATCAATCAACACGCCTCCGCCACGCAAAGCGGCGGCAACATGGAAGGCAAGGAAGTCCGCTTCGGAATCGTCGAGTCCGCAATGTGGGCGAGCGTAACCACTGATACTTCCTGCGGCGCCGTGAATTCGATGCACGACAGTTTCACCCCGCTTGGCGGCCTGATCCCGCTGATTAACATGCAGCTCGGCGAGGTGATCTTCGGCGGCGTCGGCTCGGGCTTGTATGGAATGATTGTGATGGCGGTGCTGGCGGTGTTCATCGCGGGCCTGATGGTCGGGCGGACACCTGAGTACTTGGGCAAGAAAATCGAAGCGCGCGAAATGAAGCTCGCGATGCTATACGTGTTGATCTTCCCCGCCGTCATTCTGATACCGACGGCTATCGGGGTGGTCCTCCCGGCCGGGCTGTCGAGCATATCCAATCCCGGTCCGCATGGCCTCTCGCAAATCCTGTACGGCTACACGGAGGCGGGCGCCAACAACGGCTCTGCCTTCGGCGGCCTTAACGCCAACGTGCCCTATTACAACGTGACGATCGCGATCGTGATGCTGCTCGGCAGGTTCATGATGGCGATTCCCGCGCTCGCGATCGCCGGCTCGGTCGCAGGGAAGAAAGCCACCGCCGCCAGCGCCGGAACTTTCCCGACTGACGGCGTCTCCTTCGTGCTGTTGCTGATCGGGGTAATCCTAATCGTCGGCGCGCTGACCTTCTTCTGCGCCGACGCGCTCGGGCCGATCGTCGAGCAACTCCTGATGATGGCCGGGAAACTCTTCTAGGTTTGGTGTTTCAACTATGAGTGATCGCGCGGCCCCAAAACTCTGGAATCGTGAAATCGTCTCGCGCGCAGCGCTCGAGTCGTTCATCAAGCTCGACCCGCGCAAGATGATCAAGAATCCGGTGATGTTCGTGGTCGAAGTCACGAGCGTGCTCGTGATGTTCACGCTGATTCGCGACACGCTGGCGCAAAAGATGGCGTTGGCTGGATTCGAATTTCAGATCGCGCTGTGGCTGTGGTTCACCGTCCTGTTTGCCAACTTTGCCGAGGCGATGGCGGAAGGCCGCGGCAAGGCGCAGGCCGACAACCTGCGCAAAACCCGCACCGAAACCCAGGCCAAGCTGATCACCGCCGGTGGCGAGACGAAACTCGTGCCGGCCGCGGACCTCCGGCGCGACGATGTCGTCATGGTATCCGCCGGCGACGTCATCCCAGGCGACGGCGAAATCATCGAGGGCATCGCCGCCGTCAATGAGGCCGCTATCACCGGCGAATCCGCCCCGGTCATTCGCGAGAGCGGCGGTGATCGCAGCGGCGTGACCGGCGGGACCACCGTCATCTCCGACTGGATCAAGGTGAAGATCACCGCCAATCCGGGCGAGACCTTTCTCGATCGCATGATCGCGCTGGTCGAAGGCGCGCATCGCCAAAAAACGCCCAACGAAATCGCGCTCAGCATTCTGTTGTCCGGCCTGACAATCGTATTTCTGCTGGTCGTCGTCACGCTCTACCCGTTCGGCCTCTATGGCGGGACCAAGCTCGGGCTGCCGGTGCTGGTGTCGCTGCTGGTATGCCTGATTCCCACGACCATCGGCGGATTGCTGTCCGCGATCGGAATCGCCGGAATGGATCGGCTGGTGCAGCACAACGTGCTCGCGATGTCGGGCCGTTCGGTCGAAGCGGCGGGCGACGTCGATACGCTGCTGCTCGACAAGACCGGAACCATCACCCTCGGAAACCGAATGGCCGCGGAATTCATCCCGGTCGAGGGCGTGGACGTGCGGGAACTGGCCGAGGCTGCACAGTTCGCATCGCTCGCCGACGAGACTCCTGAAGGACGATCGATCGTCGTGCTCGCGAAGCGCCAGTTCGATCTACGCGAGCGCGATCTCGGCGCCGGCGACGATGGCGCTACGTTCATCCCTTTTTCGGCGCAGACGCGGATGAGTGGCGTGGACATCGCCGGACGTCGAATCCGCAAGGGCGCCGCAGACCAGGTGGCGCATTTCGTCCAGGATAATCACGGCACGGCGCCGGCAGACTTGAAGGCGATCGTCGAGCGCATCGCGCGCAGCGGCGGAACCCCGCTGGTGGTCGCGGACGGATCGAAGGCGCTCGGCGTCATTTATCTCAAAGACGTGGTCAAAGAAGGAATCCACGAACGCTTCGAGCGCCTGCGCGCGATGGGTTTGCGCACCGTCATGATCACGGGCGACAACCCGCTGACCGCCGCGGCCATCGCCAAGGAATCGGGCGTCGACGACTTCCTGGCCGAGGCAACGCCCGAAACCAAGCTGCGCCTGATTCGCGAGGAGCAGAACCAGGGCAAGCTGGTCGCGATGATCGGCGACGGCACCAACGATGCTCCCGCGCTCGCGCAGGCCGACGTCGGAATCGCGATGAACGCCGGCACCCAGGCCGCGCGCGAGGCCGGCAACATGATCGATCTCGACTCCAATCCGACCAAGGTGATGGAGGTGGTCGAGATCGGCAAACAGCTCCTGATGACGCGCGGCGCGCTGACGACGTTCTCGATCGCCAACGACGTGGCCAAGTATTTCGCGATCATCCCGGCGCTGTTCATCGTCGAATATCCGCAGCTGCAGCGGCTCAACGTGATGCATCTGGCGACGCCTCAGAGCGCGATCCTGTCGGCGGTTATTTTCAACGCGCTGATCATCATCGCGCTGATTCCGCTGGCGCTGCGCGGCGTGGCGTACCGTCCGGTCGGTGCGGCCGCGATTCTGACCCGCAATCTTTTCATTTACGGCTTCGGCGGCGTGATTATTCCATTCATCGGCATCAAGGCTATCGACATCATGATCGCCGCGCTCCATCTCGCGTGAGGTCTTTTCAGTGAAACCGTTCATCACCGCTCTCGTCGCGACCGCCGTCCTGACCGTGCTCACCGGCATCATCTATCCGCTCGCGATATGGGGCATCGCGCATGTGATTTTCCCGCACCAGGCGGATGGCAGCCTCGTCGTCGTGGGCAACAAGGTGGTCGGCTCGAGCCTCATCGGACAGAATTTTTCGGCGGCCCGCTATTTTCAGAGCCGGCCTTCAGCCGCCGGCGACAAGGGCTATGCGGCCGACAACTCAAGCGGCTCGAATCTCGGCCCGACCAACAAGGCGCTGATCGACGCGGTCAGTTCGCGGCTGAAGAACGTAGTCGAGAGCAATCCCGGCACCGACCCGCACCAGGTTCCGATTGACCTAGTGACGACTTCAGGCAGCGGACTCGATCCCGAGATAAGCCCGGCGGCGGCGGACCTGCAGGTTTCACGTGTTGCTCATGCCCGCGGTCTGAGCGAAGATCAGGTGCGGCAGTTGATCGCTGAAAACACGCGGTCGCGGTCGGTGGGCATCTTCGGCGAGCCCGGCGTAAACGTCCTGTTGCTGAACCTGGCCATCGATCGCGCCACCAGCAGTCACAGCGCTCGCGCTGCCGAAAGTCATGGCCGAACGCCCGGGACTTGAATGAGCGATGATAAACGACTCGAGCCCGAAGCTTTTCTCGACTTGGTGCCCCAACCTCAACGGGGACGTCTCAAGATTTATATCGGCGCCGCCGCGGGCGTAGGCAAGACATACCGGATGCTCGAGGAGGCGCATCAGCTCCGCGACAGGGGAGTGGATGTGGTGCTTGGCTTCGTCGAAACGCATCATCGCCGCGAGACCGAGGATCTGGTCGGCCATCTCGAGATCGTTCCGCGGCGCAAGATCAAGTACCGCGACGTCGAGCTGGACGAAATGGACGTCGACGCGATCATCGCGCGCAAGCCCGACGTGGTTATCGTCGACGAGCTCGCGCATACCAACGCGCCCGGCTCGAGCCATCCCAAGCGCTACCAGGACGTCGAGCAGATCGTCGCCACCGGCATCAACGTGATCACCGCTATCAATATCCAGCACGTCGAAAGTCTGAACGCGATGATGCGCCGCGTCACCGGCATCGACGTCCGCGAGACGGTGCCCGATTCGTTCCTCGCGCGCGCCGATCAAATCGTCAATATCGACGTGCCGGTCGAGGCGCTGCGTGAACGGCTGCGCGAGGGCAAGATTTACCCGCGCGATCAAATCGAAAACGCGCTCAAGAATTTCTTCAAGCCGAGCAACCTCGCCTCGCTGCGTGAACTGGCGCTGCGCGAGGTCGCGCGCAGCCTCGATCGCCAGCGGCAGGTCCGCGACGAAATCAAGCTCGGAGGCGGTCATCGCGCGAACGTGGTCGATCGCATCATGGTCGGCGTCTCGTCCAATGCGTCTGACACCGGACAGTTGCTGCGCAAGGCCTCGCGAATAGCAGGGCAGCTCAACGCCGAATGGTTCGCGGTG
>Ga0209420_1001012_pt1 | contig 13868 bp, 9 predicted proteins | sample BlaSpr_A8_OM1_O1_FD_187972 | JGI IMG/M metagenome (GOLD analysis project Ga0209420, IMG submission 187972) | Forest soil microbial communities from Thunder Bay, Ontario, Canada - Black Spruce, Ontario site 2_A8_OM1_O1 (SPAdes) (version 2) | ecosystem: Environmental > Terrestrial > Soil > Boreal... | reverse complement strand
CCGGTATCCTCGCAGCGGTTCGAGGAACATGACGGGATCGGGATCGCGAATTGCGGAGAGCAACAGACCTCTCGCATCAGCAGGAGTGGCCGGAGCAACGACTTTCAGCCCAGGGCAATGCGTGAAGTGTGCTTCGAAGCCGTCCGAATGCATTTCTGGCGCGCGAACGCCGCCGCCAAACGGTGCGCGAATCGTCACCTGGGCTGAGAGGCTGCCGTAGGAGCGATAGCGAATCCTTGCGAGCTGTTCGGTGATTTGGTTGAACGCGTTATGCGTAAAGCCCATGAATTGAATTTCAACCACGGGCACGAGTCCGGCAAGGGCCAGGCCAAGCGCGGATCCGATGATCGCGCTCTCCGCAAGCGGCATATCGAATACGCGTGATGTGCCGAACTGTTTCTGCAGGTTTTCGGTAGCACGAAAGACGCCGCCCGAGCCGCCGACGTCTTCACCCAGAACGATCACGCGGTCGTCGCGGCTCATTTCGAATTCGAGCGCGTCACGAACGGCTTCGACGATGGCCATATCGCCCATCAAGGCTTCTCCAAATTTGCTTCAATTTGTGAGCGAAGTCGAGGTGTCATCTCGGCAAACACATGCGAAAGGCTCTCAGCAAGTGAAGCGGACGGTTCGGCCTGTGCACTCTGCCAGGCACGGTCAAGTTCCGATGCAATCTCCTGCTCCATCTGTGTCCCTAGTTTTTCCGTCCACACGCCACACTGTTTCAGGTAAAGCTGCAAGCGGATCAGCGGGTCTTTCAGGCGCCACGCATCACGCATGCCCGGCGGCTCGCATCGCGAGCCATCGTCGGCTGTCGTGTGCATACCCAGCCGATACGTGATCGCCTCGATCAGTGTCGGTCCCAACCCCGATCGCGCTCGCTTGATCGCGTCGGACGTAACTTGATAAACAGCGAGCAGATCGTTGCCATCCACTTGAACGCCCGGGAATCCATATGCACGCGCCTTCTCCGCAAAGGTTGTGGAAGCGGTCTGAAGTTTGCTTGGAGTTGAAATTGCCCAATAATTATTCTGGCAGAAGAAGATCACCGGCGCCTTCATCACTCCGGCCAAGTTGGCGGACTCATGAAAATCGCCCTGAGAGGTAGCACCCTCGCCAAAATGCACGACCACCACGCCCGGCTTCTTTTGTAAGGCCAGGCCCCAGGCTAGACCCACAGCATGGGGAATTTGGCCGGCAACGGCGGCCTGGAACGGAAGCATGCGCAATCCAGGCGGGATTAAGAAGCCGAGCGGACTACCCATATGCCACAGAAACGCCTGTGCTAGTGGCAGTCCATAAAAGAGCTGCCCAGCTGCCTCCCGATACTGCGGCACGAACCAGTCGGTGCGCCGTTCTAGCGCCATAGCGCTGCCCACGCTACATGCTTCTTGTCCGATGCCTGGAGCGAGCGTTACCATCAGTCCGCGGCGTTGCAAGTTGACACATCGTTCGTCAAATCGCCGGCCAAGCAGCATGGCCCGCAAGCCTTCCAGCATGAGGGCTTCGCTCAGTGGAGCGGACTTCGAGGTCAGCACGCCTTTGGAGTCAAGAATCTGTACGATGGACGGCGACAACGTTTCGCGACGCCCGGATGGCGTGCTCCGCACCCCGTCAGAGGCGTCTTTCGGTTTCAGCTTTGTGCGATTGGGCGGCCGCGCCATGGCAAGGCGCGTATTGTTAGATGGGCATGTCGGTCCTGTCAAGATAAATTAACCCGAGAGTCAAATTACAGTGTGAAGGCAAATTGCTGCCCATCCGGCGCGCGGCTGGCCAGGGTAATTCGGCGGCGGCATGTTTGACCCATAAGTCAAATACTGCGATGATAGGCGCTCCGAAAGAGGCCCTGGCAGCTCTAGATTGCCCATGGACAGAATTGGAGAATGATTGCGCATGAATCCGCCTGTTACAACCCCGCGCTGGATTGAGCGGCTGCTCGCCAAATTAGCGGACGCAAAAGCCGCCGTCTCTGGGATGGGAGGAGACAAAGAGATTGCCAAGCAACACGCGCGCGGCAAGCTGACGGTGCGTGAGCGGATTGAGATATTTTTCGATCCCGGTACGTTCGTCGAACTCGGCGCACTCGTGCGTTCTCAGATACAGGATTTTGGGATGAACATGCGGGACACTCCGGCGGACGGTGTAGTGACCGGACACGGCAAAGTCAATGGCCGCGAAGTCTGCGTTTATGCGACAGACTTCACGATTCTTGCTGGAAGCGCGGGCGAAGCTCACTCGGCCAAGATTGCCTCGATCATTGAGTTGGCCGGTCGCATGCGAGTTCCCATTGTCGGTATGTTGGATTCAGCCGGGGCGCGCCTTCATGAGGGCAGTGCCTTGAGCCGCCCATTCAACCGTATTTTCATTGGCCAGTCCATTTACTCTGGAGTAATTCCACAGATACAGATGCTGTTGGGGCCTTGCGCTGCTGGCCAAGGCTATTCGCCGATGCTCTCGGACTTTCTCATTATGACGGAAAAGACCGCATACATGTGGCTCGGTGGTCCTCGGCTGACGCGGGCCGCAACTGGCGAAAATATTGACGACGCGGTCGTCGGTTCAGCGCTTTCCAATATGAAATCGGGGCAATGCGACCTGATCGCTGCTGATGATGAGGCCGCGATCGCAGCCGCCAAAAGGCTCCTGGATTATTTGCCGCAGCACTGGGGGGAACAGGCTCCGGTTGCCGAGTGCGATGATCCCGCCAATCGGCGCGATGAGCAACTACTGGATGTGCTGCCGGCATCTTCACGCATGACCTACGACATGCACGAAATTGTCGAGCGCATCGTGGATCGCGAAAGTTTCTTGGAGCTGAAACCCGATTTCGCTCCAAACATAATCACTGGATTAGCGCGGCTGAGCGGACGTGTAGTCGGTATCATCGCCAACAATCCCGACGAAATGGGCGGCGTGATGGAAAATGACTGCTCAGATAAGTACATGCGTCTGATGACGTTCTGTGATGCTTTCAACATCCCGATTGTCACGTTTGTGGACACGCCCGGATTCGTGGTCGGCCGAGATTGGGAAGACAAAGGCATTCTGCGTCATGGTGCCAAGCTTTTGTATGCGTACGCATCTGCGACGGTACCGAAGATTTCGGTGATCATTCGACGCTCGTACGGTGGAGGCAATGTCGTTATGGGATCGAAGACCATGGGCGCCGATTTCTCGTTTGCGTGGCCTACGGCGGAGATTTCCATCATGGGGCCGGAATCCGCAGCTTCCGTCATTTGGGCGCAGGAGCTGAAGGAATCGAAGGAATCGACGGATGGTGCCACGATCCTAGAAGCGAAGTGCAACGAATATCGGGAGAAGTACATAGACATCTTCAAATTGGCGGAAAACTACAGATTCGATTTCGTCGACGATATTATTGATCCCTGCGACACGCGCGCTGTGTTGATTCGAGCTCTGGACGCGCTAAGAAACAAGAACGTGGACCTGCCAAAGCGAAAGCACGGCAATCCGCCACAGTAGATGCGGCACCTACTTGATGGCTAGTGGATTGATCGGTGAACCGACGGCGCCTGTGATGCGTAATGGTTGCCCTATGAAAAGGAATTCGTAGACGCCGTCCTTTTGGCAATCTGCCGCAAGCTCTTCAAGATGAAACATCTCTCCGATCGTCATACCTAAATCGCGGATCAGGACGCCATGTAGAGGCAGTATGCCACCTTCAGATTCGGCTGGTTGTACCTCTGCGGCAATGTTGTCGAGCGCGATGGCCGAGACGTCGTGGTCGTGTAGCCATTGCGCGGTCGAGCGCCCTAGCCCTGGCGCTCCCTTCCAGAAGTCGGCCTTATCTTTAAGCTTGTAAAACCACGGCAGATGTCCCGTTCGCACGAGGACAATATCGCCGGGTTCGACAGTCAAGCCTGCTTGTTTCGCCGCGCGATCTAGATCTTCCGCCAAAATCGCGTACCCGGGCTCGAGCCGGTCGCCCGCATCAAGCGCGCGAACCACATCGAGCAGGATTCCGCGGCCGACAAAATGCTTACACATTTTCTCGATGCCAAGCCGCCGCGCGCCCGTACTGCCACGAACCTCGCGCTGGCTATATCCATTGTAGAGTTCCGTGCCATACCACGCGTGAGATAGTGCGTCCCATTGAGTCGAACACTGTAGGGCCGCGAAAAGATAATCGTCTGCAAATTTAATCCCGCCTTCGGGATCGCTTCCCATGCCTCGCTGACCCGCTTCGTAGTCGGATCCGGAAACACTCATCATATGCTTGGGAGGGAGGCGACCGGGGTAGACAGGCCCGCGATCGTCTAACGGCGCTGCGCAGCTAAAGACGACGCCACGTCGCACCAGACGCGCGGCACGAACAATCCTGTCTGGAGTGATGAGGTTGGCAGTCCCAATCTCATCGGTCGCACCCCAACGGTGCCAATTACTGAGCTGCGGGTCAGGGGGCATAAGTTGGTTCAGTTCTTCCCGGGTCGTATTTTGTCGAGCAATCGCGCCATCCTGCTGATGCCTTCTCGAATGTCGTCTTCCGAACAGGCGTAGGCGAGACGCAGAAACCCTTCGCCACCGTCCCCGAAAGATGAACCGTGAACCGCTCCGACGCCTTCTTCGTTCACGAGTCGCATGGCAATTTCGCGCGAGGGCATGTCGAACGACTTCACGTTTGGGAATACGTAAAACGCGCCGGCCGGTAACTGCACTTCGACACCGGGAATAGCGCGAAGTAGCGCAACGATAAGTTCGCGCCGCCGCTTATACGCATCCACCATCGTGCGAACGCAGGCATCGCTTCCGTCGAATGCTGCCACAGCAGCGCGCTGATTGAAGGAAGCGGCACATGTCACCGTGTAGAGATGGACCCGATTGACGGCATCAGCGGCCTCCTCCGGACCGCAGAAATAGCCGAGCCGCCATCCCGTCATGGCATAGGTTTTTGAAAGACATCCGATCGTAATGACCAAGGGGGACGAGCGGGGCAGCGAAGCGGGGCTCACGTGGGGTGCGTCATACGTGATTCGCTCGTACGCTTCATCGGACAATAACCAAATACCTTGGCTGCGTGCCACCTCGATGAGCGCTCCGATTTCTTCCTCAGGTATCATTGCACCGGTCGGGTTATGCGGCGAATTGATGATGATCATGCGCGTCCGCGGCGACAACAGCGCAGAAACATCGGCGGCTTTCATGACAAATCCATCTTCGGGTCGCAGGCGGGCGAACACAGGCGTAGCGCCGGCAATTCGAATGCAATGCTCGTAGTGTGGCCAGGCGGGGTCCGGAATTATCACTTCGTCTCCCGGATCAACCAACGCGATGATCGCCGCCGATATCGCTTCATTTGCGCCACATGTGACGACTAAATGGCGAGCCGGATCGACGTCTATTCCATTTTCACGCTTTAGCTTTCGCGCGAGTGCATCCAGCAGGTCCGGGGTACCACGGCTGCTCGTGTAGCGGACGAACCCTTCACGAACGGCTTTGTAGAGTGCTTGCTTGATATGTTCTGGTGTATCAAAGTCAGGCATGCCGAGATGAAATGGGATGGGTCGCCGCCCAGGGGTGCGGGCTGCCCAGATGTTCAGCGCCTCATATACCTCGCGGATTCCCGAAAGGGAAACTGCCCGCATACGTTCCGCTTGAAGTCGTCTGTCATTCACGCGAATCACCCGAGGCATCCCACACGGGAATTAGGCGATGCGTTTGGCCGAGATAGACGCACACACAGAGGAGTTCGATGTTCTCAGGCCCGGGATTGCGCAGTCCGTGTGCGCCGAGGTTTCGAAGCATCAGGAAATCGCCGGGGCCGACGGGGTATTCTTCGCCGTCTAGCAGCGCCACGCCATGTCCCTTCAAAATGACGTAGAGTTCCTCCGATCCGTCGTGGATGTGCACACCAAATTGGGTTCCTGCAGGAATGGTCATGTAGTCCACGCATTCCCAGCCCCCCACTACGCCGTCGGATCCGCGCTCAAACGCGCGTTGATAGAAAGTAACGCCGCGATTGGTCGGCATGGCACTTGTTGTAAGCGGGAGATCGCGTAACTTCTTGACGATTGTGTTCATGAGCCCGGCTGCTTTCTCGTAAGGTTCACGATCCCGGCAACTGCAAGAGATCGCTGGGATAAATCAACGTACCAGCCAGCCGCCATCGACTAAGAGCGTAGCCCCGGTAATGTACTGCGCGTCCACAGAGCATAGGAATGCACAGGCTCCGCTAACGTCGCTGGGGCTCCCGAAATGGCCGAGCGGAATCTCAGCCATTGCAGCCGCTGTGGCCGCGTCATCTAGTAGACATGCGCGCGTCATTCTCGTATCAATGTTTCCAGGTGCAACGGCATTCACGCGAATTTGCAGAGGAGCCAGCTCTGCTGCCAGGCTAGCGACCATTTGCCGAACGGCTGCCTTTGACATGTTGTAGGCACAAAGGTTCTTGGACGCACCGGACGAAAATGCGCATGTGGACGCGATTTGCACGATGCATCCACTTCTTTGTGACGCCATTTGGTGCGCGCAGGCCAGCGCCATCACGAAAGAGCCGCGCACGTTGACACCCATCACGCGGTCATACAGCGGCAGCTCAGTTTCCAGAAATGCTTGCATCGGTGCGACGCCTGCATTGTTTATGAGAACGTCAATCGCGCCGAAATGGTTCAGCGTGGCTGCTACTGCGCGCTCGATATCATCGCTGCGCGTAACGTCGCATTCGATGCCCAGTGCGTCCGCATGATTTGCGTAACTCCCGCGAGTCGTCTCTTCTATATTCGTATTCGCCAAATCCAACAGCGCTACGCGAGCGCCCTCAGACAGAAACCGCTTCGTGATCGCTCGCCCGATGTCGCCTGCGGCGCCCGTCACGATGGCCACCTTGCCGCGCAGTGAGGCGTTCACAGTGCCAACCAGGATGACAGTCTACACGCGCGAGTCATGCCACGCCGCTCGTGTCCGGTGCGCCTCGACGTGGCGCTCTGTCCCGCCGCCTCGCGGAAACGGCACGTTTGTCAACAACCTCTTCGGGTAGTGTTCGGGATGCCAACGCTGGCGCCAAAATGCCGTAAAAAAAGAAATCGATGTATGCTTCCACGATCTCTTCCACCTTCAATGATCCGTCGGAGCGATACCATCGAAGCAACCAGTTGACGGCGCCGAGGATGATTCGAACTGTGACTTTAGCGTTCTTTACGCGAAATTGTCTTTGGCGAACCCCCTCGCGGATGATTTCAAGCACCCTCTGTTCGTAGGCGTCTCGGAGTCGCACAATTTCAGCGCGGTAGTTTGCCGGCAATTCATATTCCTGTTGAAGCAAAAATGCGCCTTCATAGTCACTTGCGAGCACGCGGAGATGTTCCGTGATGACGCCTTCGAGTTGCGCAATTGGTGTCCTCTCGGTTGTGAGAATGCGGTCTACCCGATCAAGAACGTCTTGAAGAGAGAGAAGGTGGACCTCAAACAGAAGCTCTTCCTTGGTAGAGAAATAGTAATAGAGACTCGCCTTGGTCAGGTTCAGGTCTGCCGCGATTTCCTCAAGCTTTGTCGCGTGAAAGCCCTTTCGGCCGAACGCTTGCGCCGCCGCACGTATAATGAGAACTCGTTTACGCGTGAAGCGCGTGCCCGGCTGACTTTGTACTATCCTGGTGGCCATACCGTTCCGTGCCCTTCCAAAGCCGAGCGAGTCTGGCGCTCCGCCGAGCCAGCGTGTTCCAAGTACCATAGTCTGACCCTCTGGTCAATCCGCGCGCTGGCTCTCGACTCTGCGATGCATAAAGAAAACGTGCCAACCCTAGTTCGCGGCGCATGAAGAGCCCTTATTCGCAATCGCCGCTAGAGTGGCCGTGATTCCTTCACGGAAACACCAAATACAGAACTTGACTCGCAGTACAAGTAGTTCTAGATTCTACCCGCCAGTCAATTCAACTGATCCTTCCTCCTCTTCGCGCGCCCCCAGAAAGCACCTCCGCGCGAAACGGATGCGGCGACCAATCGAAGGTGTTCGTTGAGCAATGTGCGATGGCACATCACGGCGATGCTCGTCGGTTTCAGTGTCGTCAGCTACATCGAGCGGATGAACATATCGGTCGCGGCACGTTACATGATGCCTGAGCTCGGGTTGTCTCAGGTACAGATGGGGCAGATCTTTAGCGCCTTCCTGATCGGTTATGCGGCGTTGCAAATTCCACTTGGAATGTTCGGTGACCGGTGGGGTCCATCCCGCGTTCTCGCCGCGATCGCATGGTTCTGGGCGGTGCTCACTCTCCTGACAGGTCTTGTGCCGGGTCGCGTCTCTATTCCCATGCTCGGTACCTTCGGCACGCTATTTGTCATTCGGTTGCTGCTTGGTTTCAGCATTGCCGGCGTGTATCCGTTGGCGGCGAGAGCGATGGAGGCATGGCAGCCTCTGACGGACCGCGCATTTTCCTATTCGCTGATCATAGCGGGGATTTGTATTGGGTCGGCAGTTACGCCTCCCGCAGTGGCGTGGCTGATGGTCGTTTTGGGTTGGAGACAGTCTTTCTACTGGGCAGCCGGGCTGAGCGCTCTGATTGCAATAGTGTGGATGAGATGGGGGGCTGATACGCCTGACGCGCATCCTGGGGTCAGCGCCTCAGAAAGAGCTCTGATTGCAGCCGGCGCAACGGCGAGCGAGCAGGCGAAAGTACCTTTACGAGGCGGTTGGATCAAGATTGTGCAGGATCCATCGATCCGCATTCTTTGTCTCAGTTACTTCCTCACCGGCTACGTACTATATGCGTTTGTGTTCTGGCTTTATACGTATCTGGTGGACGTTCGAAAGTTCGGCATCGTGAGTAGCGGGGTGTTCGCCAGCCTTCCGTTCGTTACTGCGGGAATCCTGTCGCCTGCCAGCGGTGTGATTTGCGACCGGTTGACAGCACGCCTAGGCCCGCGGTGGGGCCGGCGAATTACGGCAATCGTAGGTCCGCTGGCCGCCTCCATGTTTTTGCTTACCGGCGCCCGTACCATGCATCAATATTTTGCTGTCGCAGCCTTGTCACTCAGTTTTGGTTTTCAGATGTCTGCGGAGAGTGCGGTTTGGTCCACCGCCATGGATATTGGTGGTCGTTTCACGGGCCTTACTACTGGAATTGTAAACACGGCGAACAATCTAGGAGGTGTTGTTTCCACAGCGCTCATGCCGATTCTTGTTTCCCGGTTTGGCTGGGTCACGGCACTGGACAGCTGCGCGGCGCTCGCAGCAATCGGTGCGCTCCTGTGGTTCGCTGTTAAACCCGACCAGCGGGTAGGATTGTGACTGGATATTCTACTCTTGGGTCAAAAAAAGCTTGACAAGATTCTACTGGCGGGATAAGAAGCGCGGCTAGCGAGCGTTAAGCAAACCGATTGAGGCGACATTTCTTTCGCATGCCGGCCTGGACATGAAAGTCAATTCTTCACTTTCGAGGTGGGAATTATGCTCAACGTAACCCGGCAATTGCTCAGATTCCTTTGCTTGATGGCATTTATCGCCTTCGTCTCGATGAGCGCGAATGCGCAAGGGTTGACCGGTGCGATCGATGGTACGATCCACGATCAGTCGGGGGCTGTTATGCCCGGCGTCAAAGTTACGCTCGCCAGCCCACAACTAATCGGAGGGCCCCAGACCGCGATCACAACCCAGGATGGCAAGTTCCATTTTCCTGTTCTGCCGCCAGGCACCTATGACGTCACCCTTGAGGGGCAAGGCTTCGAGAAGATTGAGCTGAAAGATACTAAGATTTTGCCGGATCAGACCGTGACGATTGACCAGCAGATGCATCCGGCGACTGTCAATCAGCAAGTGACGGTCACCAGTGCGGCCCCAACTGTCGACGTCCGGAGCACGGAGTTGGCGACCACGGTCGGCACAGAGGTAAGCGAAGAAACACCCGTTGCGCGACGATTCACAGACCTCGTGGATCTGTTGCCTGGCGTACAGAACGGTCTGTATACATTTTCGCCAACGAATGCGGTGAACGGCAGCGGCGTCACTGACAATGTTTATACGGTTGAGGGAATTAGCATTGTTGATCCTCAAGTTTCTTCGGTCGTTACGGATGTTCCGTATGACGACATACAAGAAGCGCAAGTGTCCACTTCGGGTCAAGCCGCCGAATTTGGAACGGCGAGTGGCGGCGCCTTCAACTATATTATTAAGTCCGGTAGCAATCAGTTTCACGGAATCGCGGATGGTTATTTCCAATTGCATGCCCTCACGGCGAACAACATAAGCACAGCCCAAGCGGCAGAGGGCATCACGCCGACTGCGTTCAATCACATCTATGAAGGTGGAGCTAATATCGGCGGCCCGATTCTTAAAGACCGATTGTGGTTTTTCGCCAGCTACGACAAGTTGTCGGAGACAGAGAGCATATCGTCATTTCCTGTGCCGATTCCGATAACGAATTGGTCGACTACGGAAAAGGGCGACCTACGAGTTAACGATAAGAATAAACTCTCCCTTTTCTATAACTATCGCGGCCGGTACTATTTCCCTTTCAACTTTGCGATCACCACTGCAGGCGATCCGGAATCTTGGATCAGCGAACGATGGGAAAACCGAGTGTACGGCCTGAACTGGACATATACACCCGGTACTAACACTGTTTTACAGTTTCGCGCTGGTGCCGCACTGTTCAACGGAATTAATGGACAGCCGAACGTTGTCCCGGGGACTCCGGTGTATGTTGAAGAGAGCACCGGCCTACAGTACGGCGGCCCCACTCAGACCGCGGCCCTTTACAAACGGAATCGCTTCGAGATTGACGGCGACGCTTTGCATTTGTTTAATCGGTTTTTGGGTGGCTCACATGAAGTCAAAGTCGGAGCGAATTTCGAAATCATGTTTATGAACACTCAAGCCTTTGATCAGGGGTTTTACGACGACACCCATCTCCAGTTGCTCAACGGCCTGCCTTATCGGATCCAAGAGGAGGATCAAGATGGACATCTCATTACTGGGATTCACCACCAAGATTTTTATCTCGAAGATCAATATGTCATCGGGCGGCTGACGATTAATGGAGGCGTGCGCTACGACCACTGGAGCGGCTCGGTTGGTCCAGACGAGCTGACAGGGGGGCATTGGTTTTCGCCGCAGATGTATCCGAAAGCGTCGGTCGTATCTTTGAACAACTTTGCGCCGAGAATCGGCGTTGCCTTTGACCCGACCGGTAGCCGGAAGTGGGCTATCCACGCCAGCTATGGCCGCTACTATGACCGCATTGACGCGGTCACAATTAGTTTTGCACGCCAGATCGCAGCCGGAGCGGTGACATACAATTGGACCAACACGTGCGCCGCAGGCGTGAAGTTTAATCCGGCGACGTTTCCGACGGAACCGGCTTGTCTTGACCCAGGTTTCCCCCCTGTTTTTGCTCCCGGCGAAGTCGGTAGCGTGGTAAGTGATACACGCCCCGTTGCGCCCGGTACGATTGATCCCAATCTGAAGATGCCGTACACGGACTCCTATAATGCCGGCGTTCAACGCGACCTTGGGCACGGCTACAGCTTGTCAGTCAGTGCTTTGTTCAAGGCAGGTCGTGACTACTGGAGCGAGGTCAACAACGCCGACCCATTTCCGAGCGCGTACAACGCCGTGACGGTTACGAATCCGCTCACCAGCCAGCCCATGGTGATCTACGCTCTGAAGACGGCTTATCTGGCGCTGCCGCCCCAGCTTGAACTGACCAATCCGACCTATCTCGGCAGGTTATACACCGATTACAACGGACTCGAGGTTGTCATGCGCCGGCCCTTGACGCATCACTTCATGGCGCAGGTCTCCTACGACCTTGGCCGGAGTTACGGAAATATTGGCACCCTATTCTTCGATCACCAGTCGAGCCCGTATCTGAACCCCAACAATCTGGTCAACGCGGACGGCGATCAGGAGCTTGACCGGCGTCACATCGGTCAGTTCATTGGCTTATATCAATTGCCCTGGGGGATCACGCTCTCCGGCCACTTCCAGTTGCTTTCGGGTATGCCGCTTACCACGACACTCTCCGGTGGTGCTGGTGTAGACGGTGCGGCCTATGGACGATTCACGGCAGCCCAATATCCGCTAATCACTTCGGCCGCTTTTCTGGACGTTCCTGTGCAGCCACAGGGTACGCTTCGCACTGGTTGGCAGAACACTTTGGATCTACGCATCGAGAAGCGCTTCAAAATCCGAGAAGGCATTCATTTGGACATCATGGCCGACGTTTTCAACGTCCTGAATGCCAACACTCTAACTGCGGTAGATTCACTAAAACTTGCGGTGCCAAGCCAATACCTCGTTCCGGCTTTGATCATGACTCCACGCGCCGGGCGCATCGGGGCAAAATTTGAGTTTTAAGGTGTCTGCGATGCCTGTCTAGCTGCTGCGCGGCACGGACCGAAACATCAACGCGGCCGGTTCGGTTCTTACGAACGCCGGCATACAGGCGACAGGCACAGTTTTGGGCATTGGGCACGAGTCTCGCGTAATTTCGAACATCGGCAGAGTGCCTTGCACGGTGCTGGCTGGGAGCACCATGAGTACCACGATCAAACAGCTCACATGTGGCGCCGTGGCTTTTCTGTGTGTGGTGTCGGCAGCTGCGTGGGCCGATGAGGCGCCGGCTCACCAGCCAGCCTTTAGTCTCGAAGAAATCGTCGAGACGCGCGCGCCGGGCCAGTTCGTACTTTCTCCCGACCGCTCCACTGCTGTTTTCAACTACGCCAGCCGGTATTTTGGCCATCCTCTTTTTCCGGATTTCGGTAATGACAACAACCTGTTCCTGGTAAGCCTTCAGACGGGCGAGCGGCGCCAATTGACTTCAGGCACGCGTCCGAAGACGTACCCTGTGTTTTCGCCAGATGGAAACTTCGTCGCGTACGAATCGGAAGGCGATATCTGGTCGGTCAATGTGCACACCGGAGTAGCCGCCAGGCTGACCACCAACGTTGCGTCGGATCGTAGCGCAGCGTGGTCGCCAGACGGACACAGTATTGCATTCATCTCCAGCCGGTGGGGTCGGCCCGCGATTTACGTCATGGACGCACGAGGCGAGAACGAAGCTCTGCGACGTATAACGCCAGAGGGAACGGCCGGCGCGCTTCCCACGTGGTCACCGGATGGCAGCTTTATCTTGTTCACGGGCACGCGGGGGGAAAGTTTTTACTCGCGCGAGATTTACCGCGTCTCTGCAGCCGGCGGAGGCACGATCGCGCGGATCACACCGGACGATGGCGCGCGAAACAATCTGCCGACTTTCTCACCAGACGGTCGCCTGGTCGCCTACATCTCCGATCGCGCCGGGTATTTGAACATTTGGACCATGAGGCCGGACGGTACGGAGCAGCATCAGCTCACCCACGTTGCCCAGGATCAAGACTATCCCGAGAATGACTACTTGCAGACTATGGGTTTGCATTGGTCGCCTGATGGCACACGTCTCCTCTACTTCACGAATCGCTTTGGCAATCTGGACCTCATGGTTGTCACCGTTGCAACGGGTGCGACTCAAGCCATTGAAACCGCTGACGGCGAACATCACCCAGTAGGCTGGAAGGACAATCAAACCGTCGCTTACGTGTACGAAAATTATCGTACTCCGCCGGACCTCTTCGTTAAAGCAATGGGCGGGACGGCGCGGCAGATGACTTTTAGCAATCACGTTTCTTACACGCCGGAGAACTTCGATCAATTGGAGTCCGTCTCGTGGCAGAGCGCCGATAACGTCACGATTCACGGTTACTTTCGACATCCGTCGAATATGCGTCCTGGCGAACGACTGCCCGCAATCGTCACGAGTCATACCTACAACGTGGGCCAATTTTACAATCAGTGGAATCCGATTTTTGACTACATCGTGCAATCCGGTTACGTGATGCTGATGGTGGATCATCGTGGCTCGAATGGGTATGGCGTCGCA
>Ga0209420_1001011_pt1 | contig 13873 bp, 10 predicted proteins | sample BlaSpr_A8_OM1_O1_FD_187972 | JGI IMG/M metagenome (GOLD analysis project Ga0209420, IMG submission 187972) | Forest soil microbial communities from Thunder Bay, Ontario, Canada - Black Spruce, Ontario site 2_A8_OM1_O1 (SPAdes) (version 2) | ecosystem: Environmental > Terrestrial > Soil > Boreal... | reverse complement strand
CGATCGCATTTTGAGTGACTTCGCCTCGCTTCGCCAGCAGCCCGGCTGGCGCGATTTGAAAGCCGCTCAGGAAAATCGGCTCGCCATCATTAGCGACGCCATCAATCGCCCGGCGCCGCGTCTGGTGGATGCCATCGAGCAGCTTGCGCGTCAGTTGCATCCCGAAGTATTTGCGCCACCCACAACGCTGACGCACCGGCCATTCGCCATGCCGGCAGGAGCCGCGCCGTGAAGCCCCTCACCTTCCGCCGCCTCGCATGGATTTGTGCATCGCTGCTGGCCGTGCTCTTTGCGGCCGTGGTACTCGCGCTAAAGCTTGGCGCCGTGCCCATCTCCATGACGGATCTCGTCATCAACCTTGCGCGCGTGGCCGTCGGTAAAAACGCTCAGCTCTCAAGCGACTATCGCCTGATCATTTTCGATTTGCGGTTGCCGCGCATTATTCTCGGCATGCTCGTGGGCGGCGCACTTTCGGTTTCGGGAGCAGGTTTTCAGGCGCTGCTGCGCAATCCTCTGGCCGATCCTTACGTGCTCGGTGTATCGAGCGGGGCCGCCTTGGGCGCCATCATTGCGCTCATCGCCGCACCGCAACTTCCTCTCGTCGTGCCCGCAGCCGCTTTTATCGGCGCCACCGCCACCATCGCCGCCGTCTATTTCCTCGGCCGCCGCGAAGGGCAGCTCGATAGCACCACGCTTCTGCTCGCGGGGATCATCACCGCTTCGTTTCTCTCGGCGCTGATCATCTTCCTGATGACGACCCTTGCCGGCCGCGAGCTCCGCGGCATGGCCTTTTGGCTGATGGGCGATCTTTCCACGCCGCTGCCCGCCAGCCTGCGCTGGATTTTCGGAGTCGGGCTCATCGTCGGCGTCGGTGCAATTTACTCCACGGCCGCCGATCTCAATCTCATCACCACCGGCGAACGCGAAGCCTTGCACTTGGGCGTCGAGGTCACGCGCGTAAAACTCGTCGTCTATATTTCTGCCTCTCTTCTCACGGGTCTCGCTGTAGCCGTCAGCGGCGCCATCGGATACGTCGGCTTGCTCGTGCCGCACGTGATGCGCCTGCTTTTTGGCTCGGATTACCGCGTGCTCATCCCCACTTCCGTGATCGGCGGCGCGATCGCTATCGTAATCGCGGATACGCTTGCGCGCACCGTTGTCGCTCCCACGGAATTGCCCGTCGGCGCCATGACGGCTATGGCCGGCGCACCCGTCTTCATTTACCTGCTTCGCCGGAGGCTTCCGTGAGCGCGGGAAGCGGTTACCACACCGCTGCAGCCGGCGCGCACGGCGCGGAATCTACCGAGCCGCCCGTACGCCTCAACGTCGAACAGGCCAGCTACGCTTATCACGCTCGCGGCAATGCGGCGCCGGTATTTACGCTCGGCGCTACTTCGTTCGTAGCGCGCCAGCGGGAAATCGTCGCCATACTCGGACCGAATGCCAGCGGCAAGTCCACGCTCGTAGGCTTGATCTCCGGGGCGCTCAAGCCGCTCTCCGGCCGCGTCGAGCTCGAAGGCTTCGAAACCTCGCGCCTCGATCCGCGCACCCGCGCCCAACGCATCGCTGTCGTCCACCAGGAAAGCCCGTTGCTCTTTCCCGCGCGCACCGGCGAATACGTGTTGCAAGGCCGCCACCCGCACGGCAAGAGTCTGCGCTTCGCCACCGAGGAAGACGTCGTCATCGCCGAAAATGCGCTCGCGCAAGTCGGCGCCAAACATCTGCGCGATCGCTGGATGCACGAAATTTCCGGCGGCGAGAAACAGCGCATTATCCTGGCGCGCGCCCTCGCGCAACAACCGATCTTGCTTTTGCTCGACGAGCCCACGCTGCATCTCGATATCGGCGCGCAGGTGGATTTACTCGAGCGCCTGCAGCAACTGGCCCACGAGAACCGCTACACCGTCATCATCGTGACGCACGAATTGAGCCTGGCCGCCGAATTCGCCGACCAGGTAGTGCTGCTCCATCGCGGAAAATGTCTGCGTGTGGGCACGCCGGCCGAGGTATTCAATCGCGAGCTGCTCGAGCAAGTGTTCGAAGCGCCGCTCGAAGTCGCGATTGGCCCCGAAGGCCGTCCGCGCGTGCACATTCGCGGCGTGCGCTATGCGGTGAAGCGCTGATCGTCTTGCTTTGAAGTTGGTTTCGAAGAGTTTGTTGCGGTAGCTGTTCGTATCCGGCGGCGTGGTGGCTTTCGGCCTCGCGCTGCATTCACCAACCGCAGACTCCGCGCACGGGAAGACGGTGCAAATCCGTCGCCGCCGCGCGACTGTAAGGCGGTGCTTCGCAGAGGCCGCGCCACTGTTCGCACCGGTGAGCGAATTGCTCGCTGGACGCATGGGAAGGCGCCGCTGCTTCGTTTGCCGCCAAGCCAGGAGACCGGCGGAGTCCGCATCCTGATCGGCTCGCGCACGCATGCGCGATTCGTACGGGACCACCTTCGAACTCCCGCGCGAGAGGGAGTGGAGGCTAAAATGAGACTTCGTCCGCCTGCCTTTTTTACTTTCGTCGTAACATTTTCGCTTCTCTTGCTGTTCTTCTCACAAACTAGCGCCGCCCAATCCGCCGCGACGTTGCGGGGCGTGCTTTCCGATCCCGCCGGCCAGCCGATTCGCGGCGCCATCGTCAGTGCGATTCCCGAAAGCGCCGGCGCCACATCTCGCCAACAGGCATCGCAAACCGCCTCGCTCGCGGACGGCACTTTCGAGTTGATCCTATCTCCCGGCGGCTATCGCGTTGTGATTACGCGTGCCTCTTTCGCTCGTGTCGAGCGCACCATCGACCTCGCCGCGGCCCAGCACCTCGATCTTCCCGTTACCATGGCGCTTGAGCCGCTCGCCTCGAGCGTCGTTGTCACCGCCGAAGCCGCGCCTGCCGAAGCCAACACCTCGCCCGCGCCGCTCACCACCGTCACGCGCGCGCAAATCGATCAGCGCGCCGTAGATTCGCTGCCCGACCTGCTCGCCACGCTTCCCGGCATCAGCTTCGATCGCACTGGACCCGAAGGCGGCGAAACTTCCCTCTTCCTAGACGGCGGCAATTCCAATTATACGAAAGTCCTCATCGACGGCACACCTGCCAACGATTCCGGCGGTCCGGTCGATTTTTCAAATTTTACGTTGGATAACGTGGACAAGATCGAAGTCGTCCACGGCGCGGAAAGCGCCATCTACGGCTCGGACGCCATGACGGGCGTGATCCAGATATTCACGCATCGCGGCGAAACGCGCGAGCCCGAACTCGACCTTACCGGCGAGGGCGGCTCGTTTGATACTGGCCGCGGCTCCGCCGTCCTCAGCGGACTCCTCGGCCCCTTCGATTATTCCGTCGCCGAGGGCTATTTCACCACCGCGGGCCAGGGACCCAACGACGCATTCCTCAATCGCACGCTCTCCGGCAGTTTCGGCTGGAAGTTTCCTGACGGTAACTCGCTGCGCTTCACCGTCCGCGACAATTCAAGCGACGCCGGCATTCCGGGCCCCACGCTGTACTTGCCGCCCGATCTCGGCCAGACCAACGCTCTGCACAATCTCTACGCCAACGCGGTCTGGAATGTGCAGCACGGCAAGCATTGGCAGTGGCGCGTCTCCGGCGACGAGTCGAGCCTCCACGGCGTCGATAACGACCCCGGCAATTTCGTATCCACCGATCAATTCAATCGCGCGGCTCTTAACGCCCAGGCCACCTACCTTTTTCTCAAAGGCGCGTTCACCGGCGGCTACTACTACGAGGTGGAAAATGGCTATCCCGGCGCGCTCGAAGGCGAACACGCTCGCCGCAACAATCAGGCCGGCTACGTTGACGCTCGCTGGCAACCGATTCCGCGCCTCACGCTGAACGCCGGCGCGCGTGCCGAAGATAATTCCAGCTTTGGCACCCGTGTCGTGCCTCGCGCCGGAGCCGCTTACCTCTTGCGCAGAGGCAATTCCAATTGGGGCGCCGCGCGAGCGCACGCTTTCTACGGCCAGGGGATTGACGAGCCCGAACTCGCCGAATCCTTCGGCACCGATCCCTGCTTCCCCGGTAACCCGAATCTGCAGCCGGAGGAAAGCAAGACTGCGAGCGCCGGAATCGAGCAGCGTCTCGCCTCCGATCGCGTGCGCGTCTCCGCCGATTACTTCTACAACGAATTTCACAACGTGATCAGCTTCGCTTTTCTGCTGCCCACGCCCACTTGCCAATTCGGCACCGGCACCTATTTCAACACCGACCTCGCCATCGCGCGCGGCGCCAATCTCAGCCTCGAAACACGCATCGTGCGCTGGCTCACCATCGCCGGCCACTACAGCTTTGACAATAGCCGCGTGCTGATTTCGCCAAACGCCACCGATCCCACCGAGCTCCCCGGCAATCACCTGCTGCGTCGTCCGGTCAATTCCGGCAGCGTGGTCCTCAACGCCGTCTGGCGCCGTGTGGATTTCAACCTCGTCGGCTATATCACCGGCCAGCGCACCGATAGCGATTTCCTCGGGCTCGGCTTCACGCGCGATCCCGGCTACTCGCGTTTCGATGTGGCCACATCGTATCGCGTGGACCGCAACGTCTCGCTGTTCGTTCGCGCCGGCAATGTGCTCGATCGTCAGTATCAGGACGCGCTCGGCTACCCCGCGCTGGGCCGCGAAGTCCGCGGCGGCGTAAAGTTAACCTTCGGCGGCCGCAACTAGCGCCGGCGTCTCCTCGAGAATTGGCGTCGTCTCCGGGGAATAATGTCATCCCGAACCCGTCTTCAGGGGTGAGGGATCTACTTTTTGGTTTTGAGTCTTCGAATTTCGCGGGAGGCGCATTGAATCCCGCCACGTTTCCGGAGCGCACAAGCATGCCAACACCCATCCTCTTCTGCTGGAGCGGCGGCAAAGACAGCGCCCTCGCGCTCGATCACTTACGCCGCGACCCGCGTTACGAAGTCGTCGCGCTGCTCACCACCGTCACTGAAACATACGACCGCATCAGCATGCACGGCGTCCGCCGTACTTTGCTCGAGCAGCAAGCCGCCGCGCTCAGCTTGCCCCTCGAAATCGTTACCATTCCGCCGCAGTGCAGCAACGCCACCTACGAAGCCCGCATGGGGCAAACGCTCCAACGCTACAAAGATCGCGGCGTCCGGCATGCCGCTTTTGGCGACATCTTCCTCGAAGACCTTCGCGTTTATCGCGAACAAAATCTCGCGCGCATCGGCATGCAAGCCCTTTTTCCGCTGTGGAAGCGCCCCACTGCCGAGCTCGCGCGCGAATTCATCGCCCTCGGCTACCGCGCGGTCACCGTCTGCATCGATCCGCGCGTGCTCGACGCTTCCTTCGCCGGACGCGAGTTCGATCCGCAATTCCTCGCCGATCTTCCGCCCGCCGTCGACCCTTGCGGGGAAAATGGCGAATTCCACAGTTTCGTGTTCGCCGGACCGGATTTCACCTCGCCCGTCGCCTTTCAGATCGGCGAAGTCGTCCAGCGCGAAGGCTTCTGCTTCTGCGATTTGTTGCCCGCCTCCCACTCCGCATCCCATCTCCACGCCAATTCGATGTAAGATAGCGCGCCTTAAAATTCCGTCACTTTGAGGACAACGTACTCATGCGCCGAACCATCGTCACCAGTGGTCTTGCGGGCCTGCTTACGCTCGCCGTTTGTTTCGCCATTGCCTCCGCCAAATCGCCCGAGCAATCCAAATCCAAAGCCGCCAAGTCCGGCAAAATGGAAGCCGCGGGCCGTGGCAACGCCGATTCCATCACCGTCGACGAGCTGAAGATCTACGACTACTTCCTTGCCTCCGATCAGCTTGAAGGGCGCAACATGCCCTCGCGCGGGTATGACACCGCGGCGCTTTACGTCGCCAGCCATCTCGCCGAATGGGGGCTCAAGCCCGGCGGCAGCACCTCCGGCACCAACGGCCCGCTTCAGCCGTATCTCATGCCCTTCGAGCTCGTCACCCGCAGCGTGATCCCGGAAGAGGCAAAAGCCTCGATCACCGCGCCGCCCCCCGCAGGCCGCGGTGGCGTTGCTCCGGCTGCTGCTGGCGGGCGCGGTGGCTCCACGCCGATGCGCACCACCGATTTCGAATATGCCAAGGATTGGACGGTCACCTCCGGTGGCCGGGGCGCGCCTCCGCTCAAGGCCTTTGACGCCTCCGGCAACCTCGTCTTCGCCGGCAACGGCTACGTCGTCAACAAAACCAACGCGAATCCCTATCAGGGTCTCGACGTCAGCGGCAAAATTATCGTCGTCGCCGGACTGCCTCCCGAACTCGCCGCCCTGCAAGCCGCCGGTGGACGCGGTGGCGCGGCCGCGCAAAATCCTCTCGGCGAAAATTGCACGGATTACCTCACCCCCGAGGAATATGCCGCCAAAAATGGCGCGCTCGCCGTGGTCACCATCGCCAGCTACCAGCAGCTCAGCGCCATGGCCAATCCCACTGGCGGACGCGGTCCCGCGCTCAATGGGCCTCCTTACCAGGTCGTCAAGTTCGCGCAGAGCGCCGCTTGCCCTGGCGCGCCGGTCATCTCCGCGGGCGTCGAGCTCACCAACGCCATCTTCCAGGGCGAAAAACTAAGCGCCGCCGATGCTTTCTACGGCGCGGGCGAAAACAAGAAGCTCGATTCGTTTGCGATGAACCCCAGCAAAACGCTCAACCTCCACGTGCCCGTGCAATCCAGCGAAGGCCACGGCGAAAATGTCGTTGGCATTCTCGAAGGCGGCGATCCCGTCCTCAAAAATGAATACGTCGTCATCAGCGCGCACCTCGATCACATCGGCCTTAGCGCTCCGCTGCCCGATGGGCACAACGTGAATAATGGCGCGGACGACGATGGCTCCGGCTCGACCGGCTTGCTCGCCATCGCGCGCGCCTACGCCGAGGGTGCCGCGAAGGGCATGCGTCCCAAGCGCACTTTCATTTTTCTGTGGAATGGCGGCGAGGAAAAGGGTCTATGGGGTTCGCAATACTTCGCCGAATTTCCGCCGGTAGACGTCACCAAAATCGTCGCCGACCTCAACATGGATATGATCGGTCGTACCAAAAACCCCAATTCCGTCGACCCGGACCGCACGCACTTCCTCGTGAACCCCGGCGAAGTGTTGCTCGTCGGCCCCAATATCAGCAGCGACGATCTGGAAAAAACCATCGAGACCGTCAACAATGGCTACCAGAAGCTCGGCCTCAACCATTTCTATGACGTGACCGCCCCGGACGCCACGCACGATAACCTCGGTCCCGGCGCCAATGGCCAGCGCATCTTCTACCGCAGCGATCACTACAATTTCGCCAAGGTCGGCGTGCCCATCGCCTTTTTCTCCGATGGCCTGCACGTGGATTATCACCGCCCCACGGACACGCCCGAGAAAATCGATTTCACGGAAATCGAGCAGGTCTCGAAAACGGTGGCCGCCGTAGGCTGGGTCCTCGGCAATCAACCCGGCCGCCCAGCGCTTAACGCCAAGCTCCCGGATCAATTGGTAAAGGATATGAAAGCCGCGCAAGCCCAAGGCTGGGGCAAGATCACCCCCGTGCTGCCCCCGCTCCCCGGCGAGCCCTACTAGCTCGCTGTTTGGAAATTGTCTTCGTTGGGGAACCGCTCAAAACGCGGTTCCCCAACGCTCGAGCTGAGCGCCGCCGTCAGACGGTTTTGTGTAGCGCAGGTCCTTGGACCTGCGGCTCTTCCTCGGCGTCCTGGAAGACTAAGCCATCATCAGCCGGGGCTCCCATTAAGAATTACTGCCGTATAGCGTTTCCTTGAAGCATTCCACATCGTCAAATTTCGGCACATGCGGATCAATGCCTCCCCGCCCACGCCATCACATGCTCCCGCAACGCGCTCAGCGGAATCGCACCTTGTTCCAACACGCGCTGGTGAAACTCGCGTAGATCGAACTTCGCCCCCAGCCGTTTCCGGGCTTCTTCGCGCAGCGATGAAATCTCGAGCCCGCCAACCTCGTACGACGTAAGCTGCCCCGGCTCCACGGCGATGCGGTCGATCACGTCATCGGTTTGCGCCTTGCTCATTCCCGCTTCCATCGCGTAGCCTTCCGCTTGCGCGCGCGTCCAGCCAAACACGTGAATTCCGGGATCGATCACCAAACTTCTCCCCGCCAACACTCGCCTCTGAACGCGTTCGTAGTCATCGTCGTCGATACTCTGCTCCTCCGCGAGGCGCTCTGCATAATTTGCCCAACCCTCCGCATACGCGGCATTGCAAATAAGTTTCGAGAGGTTGCTGGGTTTCTGTAACCGCCGCGCCGTCGCGATCTGCAAATGATGCCCGGGAACCGTCTCATGCACTGCTGTAATCTGGGCCGCCCCGCGCGTCTCCGTCGCCCAATCGTCCGTCGAAATCCAAAAGGTCGCGGGTTCGCGATCGTTCGGGTTGGCTTCGTAGTGGTTCGGCACGCCCGATCCCCGCTGGTATTCGGGCAGAGGTTTCACCACCACCGGCTGCGAAGGCATTTGCAAAAATAGCGCGCGACACTTTTGTTCCGAGTGCTCCACCATCTCGCGAGAAAAATCGAGCAACTCGCCGCCGGAGCGAAAGCGGTTCTTGGGATCGTCGTGGCTCCGGCGCACGATCTCCGAAAGATTCGTCGTGTGATAAAGACGCGACCCGATGCTCCGGATCGCCGTGGTGCTCTCCGACACGATCTTTTGTCCGGAATCAAACACGAACTGCGGAGTCTCATCCGTAGTTGTGTAGCGGCGCAGGTAGGCCTGGTAGCAGGCCGCTCCATTGGGCAGAGCGGAAACTCCCAGCGATTCCCGCGCGCCCGGCATGTATTCCGTGCGAAGAAAATCCGCATATTTGCGAATCGCCGGCGTGATCTGCTCCACAATGAGCGTGCGCAGCGCCTTTGCAAACTCCGCATCGTGTGCGCGTTTGGCCGGCGCGTAAAATGGCGAATCTTCCGGAGCGGCGGCCAGCAAACCGTCCACCTGCTTGATCACTCGCGCCACAATCGGCTTCGGCGCCGAATAGCCCGCGGCCAGGCCCGCGCGCAAATTATCTGTGTCGGTCTGGAGGTACTGGGGGAAAGTGCTCCAGAGTTGCAACGCGCGCCGCTGTTCGTCCGGAGTTGCCGCCCTCTCGCTCGCGGCCAATCCTGGCAAATCGATCTGCCAACCTTCCGTCTGGCTCAGATCCCAAAGTTCAGGGCGGCACACGCGCAAACCGAGCCTCGCCTCTAATTCTTCGCGAAGCACGGCGTAGGTCGGCCCCGCCCCTTCAGTTGCCGAAATAGGAATCGCCTGAAGTCGTGCGAGAAAGCATCCTCGCCGTCATGCAACCGGCGCAGGGCCGCCGCGCTCCGGTCGGGAAAATGAAATGCTACCGGATAGGGAAGTCCGGAATCACCCGCCAAAGTAGGATCGTATTGCACGCGTAGGCTGACGTACTCGTCCGCCAGCGTTTCCACTTGCGCATTAGCGGCAGACGTATTCGATGATGTCTGCCAGAACGCCCCGGCAAGCAATGTCGCTGCCGCTAAGCAGAGTGTAAAGAAGGGCCGCATCTTTAGTGGCACCCAATTCTGCATTTCATCACAACGACCCACGCCTTACAGCCCTGAGATGGCTCATCTTGCGTTAGATACCAACTAGCGCCACAGGAGCATTCGAACGCACATTGCCTAGCATTCGTGTACATCACGCAGCCCCAAGCCTTTTGTTTGCAGCATTAAGTCATCGAATTGACAAAATCTGCAATTCACAAGGCCCCTATTTACAGTAAGTTACGCACATCGGATCCTGTAAGTCGAGTCCCTGCCGTATTTACATCAAAATAGGGGAGGGGGGAGTAGCTAGATACCAACTAGCCGGAGCGCTCGAGCATAGCTTTTGCGAGCCCGCAAGTTTCCTCTCCGTGCGAGCGCGTGACGGCAAACGTCGCGCGGTCGGAATGCTATAATCCCGGCTTCCATGGGAACGATTGCACCTCCGGAACCGGGCGCGATCAGCGCCGCGCTCGCGAAATACGAGCCGGTGATCGGACTCGAAGTGCACGTGCAGCTTGCTACGCTGACGAAAGTTTTCTGCGGATGCTCCACGCGCTTTGGCGATGCGCCCAATACGAACACGTGTCCCGTGTGCCTGGGATTGCCTGGTTCGCTCCCGGTTTTGAATCGTCGCGCGCTCGAGTTGGCGATTCGCGCGTCGCTCGCGCTGCACCTCGAGGTGCAAAGCATCTCGCGTTTTGCCCGCAAGAATTATTTCTATCCCGATTTGCCCAAGGGCTACCAGATTTCACAATTTGAGTTGCCTCTCGCGCTGCGCGGCTGGCTCGAAGTGGAATTCGAGGGCGCCCGCAAACGCATTGGCATCACGCGCCTGCATATGGAAGAAGACGCGGCGAAAAATATGCACGAGGGTTTCGCCGATTCCGCCACGAAGACCTACATTGATTACAACCGCTGCGGTACGCCGCTCGTCGAAATCGTTTCGGAGCCGGATATGCGCGCGCCCGAGGAAGCCCACGCCTATCTCACCGCGCTCAAGCAGGTGCTGCTCTATTGCGAGATCAGCGATTGCAATATGGAAGAAGGCTCGCTGCGTTGCGATGCGAATGTGAGCGTGCGCCCGCGCGGCCAGGCAAAATTCGGCGAAAAGGTAGAAGTGAAAAACCTGAATTCTTTCCGCTATCTGCAACGCGCCCTCGAGTACGAAATTCGCCGCCAGGTGGACGTGCTCGACTCCGGCGGCAAAGTGCAGCAGGAAACGCGGCTGTGGAATGTGAATGGCGGCCGCACGGAGTCCATGCGCTCGAAAGAATTCGCGCACGACTATCGCTACTTCCCGGAACCCGATCTGCTCCCACTCCACGCTCCGGAAGAGATCGTTGCAAGCGTGCGCAAGGAAATGCCGGAGCTGCCCGATGCGCGCCGCGCCCGCTTCATTTCACAGTATGGGTTGACGCCTTACGATGCCGCCGTGCTTACCGACTCGCGCGCGCTCGCCGATTATTTTGAAGCCGTGGTAAGCGCAGGGGCCGCGCCAAAGACAGCGGCCAACTGGATTTCCACCGAACTGTTGCGCCGCCTAAACGATGCCGGCAGCGACATCACCGCCAGCCGTGTGAGTGCCGCGGAGTTGGCTGGCGTGATTGCTGAAGTCGAGGCCGGCCGGATCACCGCGGCAAACGGCAAAAAGGTTTTTGCGACCATGTTTGAAACGGGGCGGCCGGCAGCGGAGATCATCGCCACCGAAGGATTTCAGAAGCTGGACGACACGGCTGAAATCGAGCGCGTGTGCCGCGAAGTGATCGAAAAGAATCCGGACAATGTGGCGAAGTTTCGCGGCGGCAACGAAGGCGTCTTCAAATTCTTCGTAGGCCAGGTGATGCGCGCCACGCGCGGCCAGGCCGATCCGCAAGCGGTGAATGATGTGCTGAAACGATTGCTGGCAGGATCTTGAGTCTATGGCGGAAGAGATGTTGAGCATTGGAGACAAAGCGCCGGACTTCCGGCTCAGTTCGGCGGACGGCGGCGAGGTCTCGCTTGCAGATTTTCGCGGCAAGCGAGCGATTCTGTATTTCTTCCCGAAAGCGCTCACTCCCGGTTGAACCACAGAAGCGTCCGAGTTTCGCGACGCAAAGCCTCAATTCGACAAACTGGAAACCGCAATCATTGGCTGCAGCGCCGATCCGATCGAGGCGCTGGCGAAGTTCAAGGCGAAGTTCAAGCTGAATTTCACGCTGCTGAGCGATCCCACATTTGCGACGATCGAAGCCTATGGTGCGCGGCGCATGAAGAGTTTTCTTGGGAAGTCGTTCCTGGGAATTGTGCGCAGCTCGGTTTTGATCGGCGCCGACGGCCGCGTCGAGCAGACCTGGCCTAACGCCAAATCCAAGGGGCACGCCACGGAGGTCCTCGCCTATCTCGAAGGTCTCGAAGAGCAGAAATAGCCTGCGGAAGCTATTGCGTCGGTTGGCCGGAGCGTTCGCGATAAAACGCGATCAGGTCGGTGGCCTGCGCCGAACTCCCAAGCATGCGCAGCAAAGTGGCGACCTGCCCGCGGTGATAGGTGCCGTGGTTTACGAGGTGCTGCATCATTTCCCAAAGCGGATGGCGGTAGAGAATCCCTTTCGTATTGCGAAATTCGACCACACGCACGAGATCGGCGTTCGATAATCCGCCCACGTAGCGAGTCAGGTTCGTCTCCACATCTTTCCAGCGCGCGCGGATCGCCCCGAGATCGGGGTAATCCTCCGCTTTCGGTAGGGATGGCGGTACGCGGCCCTGCCAGCGTTCGAGGTAAAGCCATTCCACGTCCATGATGTGTGCAAGCGTGTTCCGCAAAGATCCAAAACTGCCTCCGACGGGCTGCAGAAGCTGCTCGGTGGTGAGGGTCGCGCAGGAATCCATCGTGCGGTGATCCGCCCAGAAGTTGTAATCGTAGAGCCGCGCGATCGTTTGTGCATCCATCATGGATTCTCCCGAAAGATACGAACAGTATAAAACGCCCCGCGCGTGAGGGCGAGACGATTACGCTACTCGCTTACCGTGCGGATCAGTCGCCGGTGTGGCTTGGCAAAGTTTCTACAGGAGACTCGCGACGAGGTCGCCGGGTCGCGGGCGTTTCGGGCTCGACGCCGCGCCAGCCGACGGGACGGCCTTTTACGGCCTGCGTCAGCGCGCGAAACAACACGATGTACATCATCTGGCGGTAATAGAAGCGCTGCAGAACGAGCGGCAACAGCAGCGACCAATCCTCATTCTTTTCGAGCGCGAAGGCGATGACGCAAGTGAGGAGGTCTATCAGCATGAAGGCGATAAAAAAGACGAGCGAGCGCTCGACGTCCTGCGCCGTCCACAACATGGGCAGCTGCGTGACGCGGAATTGCGCGAGGCACCAGAGCACCACCGAAATCGTGAAGAGCAAGTCGATCGCCGGTGAAAATAGGGGCAAGAGGAACTGAAACAGGAACACGTTGGGAAGCGCGATCCAGCCGAGCGTGCCATAGCGTTTGCGGCCCAGCGTGTCGCGATGCTTCCACACGGATTGCAAGGTTCCAAAAGTCCAACGGAAGCGCTGCTTGATCAGGGCGTCAGCGGTTTCGGGAGCCTGCGTGTAACCGATCGCCTCTTCGTCATAGGTGATGCGCCAACCGGCCCGGCGAATCGCAATCGTCAGGTCGGTATCTTCGGCGACGGTTTCGTTGCTGAATCCTCCGGCGGCCTGGATCGCCGCCACACGCCAGGCGCCGACGGCGCCGGGAACCACGGGAATGCAGTTGAGCAGATCGAAGGCGCGCTTTTCCAGATTTTGGCTGGTGATGTATTCGAGGGCCTGCCAGCGCGTCAGCCACCGGGTGCGATTGCCGACCTTGACGTTCCCGGCTACGGCACCAACGCGCGGATCGTAGAAGTCGCGAACCAGCATGCGAATGGCATCGGATTGGATCGAGGTATCCGCGTCAATCGTCACCACGATCGGGCTGGTGGCTTCCGAGAGAGCATGGCTCAGAGCCGCGGATTTGCCGCGATTGGGCTGATGGATGATTTTGATTTTCGGATTCGCGCCGAAATGCCGTTCGAGTAGATCCCCGGTGCTATCGAGCGAGCCATCGTTCACAACGATAATTTCAAGCTGCGAGTAATCGGATGCGAGAGCCGAGGTGACGGTCTCCACGATCACGTCTTCTTCATTGTAGGCGGGAATCAGGACACTCACAGCCGGAACAAATTCCGGATGCGGCGCCGGGTGCGGGCGAACCTTTTCGATCAATGCGAGCAGGCCGACGATCAACGCGCGTCCGCTGATCAGCAAAATGCCGAGAATGAAAACGGTGGCGATGCCCAGACGGAAGGCAAAATAAAGCCAGAAAATAAACCCATCCGCGCGGGCCGCCCAGCGTTCGCGCCCCGAAATGGCGGGCATCACCTGCGCTTCGGTCTGATTCACCAG
>Ga0209420_1001010_pt1 | contig 13873 bp, 8 predicted proteins | sample BlaSpr_A8_OM1_O1_FD_187972 | JGI IMG/M metagenome (GOLD analysis project Ga0209420, IMG submission 187972) | Forest soil microbial communities from Thunder Bay, Ontario, Canada - Black Spruce, Ontario site 2_A8_OM1_O1 (SPAdes) (version 2) | ecosystem: Environmental > Terrestrial > Soil > Boreal... | reverse complement strand
CGAGGCAGGCTGTCGACCGCGTTTGCCGCGAGCTCGCGGGCGAGCCGCGCGGCGTCGTCGTCCTCAGCGATGGGGCGCACAGCCGAACCCAACCGTCGCGGCTGTGTGGGCGCTGGATCGGGGTTGGCCATCGCAGGCCAATGCTAGACTCCCGCCCCCCGTGGAGCTCGTCGCACCGCCCGCCCCCGCCCCGCGGGCGCGGTCCAGCAGCCGGCCGCGCTTGAAGAGGCTGCGCTTTTTGCTGATCGTCATGGCCGTGCTGCTGCTCGGCCTCGTGTCCTTCGTGTTCGGCATGTTCGTGTCAATCGCCTCGGACCTGCCGTCGCTGACGCACTTCTCGCAGTACAAGAACGAGCGCAGCTCCTACCTGTACGACGACCTCGGCCACCCGATCGGCGTGCTGACCCAGCAGAACCGGGTGATCGTTACCGCCGAACAGATCCCCCAGCTGGTCAAGGAGGCCGTGATCTCGATCGAGGACAAGCGCTTCCAGACCAACAGCGGAATCGACATTCGTGGCATCGCGCGCGCGTTCGTAGACGACATCGAGCACAAGGGCGCCGTGCAGGGCGCCTCCACGATCGAGCAGCAGTTCATCAAGAACGCGCTGCAAGCCCAGTCGCACCGCACGATCTTCGAGAAGCTGCGCGAGGCCGCGCTGGCCTACCAGCTGTCACACAAGTGGTCTAAGGAAAAGATCATCACGGCCTACCTCAACACGATCTACTTCGGCAACGGCGCCTACGGGATCGAGGCGGCCGCCCAGACCTACTTCGGCCAGGAAGTCAACCACGTGGGCTGCGGCACGCCCGGTCACGAGCTGTGCGTCCAGCAGCTGCAGCCATGGGAGGCGGCGCTGCTGGCCGGAATCATCCAGTCGCCCAGCGAATACGACCCCGCCATCCACCCCGCGCTGGCCAAGGAGCGTCGCGACGTAGTCCTGCGCCAGATGCTCGACCAGGGCTACCTGACGCGACCGGTTTATGAAGAAAGCGTCAACCAGGCGCTGCCGTCGCCTCGCGAGATCCAGGCCCCCCAGGAGCAGACCGTAGAAGGCGTCGACGCAGGCTACTTCACCAGCTGGGTCCAGCAGCAGGTGATCGAACGCTACGGCACGCGCGCGTTCAACGGCGGGCTGAAGATCCGCACGACGCTCGACCTGGAACTGCAGCGCGCGGCCGAACAGGCGGTCAACAACTACCTCGCCTATCCGGAAGGCCCGACCGCGTCGCTGGTCGCGATCGAAAACTCGACCGGCGAGGTGCGCGCGATGGTGGGCGGGCGCAACTACGACGCAAGCCCCTTCAACCTGGCCACCGAGGGCGAGCGCCAACCGGGCTCGTCGTTCAAGGCGTTCGACCTGGCGGCCGCTTTGGAGGACGGCATCTCGCCCTACTCGGTGTGGACGTCCAAGGAGAAGGAATTCATCGTCCCCAACACCGGCGGGCACGAACGCTTCGTGGTGCACAACGACGAAGGCAACTACACCGGCGAGAACACCCTGATCAACGCGACCGCCTACTCGGACAACTCGATCTACGCCGAAGTCGGCCTGAAGGTCGGCACCGAACGGATCGCAGACCTGGCCCACCGGATGGGGATCACCACGCCGCTGTCGACCAACCCCGCGATGACGATCGGTGGGTTGACGGTGGGCGTGACCCCGCTGGACATGGCCCACTCCTACGAGACGATCGCGCACGGCGGTCGGCGGGTCAGCGGCACGATGGCCGAAGACTGGGATCCGGTCGGGATCCAGGAAGTCGAAGCGGGCGGAGCGCCGCTGCCGGACGGCTCTCGTCACGATGTCAACACAGTCAAGACGCTGCCGGTGCTGCCCCCCGAAGTGGCCTCCACCGAGACCTCCATGCTGGAAACGGTGCTCCAGTACGGCACCGGAAAAGCTGCCGCCCTCGGCCAGTTCGCCGCGGGCAAGACGGGCACCACGTCCAACTACGGCGACGCCTGGTTCGTGGGCTGGGACTCCAAGTACACGGTCGCCGTGTGGGTGGGTTACCCCAACAAGCTGATCCCCATGACCAGCGACTTCGACGGGGGGCCGGTCCTCGGCGGCACCTATCCGGCGCTGATATGGCACGACTTCATGACCTCGGCACTGCAGATCGACAAGACGCGCGCCGAAGAAGCGACAGCAGCGAAGACCAAGAAGGAAGACAAGGAAGGTAAGCAGACGAGCACGTCGCGCACAACCGGCACGTCCGAATCGAGCGCGCCGTCGACAACGAGCGCCACCCCCGCCCAGACTCCGGGCCAACAGCCGGCGGGCTCTGGCAAGGCCAACGGCAGGCCCTCCACACCGGGCGGCGCCAATGCGGGCAACGAACCTGCGGGGGCGCCGCAGGGTGCGGCCACGCCAGAACGCGCTCCCGTCGTGCCATCGGCGCCCGCACCCCAGCAGGAAGCCCCCGCCACGCCGTCGGCCCCCGCATCCTCTGCGCCGCAGACGCCATCTTCGGCGTCTCCCGCGCCGCCGAGCAGCTCGCAGACCGGCGGCGTCGGCCCGGGCGGCTGAGAAACCTCTTCGAGCGTCAGCGCGCGACCGGGGTCGGCGCCTGGCCGCGACCCCTCGCGAGCTGCGGGCGCGGACGTGACACGTAGGGACTGTCCGCCGCGCAAAAGCGCCACGGCAGGTCGACCGCGCGGCTGATCCCGATGCGGGTGCCGAGTACCACCCGCGGCTCCAGCCAGTCGCCCTGGCGCGGCCCGATGCGCACCGGCCCGCGCGCAAGGGAGCAGCCGTTCTCGCGCAGCGACACGCCGAGCGCCTGCGTCAGCTTGCCCGGCCCCGAGCACAGATCCCGCTCGCGCACCGCGCCTGCGCCGCGCAGCTGCCGGCGCGCGTACATCGCATCCAGGCCGAAGCTGGGCGCGAGCGCGCGGATGAGCACTCCCGCGCCCACACCCTCGGGCTCGCACACTGCGTTGAGCAGAACATGGATGCCGTAGGAGCGGTACACGTACGCGCGCCCGGGCGGGCCGAACAGCGTGCGTGTGCGCGGAGTCACCCCGACGAAGGCGTGGCATGCGGGCTCGCTGTCGTGGTAGGCCTCCGTCTCGACGATCACCCCACCGGCGTCCCCGTGCTCGACCGTGCAGCCGATCAGGTCGCGGGCGACGTCGAGTACCGGGCGAGCGTAGAAGTCGGCGGGCAGCGCATCCATCACAGCGCCCGCGCCGGCCCGAGCGACAGAGCCCGCGCGTTCACGCACGGGTGGCCCCCGCGAGCTCGGCGCGGGCAAGGTCGAGCTGCTCGCGCACGCGCGCCAGCGAGGTGCCGCCCTCGGAGACCTTGGACTCCAGCCACGAGGCCTGCTCGAGCGCGCTGCGGTACTCGTCCTCGTGGTCGGCCAGCACCTGGCTGTGCGCGGCGAGCTGCTCGCGCGTGAGCTGCGACAGAGCCTGGCCGGCGTCGAGCGCGGTGCGCACGAGGCCAGCAACGACGCCGTGGGCCTCGCGGAAGGGCACGTCCAGACGCACCAGCAGGTCGGCGATGTCGGTCGCGGCGATCATCTCGTCGGCAGCGGCAGCGCGCATGCGCTCGCGGTCAAAGCTCACCCCGGCGACCATGCCGGTTGCGGCCGCCAGCTCCAGATCGAGCGTGTCGACGGTGTCGAACAGATGCTCCTTGTCCTCTTGCAGATCCTTGTTGTAGGTCAGCGGCAGGGCATGCATGACGCCGTGCAGTGCCGACAGATGGCCGACCACGCGAGGGGCCTTGGCGCGCAGCAGCTCGGCCGCGTCGGGGTTCTTCTTCTGGGGCATGATCGACGAGCCCGAGCTCCATGCGTCGGGCAGCTCGCAGAAGCCGAACTCGGCGCTTGACCACAGCACGAGCTCTGCGCCCAGCCGCGACAGATGGGTGGCGCAGGTGGCGGCCGCGCTGAGGAAGTCCAGCACGAAGTCGCGCCCGGAGACCGCGTCGATCGAGTTTGCAACCACGTCTGAGAAGCCGAGCTCGCTCGCCACCTGATGGCGGTCGGTGTCGAAGTTGACGCCAGCCAGCGCGCCCGCGCCCAGCGGCAGGCGCCGGCACTCGCTCTCGGCGTACGCAAAGCGCGAGCGGTCGCGCGCGAGCATCCAGAAGTACGCCAACAGGTGATGGCCGAGATACACCGGCTGAGCGCGCTGCAGATGCGTGTAGCCGGGCATCGGCCAGTCGACGTGCTCCTGCGCGCGCGCCAGCAGCGCTGCCATCAGAGCTGCGATCGCCTCCTGCGCAGCCACGCAGCGCTCGCGCGTGTACATGGCCAGGTCGGTCACCACCTGGTCGTTGCGCGAGCGGGCCGCGTGCAGCCTGCCGCCCACCGGACCTGCGATCTCGGTCAGGCGCCGCTCGATCGCCATGTGGATGTCCTCGTCGCCGGCCGCGAAAGGGAACCGCTCCTCGCGCAGCTCGGCCTCTACCTCGTCCAGGCCCGCCAGCAGCGCGTCGCGATCTCCCGGCGCGATGATGCCACGGTCGGACAACATCTTCGCGTGCGCGCGCGACTGCGCGACGTCCTGGGGCCACAGACGCCTGTCGAAGGCGATCGATGAGTTCAGGCGCTGAAAATCGGGATGCTGGGGCTCATGAAAGCGCGACACGGGCGATCAGTCTACGCACGGCGCGACCTCCCCTGCTCAACCCTCCGATTCAACTCGGCCCTTCTACACGCGTGCCCATCTCAGCCGTGTATCACCCTGCCAGTCAGCCTCACGCGACTCGCCGCGTAAGCATCCTTCGCTTCTGCGACATACCACGATCTCCCAGTGTGGCACTACATCACCTTTAACGCCCTGCGCGAAATCTCCACGGTCCATCGACATGGTGTAGGGTCTTATCGCACCAGGGGATCCTCCCGACGTCGGGAGATCGCCACGGACAACAAGGTGACTTTCAGCGGTCGCTGAGGCAACCGACAGGCCAGGAGACAGTGGCTTGTCCGAGCCGCGGCAAACGCGTCGTGGTTTGTGCGTGAGCGCCCAGGCGGCGCCTAACGATTACCTGGGCTCCATCATCAGGAGCGAATGCAACGGAACTCCGAGTCGCCCTCGACCCGCGTGGGCACTCCCTCGCCATACCAAGTTCCACCTCCTGTAGCACTGTCTGCATCACCCGCTTCATCTCCAGCTGAGCGAACGCAGCAGCGACGCAGTGGCGAACGCCGCTGCCGAAGGGTATCCAGGTGTAGTTGCCGGGCGGGCGAGCGAGGAAGCGCTCGGGCATGAAGCTGAAGGGGTGTGTATAGATGTCATCGCGATGGTGAACCAGGTGGATGCAGGCAGCAACCGTTGTGCCGGCCGGGATCTCATAGCCGCCGAGGCGCATCGGCTCGACCAGGCCGCGCATCACCAGCGGCACCGCCGGACACAGGCGCAGGATCTCTTTGACCACCGCGTCCATGTATGCCTCGCACGCGCCCGTCAGCACCTCTTCGCGCAGGCGGACCATCTTGTCGGGATGGTGCAGCAGGCACACAAACGCCCATGCCAGGGAGGTCGCGGTCGGCCCATCCGAGAGCAGCGTGATCAGTTCGTCGCGCAGCTCCTGCTCGGTCATCGGCAAGCCATGCTCGTCATAGGCCTGCTCGAGCATCGACAGGATGCCCTCGTCCTGTGGCCGACCAGGCGCCGCGCGCCGGCGGCGCACCTCGTCGAGCAGGGCCGCTTCCACGGGCGCCATCACCTTTTCAAAGCTGGCGCTGTGCACAAGCCAGCGCGAGCCGAACGTGGCCAGCGCAGCCAAGCGCGAGGCTTGGTTGAGCCAGCCTGTCAGGCGCTTTAGCAGCACCCGCAAGCGCTCCATGCTCTCACCCTCGGTGCTGCCGAAGGTCGCTCGCATGACCACCTCGTTGCTGATCGCTTGCATGCGCGGCCACAGGGCGAATGGCTCCCCCACAGGCCAGCGCGCGATCTCGCGGCGAGCCACCTGCACCATCATCTCCCCGTAGCCATGCATCCGTGCACCGTGAAAAGCGGGCAGCATGAACCGCCGGTGGGTCATGTGCTCGGGCTCGTCCAGGAGCATCACCGAGCGCTGCCCCAGCAGTGGTACGAGCACGGGGTTCGCTTCACCTGCGCCTGCGCGCACGAGCTGCGGGGCGATCGTGAGCACCCTGCCCACATCCTCGGGGTCGCTCACAAAGATCCACGGCCGCCCATCCCGGATGCGCAAGGTGAAAGTGTCACCGTAGCGGCGCCGCGAGCTTGCCATGAACGACAGTGGGCGCAGCGCCCAGCCGGCCGCCTGAAGTGCGCGGTGCATCCGCGGCCCCGGTGGCAAAGCGGCGTGTGTCTTGGCGTCAGGACCCATCTCGCCGCTCACCCCGCTAAGTGAAGCCGTTACGGGCATGCGGCGTTGAGAAGATGCGTTTACTCACCACGAGTCGTATGGTGACGCGTCCAGGCTCGACAATCCAACCACAGTGCGCAATCACGGTGAGAGCGGATCGGACCGGGCTTCACGCACCAGTGCCTTAATCGGTTAAAGGAGCGGCCTTAAACGCCGCTGATCCGGGTTCGAGACCCGGCTGGTGCATCGACAGCTCACGCCTTTCCCTGCATTCATGCTTACCCTCAACCTGTTCGACTACTTCGAGACCGCCGTCGAGCTTGGTGGGGCGGGCGCTCGCTGGGCGGCTCGCACGCCGCTGCGCCCAAGCGATCGCTTTGACCTGAAGCTCGTGCCGCGCTCTCCCGACTGGCGCCAGGACAACTCCGCGCTCAAGACCCTGGAGCGCCTCGAGCGCGAGTCGTGGGTAGCCAGTTTGCAGCACAACGGCGCCGGCGTCGAGTTGCGCTTGGATGACGGTTGGATCGAAATGATCGGCAACGCCTTCGAGGAAGGCGACCCCTGCGAGGAGCGACTTTCGGACCTCGCGCAAGGCGGGCGTTTCTGCGTGCAGTTCTGGGATGCCAATGCGACCAAGGCCCTGCACGTCGGGCATTTGCGCAACCTGGCGATCGGCAACGCCGTTGCGGCGGCGCTCACCCAGGCGGGCGCACAGGTCGAGCGGCGGGCGCTGATCTCAGACGCGGGGCGCAGCATGGGCGAGGCGATGGCGGGCGTGGTGAAGAGCGGCCGCCACGCACAGGCCTGGCCAGAGCGTGACGAGAAGAGCGACCACTTCGTAGGCTGCTGCTACGCGGATTACGTGGCCGCTGGCAGGTCGTTCAACGGGAAGGCGGGCGAGCATCCGGAGGACTCGCTGACACGAGAGCTGACGATGCGAAACGACGATGCCGACGAGCTGCTGCGGCGCGTGCTGTCCGGTGACCGTGAGGCGCTGGAGCTTTGGTACAAGACGCGCGCTTGGGCGATCGCGGGCCAGCGCAAGACCCTGCAACGGCTTGGGATCGCCTTCGACCGAGTGTTCTTCGAGTCGGACTTTCTCTCTGTGGCCGCCGAGCTGACCGCGTGCGGGCTGCGCGACGGACTGCTGCACAGGCGCGAGGACGGCGTGGTCGTCTACCCGACAGGGCGCAGGGACTTCGATGAATTTCCGCTCGTGCGTTCCGATGACCTGCCCACCCAGCACATGCGCGCACTCGCCTACTGGATGGCGGCACCGGGGCTCGACGACATGATCTCCGTGCAGGTGTGTGGAGCGGAGTGGGTCTCACATGTCATCTGCCGACGCCAGCTGATGGACCGGCTGATGCCTGACGGCGGGGTGGGAATGCACCCGAGCAGCGACATCTTCCACGGGATGGTCTCCCGCCAGAAGCGGGCGGTCGCCTCGAGCGAGGAGGGCGCGCTGCTGATCGACCAGCTGACCGAGTGGTTGGAGGATCAGATCGAGCGAGACGCTTGCGCCGAGGAGGTGCTGGGGCGGCTTGGCTCGGCAGAGCGGGTCGCGGGACAGGTGGCGCTCGGGTACTTCGTGGGGCGACCTGTCGCTTCACGCGTCGACTTCCAGGCGGAGAAGCTGCTTGACACGCACGCGAACCCCTGTTGGGAGCTCGTACGGGCGCGAGCGCATGCGGGTCGGCCACCAGCGCGGACCGTTCGGCGTGCCGACGATCCCGACTACCGCTTCGCGGTCGTGCAGTCCGAGCTTCACCGTCGTCACCTGCGCCTGGCCGTGCACCACCTCGACGCCGGCCCGCTCGCTCGCTACGTGACCCACCTTGCGCGCTGGTATCTGGAGCGGGATCGCAGTGACTCGGTGCGGCGCGTCGTCCACACGCTGCTCGACCGCGGCGCGCGAGGAATCGGCCTGGAGGAGATCCGATGACGACGCTACTTATCGACAACTATGACTCTTACACGTACAACGTGTTTCACATCCTCGCGGACGTATCGGGCGAGGAGCCGATCGTGATCAAGAACGACACCTTGTCGTGGGGGGCGCTCTCACGCTGGGACTTCGATGCGATCGTGATCTCGCCGGGACCGGGGCACCCCGATCGTTGGCACGACTTCGGCGTGTGCAGGGATATCCTACGCTGGAGCGAGGTGCCGATCCTGGGCATCTGTCTGGGCCATCAAGGGCTCGGACGCCTGCTCGACGGGATGGTCGGCGCGGCGCCTCGGGCGATGCACGGTCGGCTCAGCCCCGTGCGCCACGTCGCCAGCGGACTGTTCGCAGGCATTCCCCAGGGCTTCTCGGTCGTGCGTTACCACTCGCTCGCTGTCACCGGCCGCATCGGCCCGGAGGGTCGCGTGACCGCGTGGACCGACGAGGGCGTGGTTATGGGGATCGAGCACCGTCGCCGCCCGATCTGGGGAGTGCAGTTCCATCCGGAGTCCTTCTCGACCGAGCACGGCCGCGCGCTGGTCGAGAACTTCTATGCGCTCGCGCGTGCACGCAAGCCTGCGCGCTCACCCGGCTCTCGGCGCCTGGTCACGCCCGCCCAGCGCCAACCCGAGCCTTCCCATACACCCCCGGGCCAGCCCTTGTCCATGCGCACCATCGAGGGAGAGCCGTCGAGTGAGCTCGTGTTCGAGAGGCTGTTCGGCGAGGCCGACTATGCCTTCTGGCTGGACAGCGCCGACGCGCCGACGCGCCTGGCCCAGTGCTCCTACATGGGCACCAGCGCAGGCGCCGACAGCTGCGTGCTCGAATACGACGTCGAGCACACCGCGGTCACCATACGCCGCGCGAGCTCCACCGCGGTGGAGCACTGCTCGATCTTCCAGGTACTCGACCGTGAAATGGCCGGCAATGCGATCGAGCCGCCCGCAACAGTGACGAGCGGCCTGCTCGGCGGCTTTGTCGGCTACCTGGGCTACGAGTGCAAGGCCGACTGCGGCTCGCCCAACGTCCATCGCTCCGCCCTTCCGGATGCGACGATGATGCTCGCCAACCGCGTCGTCGCGATCGATCACGTGCGCAAGCTCACCCACCTGATCGCTCTTGGCGCGGACGACGAATCGCTTGCCGAGCGCTGGCTTGACGATGCGCAGGCAGTCGTGCGCGAGGTGCTCGAGGCACCACCGTCGCTGACCTCGCCACAACCGGCGCTCGCCGATGGGGACACTCCGGTCGCGCCGGTGAGGTTTCGCTGTGAACGCGGGCGTCGCCAGTACCTGGCGGATATCGCCCGGGTGCAGGGCGCGCTTGGCGCTGGCGAGTCCTACGAGGTGTGCCTGACCGACCAGATCTCGACGGTCGAGAGCCCAGAGCCGTTTGAGCTGTATCGCGTTCTGCGACGCACCAACCCGGCGCCGTTCGCCGCTTATCTGAAGCTGGGCGAGATCGTGATCGTCAGCTCCTCCCCCGAGCGCTTCCTGTCGATCGACCGCGAGCGTCGCGTACAGGCACGGCCGATCAAGGGCACCGCGTCGCGTTCGCAGAACCCTGTTCGCGACAAGGCGGCACTGGAGGAGCTCCTGCACGACGAGAAGACCTTCGCCGAGCACCTGATGATCGTAGACCTGCTGCGCAACGACATGGGACGGGTCTGCGAGGTGGGCAGCGTGCGCGTGTCGGAGTTCATGGCGGGCGAGCGCTACAGCACGGTGCATCAACTCACGTCGACGATCGTCGGCGCGCTCGCCAAGGGACGCACGCCGGTCGATTGCGTGCGCGCCTGCTTCCCCGGCGGATCGATGACCGGCGCGCCGAAGTTGCGCACGATGGAGATCATCGACGACATCGAGCGCGAGGCGCGAGGCGTGTACTCCGGCGCCCTCGGCTACTTCGGCCTCGACGGCAGCGTCGACCTGAGCATCGTCATACGCACGATCGTGCTGCGACCGGGTCGCACCACGATCGGCGCGGGTGGCGCGATCGTGATGCAGTCCGATCCCGAGCAGGAGTTCCAGGAGCTTCTCCTCAAGGCCCAAGCGCCGATGGCGGCGATCGCCCAGACGGTTACCGCCAGCGCCGCGCGCGACGCGTGGATCGTCGAGTGCGAGTCGTGAGCGGACTGCTGATGATCGAGCAGCAACCGAACACGCCAGCCGTTCAACCGTGGCTGCTCAGCAGGTCGGGCGTAAGGCTTGAGGGGCACGACCACGACGGACGCCTGTCTCAGCTGCGAGCGGGATTGGCGCGCCACCCAGCGGTGCGATCGGCGGCGGCGTGGCAGGCGAGCACCGCAGAGGTGCAGCTCGCGCTCGGCGCGCTGCACGATCGCGCATACCTGTCCGCACTGGCCGGTGTCCGCTGCGAGGAGCCCGTTCTGATGGCCCAGTTCGCGGCCCCTGGCATGGCGCCCGACACTCCCGTCTGCGCCGGCGTGGCCAAGGCCGCATACGAGGGCGTGCGCACGGCGATCGTCGCGGCCAAGGCTGTCGCGAGCGGGGAGCGCTTCGCATACGCGCTATGCCGCCCGCCCGGCCACCACGCCGGCCCGGGGTGGCTCGGCGGCTGCTGTTATTTGAACAACGCCGCCGCTGCCGCACAAACGCTGCGAGACCGCGGCGTGCGGCCGGTCGCGATCCTCGATCTCGACATCCACTACCCCAACGGCACCGCGGCCATCGCAGAGCGCTTAGACGATACGCGGCTGCACTCGCTGCATAGCTGGCCGGTGGTGAACGTCGCGTCGCAGTCGGCCCAGCCGCGCACCGAGCGTGAGCGGATCGTCGAGTTCAGGCGGGCGCCCGCTGAAGATCACTACCTCGGCGAGCTTGCCGAGTCGATCGACCTGCTCGCCAGGTCCGCCGCCGCGATCGTCCTCTCGCTCGGCTACGACACCGTGGGGGGCGACCCGCACGGTTGTTGGCAGTTCTCGCCGGAGATCTTCGTCGAGATCGGGCGGCTGCTCGCCGGCGCGCAATTGCCGGTCTGCATCGTCCAGGAGGGCGGCTATGCGCTGGACTCGCTGGCCGACTGCGCCCACGCGTTCGTGCGCGGCCTGCTCGGGCGCTATCCCCCGCCCGCAAGCCGGTAGGCGGTTATTTCGGGCGTCTGTGAGCTTTCGAGCTCGGCTCCGGCGGGCGCGATCAGGGTGTCGCCGGCGACGGTCACGCCGGTGTTGGTACCGGCCGGCAGCTGGCTTTCCCAGACAACGCTTCCGCTGCTCGCGTCCAACGCATACAGCTTGCCGGCGAACGTGGTCGCAAACACGAGATCGTTGACCGCCGTGACCGCGCCGAAGGCCGGCGAGGGGAGCTTTCGCTCCCACTCGACCGCCCCGGTCGCAACGTTCAATGCGGCCAGTTCGCCGGTCGACGGGCCTGGTTCCTGAGGTTCGGAGGGCGTGACGATTGTCACGGGATGATTGACGACAGGCACGAACACCGTCGAGCCGCTCATCGCCATCGGGGCGATCACGCCGCCCAGCAGTCCGGGATAGACCGTCTCGGGCGTCCTCAGCCTGGAGTATTCGTGTTTCATCGCGTACAGGCCGTCGTTGTCGTGGCCGTTGTGGATTCCCACCGAGCGCTTCCACAGCAGCTTCCCGCTTGCTGCATCCAAGGCCAGCACGAAGCCCGCCTTGCCAGCCGCGATGACCACGCGCCTGCCACCGACCTGGGCAAGGATCGGCGGGTCCTGCAGATCGCGGTCATACAGGTCGTGAGGCGTCAGCTGGTAGTACCACGCCAACCTGCCGGTGGCCGCGTTGAGCTTGACGATGGAGTCCGTGTACAGGTTCGGGCCAGGCCTGCTCGAACCCCATGGGAACTGGCTCGTTCCCGGGAAAGGCGCCGGATTGCCGGTGCCGATGTACATGTAGCCCTGTTGGTCGAACGCGGGCGAGTACCACAGGCCTCCACCGGAGTTGATGCTGGCGCCTGCAGGGGACCACAGGTCTTGCGGCGCGGTGTTGAAATGCCACAGCCTGCGGCCGGTCTTGGCATCCAGCGCCCACAGAATGCCGACCGCACCGCTGCCGTAGAACTCTTCCACAGTGCCGGGCACAGTCGACACGTAGACGATTCCGTGGTGGTAGCCGGGCGCCATGTCGATTCCCTCGTGCCGGTCGCGCACGAGCGTGACCGACCAGATCTGCCTGCCGGTCCTCTCGTCGAGCGCAAACGCGGCCGCCTGGGTCGCGCCGAGCACCTCGCCTCCAGCAACCACCAGGCCGTTGGGCCCCTGGTCGGGCGATTCGTAGGTCTTGGTCCATAGGACCTTGCCCGTCTTCAGGTCGATCGCCTGGACGTTCGAGTCGAGATCCTGCGAGAAGATCACGCCGTCACTGACGATCGGTGACGACGAGTAGCTGCCGTACTCGCTTTTGGCGATCAGCGGCATCGTCCACACGACGTGGAGCTTGGAGACCGTGGCTCTGTCGATCGGGCCGCCGACATAACGAGTGTTGGACGTGTTCACATTCGGGTAGCCCGAGCCCGTGACAAGCGGGCTCGACCCCGACGAGGAGTCAAGCGACAGCAGCGCCAAGGCCACCGCTGCCACGACGATCACCGCCGCCGCCACGAGCCGGCCGGCCTTGGGGATCCTGCTCGGCAGGCCTTGACCGTCGGGCTCTCGGCGCGCTTGTTGCTCAAGCGTGGGCATCGGCCAGCTGTCGTCTGGGGGGACGGCTGCCTGCCCTCTCGGCCAGGCAGAACGGCTGCAGAACCCGGTCGGCGAGGATGCCCAGCGAGCCGAGATTGGCGAAGCCGGGTCCCTGGCTCAGCCCGGCCAAACCAGGGATGTGAAGCCTCGGTTGGAGGCCATCCAGCTCGAGAAAGCGCCCTATCGTGAGCTCCTTCTCGGGCGAGCCATCCCAGACCGGACCGACGCAGCGCTCGACCTGCGCTTGCGCGTTGGCTGAGAGAAGGACGCGCAGCTGCGCCAGCAGGTCAAAGCCGGTGCAGTTGATCAGGTAGTCGTGCTCGTTGCTTGCCACGCCCGTCTCGCAGGCGTGCTCGACGCGCACCGCGCGACCAGCGCGAGCCGAGGCGACGTGCACGACGCGACCCACCACGAAGCGACAGCGCTGGTCATAGCCAAACGCCGCCAAGCGGTCGGGGCCGAACACGCCCCTGTCGCTGCGGCGGATGAAGTCGCGGCGCGTCTGGAGACCGAGCGACGGCCAGTCGACCGAGTCTGGATTGGAGAAGATGCGATTCTCCACGAAGCTCTCCACCCGGCTCATGGGCAGGTCGGGCGTGTAGATCGTCAGCTGCGCGTCGGGTCTGATCGTGCGTACGAGCTCCATGCAGCTGAGCGCGCTCTCGCCGCCACCGACGATCGCGACATCCGAGCTCAGCTCGATCGGGGCGCGCGCGATCCGCGTGCGCCCGCTGTCGCAGTCCAGCACGCGCGGCGCAGCGTCGAGATCGTGGGGGATCGTGCGGTGTACGCCCGGTCCTGTGAGCACGAACGCGCGGCATGAGTACCGGAGCGGTCCCTGCTCGCTTGCGACATCGATGAGCCAACGATCGCCGCTTGCGCTCAACGACACGCGAGCGACCTGGCCGCGCAGCACACTGACTCCCTCCGTCGCACGCGACAAGACCCATGCCAGGTAC
>Ga0209420_1001008_pt1 | contig 13878 bp, 8 predicted proteins | sample BlaSpr_A8_OM1_O1_FD_187972 | JGI IMG/M metagenome (GOLD analysis project Ga0209420, IMG submission 187972) | Forest soil microbial communities from Thunder Bay, Ontario, Canada - Black Spruce, Ontario site 2_A8_OM1_O1 (SPAdes) (version 2) | ecosystem: Environmental > Terrestrial > Soil > Boreal... | reverse complement strand
GTGATCGAGCAGGTGGAGATTGGGATCGATGCGCCGGACTTCCCTACCGCGCTGCGAGCGGCGATGCGGCAAGCGCCAGATGTGATTGTGGTGGGCGAAATGCGCGATCCGGAGACAGCCAGGATTGCTTTGTCGGCCGCCGAGACTGGGCACCTGGTGTTCACGACCCTGCACACGACCGACGCAGCTTCAACGGTTTCGCGCATTGCCGACTCGTTTCCCCATGAGCGGCAACACTCAGTGCGCGCGGAAATGGCAATGGCATTGGCTGCGATTCTGACCCAGACCTTGATTCCGCGGCGGAATGGTGGGCGAGTCCCGGCGGCGGAGCTACTGATTGTGGGCTACGGAGCACGGCAGCATATTCGCAAGAACGCGCTGCAGCATTTGCAGCAGGAGATCACCATCACGCGCAAGCAGGGCTCGTTTACGCTGGAGGAGTCGTTGGCGCAGTTGGTGTTTCAAAGTGAGTTGGGGCGGGAAGATGCGATGGTGCGGGCGCTGCATCCCGAGGATCTGGATGTGATGCTGAAGGCGAAGGGATTTTAGGGTTACTGCGGCTTTCCCCCAGAGAGCGTGAGAAATGGGTCGCCCGGCTGACCGACCGATACTGACCGACCCATGCTGACCGACCCATGAAGTCCTGATGTGCCAGATACCTTTAAAGATGGGGAGCGGGGCGGCTATGAGGGATGCCACGGGCAGGAGTCACGGCACCGCTGTGGCAAACAGATTCGCCGTTCCATCGCTCTGGTGTACCTAAGTGTCTAACAATGCGGTTTCGGCTGGCGCGTATAGAATTAGGATGGCATTAGGATTGGTAGTTCCCCCATGAGCTTGGACCCAACGAACGCGCCTCGTAGGCCTCGTCCTCCTGACCATCTGGAACGAGAAGAATCTCAATTATGGCGATGGGCGCTGGGATTCATGGTTCTGCTGGCCGTCGCGCTGTCTGCGCTGCTGTGGGAACGGCTGGAGAACATTCCGTATCAGCTGCGCGCCATTCCCGTTGGGGTGCTGGTTCTGTCGATTTTATTTGCCGTGTATGCCTACGGGCGACGGCGCGAAGTCGGCGACCTCAAAGTACTGCTGCATGGGTTGCAGGAGCACGTGGGCGCAGCCCCTTCCGAAGAGCAACTCGATCAGCTCAGCCAGGTGATTCTGCGCTCGCAACGCAACTTCAAGGAGTTGATCGATTCCTTCGATGACCCGGCATGCGCAGTGTCGCTCGATGGTACCTTGCGAACCGTGAACAAGCGGATCACCGAGATAACCGGGACAACTTATTCCGAACTGATCGGGCGCAAAATCTACGACTTCGTCGATGAGCCGACGCAGGCAGACGTGGAACCGAGCCTGGGACGCTTCTTGGAAAAGAAGCGTTGGACCGGAACCGTGAAGATCCGATTGAAGAACAGTTCCCGGCCTCTTTATTTTGAGTGTGTGCTGAATGGAATTGTCAAAGGCGACGAACTTGCAGGCGTGAGCATGATGGGACGCGACGTGACGGAACAGCGCGAGAAAGAGATGCGTTTCACCGAATTGTTCGAGACCTTGCAGGAGGGCGTTTACTTCAGCACTCCGGAGGGACAACTGCTGGACTCCAATCCGGCGCTGGTGAGCATGCTGGGATATACGGAGAAAGGGGACCTTCTGTCGGTGAAACCGGCGGCGTTGAATTTCGATCCGGGACCACCGGTGCTGGGGCGGGCGGTGGACGATCGCGGGGGGGTGCGCACCCGCGAAATTAAACTGCGGCGCAAAGACGGAGCCGCGGCCATTTTTCTGGATTCCTCGCGAGCCGTTTGGGACACATCGGGAAACATCATCCGCTATCAGGGAACGCTGGTGGACATCACGGAAAAGCGGAAGATGGAACGGCAACTGGCGCAGCAGGAGGAATTTCGCAGCCGGCTGCTAGAAAGCTTCCCGGATTTGATTCTGGTGGTGGATCTCGAGGAACGCTACACGTTCGTCAGTGCGCGGGCTCGCGAACTTCTAGGCTACGAACCCCAGGACATGCTGGAGAAGAAAATCTCTGACCTGGAAAACCACTCGCCAGAGATGGCTTCCCTTTATCACTCTGTGGTTTCCGGTAAGCAAGCCTTCGGGTCTGCGGAATATGGAGCACGGCACCGCGATGGAAGCTGGCGGACGATGCGAGCGGCGGGCAGCCAATTGGTGGACGCGGAGGGCGGAATCAGCGGCGTCATTATTTCCGTACGCGATATTACGGTCGAACGAAAGCTGGAACAGCAGATTGTGCAGAGCGAGCGTCTGGCGGCAATGGGCGCGATGATTGGGGGCGTCGCCCACGAACTGAACAATCCTCTGACCAGCATCATGGGCGTAAGCGAGCTGCTGCAGGATACCGAGACCAACGAGACTTCGCGCAAGCAGCTCGCCATGTTGCAGCAGCAGGCTCGACGAGCAGCGGAGATCGTGCAAAACCTCACCTATTTCTCGCGGCCGCCCGCTGCGGGCAAGAGCAGAATCAATTTGGTGGAGGTGGTGGAGCGAACGCTGAATTTGCACGCTTATTCGCTGCGCAGGAACAACATCACGATCGACTTTCTGAAAGAGGCTGCGGTGCCGTACGCGCTGGGCGATCCTCACCAATTGATGCAGGTCTTCCTGAATCTGATTCTGAACGCGGAGCACGCGATCCGCGAGATCCGGGATAAAGGGACGCTGAGAATTCGGTTGGGCAAAGGGGACAGCTCGGTATGGGTGAGTTTCCACGATGACGGGCCCGGCATTTCCAAGGAAAGCATGGCCAGCATCTTCGATCCCTTTTACACGACCAGGCGACCGGGGCGCGGAACGGGATTGGGGCTGAGCATTTGCAAGTCTGTGCTGAAGGAGCACAAGGGCAGCATTGAAGTGGCCAATTCGCAGGACGGCGGGGCGGTATTTACGGTTACGCTGCCGGCATCGACGGCGGGTTGAGGCTTCTTCGCGACCGCGCGTTCGATTTTCTTGCCGTATCCGCTTCTGAAGATGAGCGCGGAGCTACCCTCCCAGTTGGACAGTCAAGGCAGCCGTCTCTGACCAGCCCTTTTTAACGCTCGACGGCCATAGCCACCGCGTTGCCTCCGCCTAGGCAGAGGGCGGCGATGCCGCGGTTCACATCGCGGCGAATCATCTCATAGATCAGCGTGACCAGGACGCGCGCGCCGCTGGCGCCAATGGGGTGGCCGATGGCTACCGCACCGCCGTTCACGTTGACTTTATCGGGATCGAGATTCAATTCCCGCATTACGCCCAGCGCCTGAACTGAAAAAGCTTCGTTGAGTTCGTAGAGATCGACATCTTCGTTTTTCCAGCCCGTCTTCTCCCAGATGGTGCGAACGGCGCCGACGGGAGCCATCATCACCCATTTGGGTTCGACCCCGCTGGTCGCCTGGGCAACGATGCGAACCATGGGTTTCGCACCCAGTTCGCCGGCACGCTGCGCGCTTGTGACCACCACGGCAGCGGCGCCGTCGTTGACCCCGGGCGCGTTGCCAGCGGTGACGGTGCCGTCTTTCTTGAAGGCGGGCTTCAAGGATCGCAGCACTTCGATGGTCGTGTCCTCGCGCGGACTTTCGTCTTTTTCGAAAATCGTGGGCGCCGCGCCTTTCTTCTTCGCGGGAATCTCAACGGGAACGATCTGCGATTTGAAGCGGCACTCCTTAATTGCAGACAGCGCTTTGCGGTGAGAATTCAGAGCAAACTGATCCTGCTCCTCGCGAGTGATGCTGTATTTCTCCGCAACGTTCTCTCCGGTGATGCCCATGTGGTAGTCGTTGTAAATATCCCACAAGCCATCGTGAACCATGGAATCGACGATCTGCGCGTTGCCGAGCCGGTATCCCTTGCGTGCTTGCGGCAGCAGATAGGGAGCGTTGGTCATGGATTCCATTCCACCGGCGACGACGACGGAACTGTTTCCAGTCTGGATCGCTTGCGCTGCCAGAGCGACCGATTTCAATCCTGAGCCACAAACCTTGTTGATTGTCATGGCACCTGTCGCGGGAGAGAGTCCGCCAAAGATGGCGGCTTGTCGCGCGGGATTCTGGCCGAGACCGGCGGTGATGACATTGCCCATGATGCACTCGTCAACCTCAGAGGGGGCGATCGCGGCGCGCTTGACGGCCTCGCGGACCACGATGGCGCCAAGTTGTGGGGCGCTCCACTCGGAGAGACTGCCTTGAAATTTTCCGACGGCGGTGCGACAGCCGGAGATGATGACAACATCGTCAAAAGAGGCCATGAATCAAGCTCCCGCGAAGGTTTCGCGATTTCCATTATAGATGCCGGAGCTGCCGAACGCGTGGCCCGAGGAGCAGCTGCCCGAGCTGATGATGTTGAACGGGCGCGGTGTGATTGTTGTCGCACGGGGCGAGTTCGAAGCGAGTCATCATGTGCTCGCGGAGGAAAATCCTCAGCAACTTCGATGCAGTCTTCGAAATACTTCTTGACTTTTGCTTCCGAAAACTCGCTCGCCGTGACTTTGGTGACACGCCTTCGACGGATCGATCGTCATTTTTTTCTTGACTTCATTTTTCATTAACTCTATACATCAACTAGTTGCAGTAGAAGACCGCTGCGACATTTTCCATGAAGAATGGAAGGGAGAATAGGAACAATGGCAACCAAGAAAAAGGCAAAGAAGAAAAAGAAGCACTAAGCAAGCACTAAGAAAGTTCGGTACAAGGCAACGGGGGACGCTCAAGAGCGTCCCCTAAGTTTTTCTTAGGCCGTTTTTCTTGGCCAGTTTTTCCTAAACTATGAATGTTGGATTAGCAATGTTGCCGGTTGTAGGTTATTTCGATCGTCTGGCGACGGCCTCCACGCGACGCGGAATCCGCTTCTCTTTCTCAGGGCATAGACTTCGATACGCACAGAAATTGCAATGCATTCCGGGTTTCGCTTCGAAGATACCATCGGCGATTCCCTGGGCTGCGTCTTCGACGCGATTGCGCGCGCCCAGAAGTTGTGCTTCGGTGCGGGACGTCGTGACCGCAACGTTCTCCTCCAGATTGTAGAAAATCAGCGCTCCGACGCTGTACTCCCACTTCTGTTTGGCAGCGATAGCGTAGAGCGATAACTGGAGGCTCTGGTCGGCGTCTTCCTGATCGCGAGCTTTGCCGGTCTTGTAGTCGATGATCGAAACGCTGCCGTCGGGTCGCCGATCGATGCGATCGATGCGACCGACGACCGAAGTTGGGCCCACTCGAATCTCAAACGATTGTTCGGTGTGCAAGACGTGCGCCGCGGGAAGAGTTCGGGCCGCGGCGAGGAACTCGCGTAACTGAGCAACGCCCTGCTGCTCGTAAAGTTCGTGCTGGTAAGTTTCCTGGATCTTGGAATCGGCCAGATCGCGGCGGAACAGGTCGATGAGTTCTTCGTCGCTCTTGGCGCGACCGAGGTTTACGGAATCGAAATACGTCTTGAGGATGCGATGGATGGCGGCTCCATATTGCATCGCCGCAGCCGGCCGGGCCGCCAAGCGCCAGTCGCGGTCGAGTTTGAACTGCAATCCACAACGCTCATAGGTATCGACAGCGGAAGCGCTGAGGCGAGTATGCAAACCGTCGAGCACCGGCAATTGGAACCACGCACTGGTCTTCGACTCGGCGGGATACTCGATCGACGCTTCGGCGAAAATGTCCAAACTCGTCTGCGTGCCGCGTGCCGGGACCGCAGTCAGCCAGCGTGCCAGATGCTTGTTTTCCAACAGTTCCCGCATGTAGCCGGCCGGGGTCTTGTTGCTTTTCCCGGTGCCCTCGCGAGCATAGATGTGCAGAGAATCGCGAGCTCGGGTCATGGCGACGTAGAACAGTCGCCGCTCCTCCTGTTCGTGAAGGGTCTTGTCGTCGGCCTCAGTCAAGGAATCTCGATCACGCAGTTCCCGCGGAAAAGCGACCAGCGTTTCCTTGAACGAACAGGGGAAGGAGTTCGAATTGGCGCGAAGAATGAGGACGTGGGGGAACTCCAGTCCCTTGACGCCATGCACGGTCATGAGGCGAACGGCATTTTCGGTTTCGAGGGCTTCCATGGGAATCACGCCGCCAGCCTCGCGGAAATATCCGAGATAGTCGACCAGTTCTTCCAATTCGATCGTCTTGTTGATTTTTTTCTTCTCCCATTCGTCTACGAAGTGCAGAGCCGACTGGAGTATGGGAGAGGAGGCATCGAGCGCGAACTGCCTGACCATAATGTCGAGCGCGGCGCGAGCCTTCGCTTCTCGGCGGCGAATCTCTTCCCGCACGCCTTGCACAGCCGTGAGTACACCTGCGCCCCCGTCAACTCGATCGAGCGCAGACGAAAGAGGGATGACTTGGCCTTCTCGGTTGTCTCGGGCAATCGCCCGCATCACCTGGCGAAGTTGTTCGGGATTCACGTGAAACCCAGGCAGGGCTGCCACCCGAAACCAACTGACGTCGTCGCCGCCCGACACGACCGCCTGCAGGCAGGCAAAAAGATCGCGCGCTTCGGGAGTATCGGAGATGTCCATGCTCTCGATGACGAACGGGATCCCGGCCTCGGCTAGCTCGTGCACGACGTCATCCCGGTGGAAGTGCGAGCGGTAGAGGATGCCAAAATCGGACCATTTGCACTTCGACTTTTTTTGCGCGTCGCGGATGGCGCCGGCCACGTCGGGACCCTCCGTATCTTTAGTGGTCAGCACCACCACCGATACCGGAGGGCTGGGAAGTTCGGTGCCTGCGCTTGCGGCTTCCTCCTCGCGGGCGGACTGGAGCGGCGTGCGCCGGTAGGCTGAGGCGGCTTCGGGGTGCCTGGTGAATAGGGGCGGATTCTTATCGATTAAGGCGAAGGCGCTACGCAGGATCGGCGTGGTCGAGCGGCGGTTCTTTTCGAGAATTACCCGTCTGGCGTTGGGGAAGTGACGATCGAAGAGCTCGAAGGCCGCGCTGGATGCCCCCCGAAAGCGGTAGATGGCCTGATCCGGATCGCCAACGGCGAAGATGTTGCCGTCGGCTCCCGCGAGGCGCGCGAGAATCTGAATCTGCGCGAAATTCGCGTCCTGAAATTCGTCGGCGAGGATGAAGCGGGCGCGGGCACGGGCCTCGGCTAGAACAGTTTCGTCGCTGTGCAGCAAGGCATGGGCGCGGCTGATCATGTGGCTGAAGGTACCGAGATTTTCTTCGGCGAGCCAACGCTCCATGGTGGTGAATACGTTGGCAATCTCACGACAGCGACCGAGCACCTCGGCGTCATCGAGGACGTTCTTGGATTTCGCGACCCGCGGGATGGGAACTTCCCGGCGCTCCAGGCGTTCCACGTACTCGGCATACTTTTCGGGGGTGACCAGTTCGTCGTGGCATCGGCTCACAAACTCCAGCAGGTCGTTCAGGAACTGGGCAACATTGGCGGCGCGGATATAGTGCTCGAGGCGCAGTTCGCGGATGCGGCGTCGCAGGAAGATCCAGAGATCTTTGTCGTCGAGGACACCGAAATCTTTGTGGACTCGCTTGAGCATGTCGAGGCAGTAGTCGTGGAAGGTGGCGGCGTTCACTTCCTTGCCCCCCAGCAATTTACGCACCCGATCGCGCATTTCGTTGGCGGCGTTCTTGGTGTAGGTGAGCGCAAGGATCTCGTGGGGATAGGCGTGGCCCTCTCGGACCAGCCGCTCAATGCGCTGGGTCAGGACCGAGGTTTTCCCTGTGCCTGCGCCAGCCACCACCAGCATGGATCCGTGGACATGCTCGATAGCTTCGCGTTGGCGATCGTCTGCAATGAATCGAGTGGGACGGAAGTTCGACTTCGAAGACGGCATTGGGAGTCAGGATATCACTAGGCGGAGTTGGCGTGGAACGCGACGAGCGCAGCCGCCGGGACGGCGACGCTGCTGCTAAGTGAGTTCTGAAATTGCGATCGCAGTGGCGGTGATGGCGGCGGTCTCCGCGCGCAGAATTGTGTGCCCCAGGGAGGCGAAGACCCATCCGGATTTCTCGAAAAGCTGCAACTCATCTTCAGCCCAGCCGCCCTCCGGACCGATTGCCAGAACGATTTCGCGTGCCGGATGTGCGGCGAGCACATCGCGCAGCCGAAAGTGCGGTTTGGATTCTGCCAGCAAAATCCGCAGAGCCGCGGGGGTCAAGCTCACCACATCCTGCAGCTTGATCGGAGAAGCAATCTCTGGCGGGGCGGCGCGGCGTGATTGCTCGGCCGCCTGGAGCGCGATTCTGCGCCAGCGCTCGACCCGTTTCAGCGATGACGCAGCCAGATGCGCGTCCGTGCGGCGAGCCATCACCGGCACAATTCGGGAGGCTCCCAGTTCAGTACATTTCTCGATCGCCCACTCCATGCGGTCGAACTTGAAGATGGCTAACAGCAGGGTGAGATCGAGTGGGGGAGACGCGGCCACTGCTTCGCCAAGTTCGAACTCGACCCGGCCATCCTGGATGGTTACGATACGGCCGCGACGCACCATGGCGTCGGTGGCGATATCGAATTCCTGGCCTGTGCGGGCACGTAGAACGCGGACCAGGTGATCGGCGTGGTCGCCGGTGAGGGCGGCGCGGTTGCCAGAGGCTTCGTCGGCAATCCATCGGCGGCGGGTCATAGGCGAAGAGTCATAGGTGAGGCGCGACACCGACGCGAGAGCTCTTCTTTCGCCCCTTCGAGGCTGACAATCCTCCGAATAGACCGACTATCCGAACATATCTTTCATTTTGCCGAGCAGCGAGCGGAGCATGGGTTGGTTATCGACTTTGGATAGTGCGTCCAGTTCCTGCAGCAATTCCCTTTGCCGTTTGTTGAGCTTGGTCGGGACCTGGACGCGGACCTCGACGTAGAGATCGCCCTTGCCGTGTCCGTTCAACACAGGTACGCCCTTGTTGCGGACGCGGAAGGTTGCGCCAGGCTGAGTACCGTCGGGGACTTTCAGCATGTGTTCGCCGTCCATGGTGGGCACCCGGATCTCCGCGCCCATGGCAGCTTGTGCGACCGATATTGGGACCACACAGTGCAGGTCGTTGCCCTCGCGCGCGAAGAAGGGATGCTCCTTCACATGCAGCACTACGTATAAATCTCCGGCGGGACCGCCGAAGGCACCGACTTCGCCAGCGCCGGAAAAACGAATTCGCGTTCCGTCTTCGACGCCGGCAGGAACCTTGGCATCGACGGCGCGCTGGCGAAGAATTCGGCCTTCACCTTTGCACTTCGCGCAGGGATCGGTGATCACGCTGCCGGTGCCCTGGCATGTGGGACAGGTACGAGCGATGCTGAAGAATCCCTGCTGATAGCGGACCTGGCCGCGGCCGGCACAAGAACGGCAAGTCGTAGAGCCCTTGCCTGGTGCGGAACCGGAGCCGCGACATTCTTCGCACGCTTCGTGGCGACGAACGGTTACCTGGGATTCAGTACCGAAGAACGCCTGCTCGAACTCCAAGGTCAAGTCTTCGCGAAGATCAGCGCCGCGCTGCACGCGGCTGCGTCGACGTCCACCGCCGCTGCCACCGCCAGAGATGTCGCCGAAGCCGAAAAATTCTCCAAAGATATCGCTGAAATCCTGGAAGATAGTCGGATCGAAGCCTGCGGCCTGTCCCGCGCTGCCGCCGAGTCCGGCGTGGCCGTAACGGTCGTAGACGGCACGCTTGTCGGTGTCGGCGAGCACGGCGTAAGCTTCACTGACTTCCTTGAATTTTTCCTCTGCGTCCGGATTATTGGGATTGCGGTCCGGATGAAACTGCAGGGCAAGCTTGCGATAGGAACTCTTCAGCTCTTGTTCCGTGACCGTGCGGGTCACGCCCAGCACTTCGTAATAGTCGCGTTTTGCGTTCGTGGTCAGAGTAAACCTTTCTTCAAAATGCAAAATGTGGGCACGCTGAGGCCGGGTGGTCGCAGGTTTCGCGCTGTCCTATGTCTTCAGGGATTCTTGGCGACCTTGACCATTGCGGGGCGCAGCAAGCGATCTTTAATTTTGTAGCCGCGCTGCAACTCCTCGAGCACCTCGTGGTCCTCCGCGTCGGAAGTCTCCACCATTTCGATCGCTTCATGAACGTGCGGATCGAACGGCTCGCCCTTGGCAGCAATAGCGTGCACCCCGAGTTTCGCCAACGCATCCTGCAATTGCTTGTAGATAAGTTCGACGCCACTGCGGAGGTCGCCCGGCTCCGACTTGACCTGCAGGGCACGCTCGAAGCTGTCGATGACCGGAAGCAGCGATCGAATTGCGTCCGCCACTGCGTAGTCGCGGAAATCCTGCTGCTCTTTGCTGGCCCTGCGACGGGAGTTTTCAAATTCGGCCTGCGCACGTGCCAGCCGGTCGAGCAAGGAGTCGCGCTCGGCCTTCAGCTTCTGCAATTCTGCGGGAAGGCCGGACGAATCGCCGGGAGCGACTCCGCTGGCGACGGATCCGGCTGGGTCTTCATCGCCATCCGCTGGAGGAAGTTCGTGTTCGAGATCAAGTCCGGCCATTTCCGATTCCGTTTTTCCGTTTGCTTTCTTCATAACCGTCTATGGATTACTCCGATTCATTCAAGATCTTGTCGAATAAACGCGCGATATAGGAGACTGCGGTGATTGTGTGCTGATAATCCATGCGCGTAGGGCCAATGACAGCCAGAGAGCCCATGACTTCGTTGCCGGAGTGCGCGGGGGCTCCGATGAGCACAAAATTCTCCATCGAGGGCAGGGCCTGGTCAAGTCCGATCACTACGCGGACCGCCTCCTGCTTCACGTCGAGGTAGGCGCCCAGCAGCTGGATCACTTTCTCTTTTTCCTCCAGCGTCTTGAGCATCTCCTGAAGACGCTGCCGGTCGTGATTGCCCGCGATCAGGTTCGATGCGCCTTCCACGAAGACGAATTGCGAGCCCTGCTCGGCGGCCAGCGCGCCTTGCTTGTAGAGCTGCTCGACCGAGTGCATCAGGCGATCGTATTCGCTGCGCTCCTGTTCCAGGCGACGAGCGAGTTCGGTGCGCATCGATTCCATGGTCCAGCCACGGAAATTCTCGTTAATGTAGCGCGCGGCCATATCCAGTTCGGACTGCGATAAATCCAGACGCAGCACGCGGTCGCGCACCAGGCCCGAGCGGGTAACGAGCACAGCCAATACTTTCTGATCGCCCAGGCGCGAGAAATATACGTGCTCTAAGGCATTCTTCGGACCGCTCGTGGCCACGGTTACGCCGACGTTGCGTGAAATCAGCGAGAGCACGTGCGAGGTGCGCTCCATGAACTCCTGAACGTCGGTGATGCCGTCTAGCGCATCGGAGATTATGGCTTGTTCCTGGGGCGCGAGACGGGCCGTGCCCGAGATCTGTTCCACGTAATAGCGATAGGCCTCGGTGGTAGGCACACGGCCGGCGGAGGCGTGTGGCTGTTCAAGGAAGCCGGCGTCGGAGAGGTCGGCCATCACGTTGCGAATGGATGCGGAGCTGAGTCCTTCGCGGTTGGAGCGAGCCAGGGTGCGCGAACCGACCGGCTCGCCCGTGGTGATGAAAGTCTCCACGATGGCAGTCAGAATTTCGCGTTCGCGATTCCCGATATTGGGGTCAGCCGGCATCGACAGTGGTGTCAGTTGTCTCGGTCCGAACAGAGCCGGGGGGAGAAACTGCTTCCCATCCATTTTACCTAACTATTTTAGATGCAGAAGCTTGGCTTTCGGATCAAAGTTCGGGTCCGGCTTCGGATTCTAAGAAGTCTAAGAAGGAGGTGGGCCGCCGTCAAGCCAAGAGGATCGAGGGATCGAGAAAGGCACCGTCTGCTAGGGCTCCCCGCGAGCCTGTATGTTGCCGTCGCGCGCAGCATGGCATCCGGGAGAAGCGACAAAAGGCCTTCAGGAGCCCAGGCAAACCTCTCTCCGGCATCGAGTTTGCGCTGTCGCGAGATCACCGTCCACGGTACAACGAAGCGTCCCCGTCGCCTTAGCGTAGTCTCAGGAACCGAGATGCTTGAACAGAGCAACGGTGCAGAAAGCCTGTTTCGCGCACAGGGTGCCGGAGACCGATCGGGGCGCCGGCTGCTGATCGCCAAGGTGGAGAATTCTGCCCAGGTGGGAAGGGGTCGCGGACAAAGCACAGTCAGCGTGAAGGCAGGTCTCAACTCACAAAACGGTTGCGTCACAAACCGACGGGATAGTCCGTTAGACTCGTTAGACTGCGGTCGGACGTCATCCTCTGGCCTCGGTCATCGCGGCGGGCGCGGCCAGAAACTCGCGGTACCAGGTAAGAGTGCGATCAAGACCGGACTCAAGCGTAAATCGCGGTCGCCAATTGAGAACCGTGCGCGCACGCTCGGCGCTCAGAAACTGATGACGAATTTCGTTGCTTGCTTCGTTGAGCACCTCGGGACGAAGAGTGGACCCCATCTTCCGCAAGATCAGTTCAACCATATCGAGGACGCTGAGCTGGATTTCATAGGAGAAGTTAAAAGCTTGGCCGTAAAGTGCGGTATCCAAAGCGAGGCGCTCGGCGAGCAGCATGAAAGCTGCGGCAGCATCTTCAATATAGATATAGTCGCGGACAAATTTGCCGTCGGAGCGTATGATCGGTCGCTCTCCGCGAATGAGCGAGCGAATCGTGCCCGGGACCACGCGATTCCAGTTCAAATCGCCCCCGCCGTAGAAATTCCCGCAACGCGTGACCGCGACAGGCAGGTTGTAGCTAGCGGCGTAGGCCTGTGCGATCATATCGCCGCAGGCCTTGCTGACGTCATAGGGATGACGGCCGAGCAGCGGCATCGCTTCGGTATAGGGGAGATGCTGTTGATCGCCGTAGGCCTTATCGGAGGACGCCACCACAATCGACGATACCTTGGAAGAGAGGCGACAAGCCTCCAGCAGATTCCAGGTGCCCTGGATGTTGGTGGAGAAGGTTGAGACCGGGTCGAGGTTGGCGGTGCCGACAACGGCCTGGGCCGCTACGTGAAAGACAACGTCGACTTCGTATTCGCCGAGCACGCGCTCGAGCAGATCGCGGTCGGTAATATCACCGCGCACGGTATTGACTTGCTCGATGCGACGGTTTTGCACGCGTTCGCGTTTCGGAACCGGGTCGCGCACCAGGCGAACAACCCTGGACTCGGCATCGAGGAGTTGCGAGACGAGCCACGATCCCAGCAGCCCAGTGGCGCCGGTGACGAAGACCGAGCGATCTCGCCAAAATGAATTCATTCCGACCACACTTTCCACGGGGTTTTGCTCACTGGCCCAACGTTCATTCAAGTGGTGGTATTCGCGATACATGCCCAGGGCATAGAAAAACCTGTCATGGCGATAGGTCATGAGCCGGCCTTCCGGGCCAGGCTAGCCGCTCCAGAGGCTCCCGTTCGACGATGCACTCCAGGCCACCGAGGTAATCGAGCAGGCGACGGTTGAAGACGAAGGAGCCGGCGCTGATAACACCATTTGGCTTGGGTTTCTCCCTGAAACGCAGGGCCTGACCCTGAGTATACGCATCCATCACTCCAAAACGCGAGACCGGAGTGAGGTAACCGGCGCAATTTGTACCCAGTTGGAAGGCATTGCGGTTTACTTGCGGATGGATGAAATTCTTACGACAGATTCCGTACGGGCGGACATCGTCCGCCTTGAACGCGGACTCTCGGTTGGATCAATCGCCCGATCACAATTATTCGTCCGAAGCCGTCTGAATCTGTCCATCTAACTCCTTCTGAGTTGGATGCCGGAGCAATATCTTTGCCGGATGTACTAATTCCTACTTCCTCCTATGTCCTTCTGGCGTTTGAGTGGTGTACCTCGGATATCTACCGCAATCCCTTGCCCAGCCCCAAACTCGTGATGAGCCCTCCCCGGGTGCAGGCAGTCGCAGAACCTGGGACTACGGTTCCATGACTACAATGCTAGAAGCTGCGGCGACATCGATTCACTCAAAGCATCTCGTAAAAGTAGCGGGCGCGCTGCTT
>Ga0209420_1001007_pt1 | contig 13879 bp, 10 predicted proteins | sample BlaSpr_A8_OM1_O1_FD_187972 | JGI IMG/M metagenome (GOLD analysis project Ga0209420, IMG submission 187972) | Forest soil microbial communities from Thunder Bay, Ontario, Canada - Black Spruce, Ontario site 2_A8_OM1_O1 (SPAdes) (version 2) | ecosystem: Environmental > Terrestrial > Soil > Boreal... | reverse complement strand
GAGATCGCCTACCTGGACGCCACGGTGACCGACGATACCGGGCAGCCTCGCACCATACCGAACGCGATCTGCGTCCACGAGGAGGACTTCGGCATCCTCTGGAAGCACACCGACATCTTCAACGGCTCGGCCCAGTCGCGCCGCCAGCGCCGGCTCGTAGTCTCGTACTTCACCACGATCGGAAACTACGACTACGGCTTCTACTGGTACTTCTACCTGGACGGCACGATCGAGTGCGAGATCAAGGCCACCGGCGTGGTGTTCACCTCGGCCTATCCCGGCGGGGATCATCCCTACTCCACCGAGGTCGCGCCCGGCCTGGCCGCGCCCGTGCACCAGCACCTGTTCAGCGCGCGCCTGGACATGACGGTCGACGGGCTGGCCAACGCGGTGGAAGAGGTCGACGTCAGCGGCCGCCCCATCGGGCCGGACAACCCGTACGGGAACGCCATCGTGCAGGAGGTGACCCGGCTGACCCGCGAGTCGCAGGCGGGCCGCCGGGCCGACGGCGCCCGGGGCAGGACCTGGCGGATCATCAGCACCGAGCACGAGAACCGGTTCGGCCGTCCGACCGGTTTCACCCTGTACCCGGAATCCGCGCCGGTCCTGCTGGCCGATCCGGCCTCACCGGTGACCGCCCGGGCCGGGTTCGCGACCAACCACCTGTGGGTGACCAGGTACGACCCGGCCCAGCGCTACTCCGCAGGCGACTTCGTCAACCAGCATCCCGGCGGGGCGGGACTGCCCGCCTTCGTCGCGGGCGACCGGGACATCGACGGCACCGACATCGTGGTCTGGCATACCTTCGGCCCGACCCACATGCCGCGGCTGGAGGACTGGCCGGTCATGCCCGTGGCCCGGTGCGGGTTCACGCTCAAGCCGACCGGCTTCTTCGACCGCAACCCGACCCTGGACGTGCCGCCGCCGTCTCCGCACTGCCAGGCCGGCTAGGAACTGCGGGTGCCTCCGGTCTGCCCGCCGCCGTAGCTGACGCCGAAGTCCTCGCAGGAGCTGACCGGCGTGACGGTCGCGTCCGGCATGGTGATCTCCTCCGGGCTGGCGTCGCACAGCCCGGCCCCGTTGACCATCGCGCCGGTAAAGCTGGCCGAGCCGAAGTCGGTCAGCGGCAGGACGCCGCCGCTCGCCGTACAGCAGGGCGCCTCGGCCACGACCTCGGCCGAGGATAGTTCCGCCGCGGCCAGGGGCTGGCTCACGGTGTCGGTCCAGCCCTGCGTGCTGTCGGCCAGCGTGATCTGGAATTTGCTGTTCTCGTAGGTAACCGAACCGGAAAACTCATCACCTGGCTTGACCGGGTTGGTGAAGTAAACCGGGGCCGCCGGATACATCTCATACCAGGCCGAGTATTCGGGCGTGCTGCCCGAGCAGTCGACCTCGCTGCCGGTCTGTTCCACCGTGCTGTCCGAATAGCCGTCCAGCCCCACCCAGAACGCGCTGTACTGATCGCCCTGGCCGCACTGGCCGCTCGGCTCGGTCCAGCTCGACGCCACGCTGGTATAGCCGTCGGCCGCGCCGGTCGCGATGTATCCGGCCCAGTTGGCGCTCGAGATAACGGTGGGATCCGCCGAACTGGCCAGCCCGGCGACGTGCAATGTGGTCGACCGGGTCACCGGCCCGCCAGGCTGCACCATCCCGCTGACCGGCCCGATGACCGGCCCGGTTCCGGTCCCGGCGGCCGCGCCTGCGGCCGGGCTGACCGCCGTCAGCGCCCCGCCGAATACCAGGGTGAGGGTCACGACAACAATCGGCGAGCCTCGCCGCATATACGCTCCTTGCGCCAATTTCACCTAGTCCGGATATGCACACGATCGGTTGAGCACAATGTGAGTCGGCGATTACGGATAGTCCATGGCCTGTTGTTCCCAAAGGCTGCCGTGTCACACGCCGAATCTGCAGCCAGCGGCTAATCGGCCGGAGCATACTTATTTGCCTGCTATGTAATTTCCGTTAATAAAATGTGTAATGCCATAGATCGCGCGCTGGCGCCCACCGGTCGCCCCGACCCGGGCCGCCACGGGCGGACGGTAGACTGGATCGTCGTCACCAAGCTTGGTAGTTCAGGTGCTAGGCTGGGCGTCCACGGCGTTGGTCCGGTCCCATACGGGACTGCCGACGACGTGCTTGAGGGGCTATGGCGCAGCTGGTAGCGCGTCTGCATGGCATGCAGAAGGTCAGGGGTTCGAATCCCCTTAGCTCCACCAGGTCAGAGGCCTAGAGGGACCCGATCAAGATCATCGGGGAGCAAAACGGGGAGCAAGACGCTCGCTATCCTCGCATTCATGGGCAGTAACGCCGCCGGCGGCCGGCGTCGCGGGCGCAACGAAGGATCGATCTACAAGGACGAGGCCAAGGGCCGCTGGTATGGCGCGGTCTCCATTGGCTACGGCCCTGACGGCACGACGTGGCGGCGGCACAAGGTCTCCGGCCGCACCAGGGCCGAGGTCGCCGCGAAGCTCAGGCAGCTCCAGGCCGAGCAGGACTCCGGCGTGCAGCCCGAGCACGGCTACACGGTTCAGCGGGCCGTCGACGACTGGCTGGCCGAGGGGCTTGATGGCCGGTCGGCCCGGACGGTGCGGCTCAACCACGACGTCCTCAAGCTGGTTAACGCGGTCATCGGGAACATTGAGCTGCGGAAGCTGACCGCCCACGATGTGCGCCGCGCGCTGGTGCGCGTGGCACACGACTACTCCAGCAGGACGGTGACCCTCGCGCATAACGCGCAGGCCCGGGCCCTGCGCCACGCTGAGGCCAACCGTCATGTCACGCACAACGTCGCCGCGCTCGGGGCGTGGCTCACAAGAGTTGGTGCGTGGCGGTTCTTGTGGTAGGCGTCGGTTTATGCCTGACTCGTCCTGGCCAGCCGGAGCTCCACCTGTGGCACGTGTGGACGTGGTGCGGGAGGAGCGCTTCGGCATCGTCCTGGCCGACCCTTACCGGTGGATGGAGGATGCCGACGGCGAGGAAATGCGCGAATGGCTGTCCGGGCAGGCGGCCTACGCCGCCTCGGTGCTGGCCGGGCTGCAAGCCCGGGACGGCCTGCGGGCCCGGGTCACCGAGCTCACCGCCGGGGCCCCCCGGAGGCCGTCGTTCAAGCTGGCCGGAGACCGGATGTTCTTCCTGCAGGGAGCCGACGGCGGCTCGCCGGCGCTGATGGCCGATGACGGCCGGGCCAGGCGGGTCCTGCTCGACCCGGCCGTGCTGCCAGGCCCGGAACACAGCAGCCTGGATTGGTTCGTGCCCTCGCCCGGCGGGCACCTAGTCGCCTGCGGCATCTCCCAGGGCGGCTCGGAGCAGAGCACGCTGCGGGTCGTGGACGCCAGCAGCGGCGAGCTGCGCGAGGACGCCGTACCGGGAACATTCCACGGCGCGGTCAGCTGGCTGCCGGACGGCGATGCCCTGCTCTGCCACCGTTACCTCACCCCGCCGCCCGGGACGCCGCCGCAGCAGCGGCGGCACGACAGCCGGGCCTGCCTGCACCGGCTGGGCACCCCGGCCGCCAGCGATCTGGTGGTGCTGGCCCGCGGCCTGAGCTCCCGGGTGGCGATGACCCCGGTCGACCGCCCGTTCGTGCTCACCCCGCCGGGGTCGGAGTGGATGATCGCGATCATCTCGCACAGCGCGGTAGGCCAACCGATCGGCGAGGAAATGTCGGACAGCACGCTGTACGTCGCGCCGCGCGCCGGGCTCGCCGATCCGCCGGCCTGCCCGTGGCAGCGGGTCGCCGGGCCGGCCGGCGGAGTGACCGCCTTTGCCTTGCACGGCGATGACCTGTACCTAGTCACCCACCGCGACGCGCCCCGTGCCCAGGTCGTGAAGGTACCGCTCGCCGCGCCCGACCTCGCGGGCGCGGCCGTCGTGCTGCCGGAAGGTGAGCGGGCCATCGTCGCGATCCGGATCATGGGCGATCAGCTCCTGGTGCACGAGCGCGACGCCGGCCTCAGCCGGGTCCGCCAGGTGCCGCTGTCCGGCGGAACCCCACGGGACGTGCCGCTCCCGGCCGACGGTGCCATCGAGCAGTGGACGACGCACCCAGACCGGCCCGAGGCGTTCATCGTGCTGAACTCCTGGACCCAGCCCTCGCAGGTCTACCGGTACGACGGCCCGGCCGGCGCGGTCACCGACACCGGATGGCTGCCGTCGGCCACGGCCGACTTCAGCGACATCGTCGTCTCCGACCTGCGGGCACCGGCCCGCGACGGCACGCTCATCCCGCTGCGGGTCATCCACCGCAAGGGGCTCGCCCTCGACGGCGCCAACCCGGCGATCCTGAGCGGCTACGGCTCCTACGGAGCCGTACCGGCCCGGCTGTTCGAGCCGGAGATGCTCGCCTGGTACGAGCGCGGCGGCGTCTACGCCCGGGCCGGCCTGCGCGGCGGCGGCGAGTACGGCCGCGAATGGCACGAGGCCGGGCTGGGGCCGCGCAAGGAGAACACCATCACCGACTTCATCGACTGCGCCGAGTACCTGATCACCCGGGGCTACACCAGCTCGCAGCGGCTGGCCGGACAGGGCGGCAGCGCCGGGGGCATCCCCGCCGGCGGTGCCCTGGTCCGGCGCCCTGACCTGTGGGCCGCGATGATCATGCAGGTCCCGGAGACCAACTCGACCCGGTTCGAGTTCAGCGAGAACGGCCCCGTCAACGTGCCCGAAATGGGCAGCGTCAGCACCGAGCCCGGCCTGCGCGACCTGCTGATCACCGACTCCTACCTGCGAGTGGACGACGGCACCCGCTACCCGGCTGTGCTGATCACCGCGGGCCTGAACGACCCGCGCGTGCCGGTCTGGCAGCCAGCCAAGATGGCCGCCCGGCTGCAGGCAGCCACCGCGTCCGGCCGCCCGGTCCTGCTGCGCGTCGACCCGCACGCCGGCCACGGCCAAGGCTCCACCCAGACCCAGCGCAACGAGCTGACCGCCGACATCCTGGCCTTCCTGATGCACGAACTCACGCCACACCCGCAACCAGCGTTACAACATGACCTGAGCCGTCGTCAGCCCGGACCTAACGAACGTGCCACCCATGCAAAACAGCTACAGACAGCAACACCCGGACGGGAATACGCACCACCTGAATCCGCCAGCCTGCCAGTAATTCCTCGGCACTCGTCGCGGAGGCAGCTTCGCCCGACTGCGGACCGTAGCTTGCCGCCTCACGTCGTGAGTTCTCTGCCCCCGGACTGTCACATGAATCGATACATAATTCGACTAGGTTCTCAGGTAGCGAGTAGTTGGGACGAGGATCTGCCCCGAGGGCAAGATGGGGAGCAAGTGGGGAGCAAGCGGGCCGCGATACTGGGCTACGCCCGGCAACGTCCGGCAATTAAAAGTGCTGGTAGAGCCACATGCAGCCACATTGCGAAACGATAAAGGTTCGTATGGCATGCAGAAGGTCAGGGGTTCGAATCCCCTTAGCTCCACCGATTTTTCGAGTCTCTGCTTGATAGATACTGACTAAAAATAGTGACTAAGTCCAGAGATCTTCAATCGTCTGTCTCCTCGTCGAGGACGTGGCGTATCACCACGACGGCTCTTAGTACCCACGGCCCTCTGCCAATCACGAGTCGGGTAAAGAGCTATCCGTTCGCCGGGATGACGAGGCTCTCGAGGTCGTCGGGGTAGTCGGTGAGGAGCTCGTATCCGTCTTCGGTCACAGCGACCGTGTCGGAATGCCGGAATCCGCCGACCTCGGAGTCGTAGAGGCCCGGCTCGACGGTGAACACCATGCCGGGCAGCAGCGGCGCGGGGTTTCCCACGTCGATGAACGGCGTCTCGTGTACCCGGAGGCCGGTACCGTGTCCAACGTGCTGGCGCCAGTAGCTTGTGAGGCCGTGCTCCTCGAAGTACGCGTTCACCGCACCGTCGACGTCGGCGCTGGTGGCACCGGGAACGATCGCGTCGAACGCCGCCTTGCGCGCTGCGAGCATGTGGTCGAAGAGCCAGCGCATCCGGCCGGTGGGCTCGCCGATCACCATCGTGCGTTCCAGCTCTGCGTGGTAGCCCCAGACGGGCGCGCCTGTCTCGCTCACGAGTACATCGCCAGGCTGGAATCCGATGTTGTGCGCGACGGCGTGAGCCCACGAGCTGCGGTGGCCGATCTGGCCCCGGTAGCCCGCCTTGACTCCGTCTCCTGACCCCAGACGTCCATCCGGCCCGCGTTCGGCCAGCATCGCCAGCGTCGCCTCGCCCTGTGCGCGCAGGCTGGCCTCGGCCTCCGTGCTGCCGGGCACGCTGTATTCCTGGAGAAGCCGGTGGGCGTGCGAGCACCAGCGGCCGCTCTCCCGGAGCAATTCCACCTCGGCGGGGCTCTTGCGCGCGAGCATCGTCTCGATCTGCGGGGCGATGTCGATGATCTCGGCGCCGGTCACCTCGCTGAGCTTCGGGCCGAGGTAACCGAGGATCCCGGGATAGCCGTCGTGGTCGGCCGCGATCGTCCCGCGCAGGCCGAGGTCGGCGGCGACGCGGGCCAGAATCCGCATCGGGTGCTCGAGACCGGGGTACTCCGGGTAGGTCTCGATGCGCTCGAAGTCCGCTTCGGCCCGTGTGCGTTCGAGCTCGAACCCGGCGACGAAGATCACGTCGTCGCCTGCCGCATTCTGGAGATACACGGTGGGACGCTCGGTCGACAGGAACCGGAATCCGGTGAAGTAGGTGATGTAGGTCGGGTCACAGACCACGTAGCCTGCGGCGCCCAGCGTCCGTACGTGTTCGCTCAGACGGGCACGGCGCTCGGCGTACTCCGCGGCAGAGATCGCGTCAGTCATTTCGTTCCTCCATTTGATGCGGAAAGTGGGCGCTGCTCCGGCGGATAGGCATCGTGCCGGAGGGCTGCATGCGGGTTGGCGTGGACCCGCGTTATGCCCGGCCCGATGAGCCGTAGAGCCGTAGCAGGGAGCGGACGGTCCCGGTGATCGCCGACTGGCCGGCGGCCAGGAAGTCGGCTTGCTTGTGCGAGCCGACCAGGTCGTGCACGGACTCGTCGCCGGACCACGAACGCGTCCGCTCCAGGACCGCGTCCAGGAAGACGCGCTTCAGCCGGGTGCCCACGTTGAACTTCGCTACGCCCAGGCTGATCGCCGCGGCGACTGAGTCCGGCGGGAACCCCGTCCCGCCGTGGACGGCCAGCGGTACGTCGACGGCGGCCCGGATGGCCGCAAGCCGCTCGAGGTCGATCTCCGCCTGGTAGGCCGTCAGCAGGTGCACATTGCCGACAGCGACCGCGAGGCAGTCCACGCCCGTGGCCGCCACGAATTCGGCCGCCGCGCCGGGGTTGGTCATGGAGGCATGGCTGTCATCGACTGCGCCGTCGTGGTAGTCGGGCAGGCTGCCGAATTCCGCCTCGACGGCAACGCCGGCCGGGCGGGCGGCGTCCACCAGCTTGGCCACGGCGTCGCGTGCCTCCGGTACCGGCCACCGGTGGCTGTCGATCATCACGAAGTTGAATCCGGCGTCCACGCCCCTGACCGCCTGCTCAAGCGTGTGGGTCTCGTTGAGCAGGAAGGACACCGGCACCTTGCAGCCTTCGAGCAGGGCCCGGCCGCTCGCTCCCAGGAAGTCAATGCCGCGCGTGTCAAGCCACTCGTCAGCCAGCATCGTGGCACCGAAACCGACGATGACGGGGGCGTTCTCGGCCTCGGCCGCCGCCAGCACGGCCTCGAGAGAGTAACTGTCCCAGCTCTCGAAGTAGCCCAGGGCGTAGCCGCCCGCGCGCGCGGCGGCGAGCATATCCGGAGCGGGGGCCAGCGGCATCAGGAACTCCCTTGCTAACGACTGCTAACGACGGTCAAGGCAGATGGTCAGGACACGGCCGCCAGTTGCACGCGGCTGGCCGCGGCGAGCGCTTCGTCCCGGGCGAAGACCGTACCCGTGCAGCCCAGCCCGCGGCACACCGAGCCGCCGAGCGCGGCCGCGAACCGGAGCCGCTGCTCAGGGGGCCAGCCTTGGATAAGGCCGAAGATGATCCCCGCGCTGAAGGCGTCCCCGGCGCCGGAACCGTCGACCGCCTCGACCGGGAACGGCCGGACCCGGATCACGCGACCAGGGTCCGCGTACACGGCACCCCCGGCGCCGCAGGTGATGACGACCGACGCGCACCCCCATTCCAGCAGGGCTTGCGCCTGGTCCACCGGGTTGTCATGGCCGGTGACCAGGTGCGCCTCATCCTGGTTCGGCAGGAAGCAGTCGACGTGCGGTAGCACCGGCCGGAGCGCCTTAACCGGGTCGTCCGCGCCGCGGGCCACGACGATGTCGAGCAGCGTCGCGGTCCCCCGCGTGCGTGCCCCGGCGAGCAGCTCCGCGACCCCTTCCTGATCCAGCCCAGGCAGGGCGAGGTAGCCGCCGATCGCCAGGACGCGCGCACCGGGCAGCACGGCCGCGATGTCCGCGACGCCCAGTTCGGCGTTGGCCCCTGGAACATGGATGTACCGCCGGTCCTCGCCGTCGACGGGCAAGATCACGGTCTGCGACGTGGCGGACCGCCGCGCGGTCGAGACGCCGTCAACCAGGACCCGCTTGCGCGCCAGGCTGCGCCGCAGCCAGCCCCCGTAATCGTCATCGCCCACCTTGCCGACCAGACCGGTGCGAACGCCGAGGTGAGCCAGGATCACCGCGGTGTTGACCGCGCAGCCGCCGGCGTCAAGCAGGAAGCTGTCGCACACCACAAGCTCCCCGGGCCGGGGCAGGCTCGGTAGCGGCGGCACGAAGAGGTCGGCGATGATCAGCCCCGCACAGACGACCGTAGGAGATTCGGACCGAACGGAGGCCGGGGGCGCTTCGCTACCGCTCACGGCCAGCTCCGATCTGATCGAATGCCCAACGTGCGAGAATATGGTCAGTTTCACCTGCGACGTCGCCGGCGTCAACCACGGCGATGAAGCAGGCGGCTCGGTTACGTCACCGAACGCGCTGGGAGCGAAGCCCCAGGAAGGGACCGGCACCATATGACCGACGCTCCGCCAGCCCGCACCGCGCCAGGATCGCCAGGCAGGCAGCCGGTGCCGATGGAAATGCTCGCGCGGGTCGCCTCGATGTACTACCTCGACGACATGACCCAGGACCAGATCGCCAAGCAGCTGGGCCTGTCCCGGCCTAAGGTCTGGCGCCTGCTGCGGCAGGCGAAGGAAACGGGCGTCGTCGAGATAACGGTGAACCTGCCCGCGTCGCTCGCGATGCCGGTGGAAACCGAGCTCACCTCCCGGTTCGGCCTGTCTGGAGCCATCCTGGTGGCAGACCAGCACGATGAGTCGGCGATCCGCGCCCAGGTCGGCCGGGCCGCGGCCGGGCTCGTCGACCGGCTCCTGCCCGACGGCGGCACGCTGGCGATCGGGATGGGGCGCAACGCCAAAGCGGTCAGCCAGCAGGCCGACGGGCTGCGCCCGCGCCCCTGCACCGTGGTCAGCGGGATCGGCGGCTCGGCCCAGGTCGGCGAGGGCCTCAACTCGACCGACATCGCCACCCGGTTCGCCGACGCCCTGGGCGGCAAGGCCGAGGGGATCTATGCGCCCGCCTACGCGGAGAGCGCGGATGTGCGGAACGCCTTCCTGACGCACGCCGACATAGGCCGGACCATCGCGCACGCTCGCGGCGCAGACCTCGCTATCGTCGGCGTGGGTGACGCGGCGGACGATTCCCTGGTCGTCGGCCTTGGTTGCATCGCGGCCAAGGACATGGCGCGGATGCGCAAGGACGGCGCCGTCGGGGACATCCTCGGCGGTTTCTTCAACGTCCGAGGCGAGCCGGTCGCCGTGTGGATCGAGAACCGCGTGGTGGGCCTGACCCGCGAGGATCTCCGTAAGATCCCGGCCGTGATCGCCGCGGTGTCGGAGGAGGCGAAGTCGGTCGCCGTGCTCGGCGCGCTGAACTCCGGACTCGTCCACACCCTGGTGACCTCGGTCGGCGTGGCGCGGCGGGTGCTTGAGCTCGCCGACCGGCCCCGCTGAACGCGGGCCAGTGAGCCGGGAGAGTCCGCCGCCTCCGTTCGATCCCATCGGCTCTTCAGCCGCGCTCCAGCTCGCCGCAGACCGCGACGAGGAACCGTGCCGCCGCCGCGCCGTCCACCGTCCGGTGGTCGACGGTCAGCGCGAGGTCCAGCTGCGGCAACGCGGCGATGCCATCCGCGGTGACGGCCGGCCGCTCCACGGCGCGGCCGACCGCAAGGATCGCCGTCTGGTCCGGGTCCACGATTGCCTCGAACCGGTCGACGCCGAACATGCCCAGGTTGCTCAGGGTTACCGCCACCGGGGCGGTGAAGCCGGCCGACAGCCGACCACGGCGCCCTTCGGCCACGGCCCGCCGCGTCGTGACCGCGAGTTCTTCGAGGCCGAGCCGGTCGGGTTCCGGGATGCTCGCCACGATCAGGTTGTCGTCGGTGGCGATCGCCAGGCCCACGTGGCAGTGCGCCAGGCGCAGGAAGCGTGGTCCGTCGTCGAGCCAGACGCGGTTCACGTGCGGCACCGCCCGCAGCGCCGCGGCCGTCGCCTGCAGCAGCACGTGGGTCAGCGTTACCCCGTCAAGGCCCGCCGCGCGAGCCAGGGCCGGCCGCCCGTCGACGGTCCGTGACACGGTGAACTGAGGCACGGTGGCGGCGCGGGACAAGCGGGCCGCGATCGCCCGCCGGTGCGGGGGCACCACGTCGGTGGTACCGCCGTCCGCAGGCCGCGGGCTAGCGCGGTCCATCGCGGAAAGCACGTCCCGGCGCTCGATCCGCCCGCCGGGACCAGATCCCGTGACCCGCGCCAGGTCGATACCGTGCTCACGGGCGAGCACGCGGGCGGCCGGGGTGGCGGGCAGCCGCGGGGAGGAACCCGGCGGCGAGACGCTGTCCTGTGACGAGACGGTGGCCTGCGCACCGCCCGGCCCGGCCACGGCCCCCGGCGCTGCCGGGACGGCCTGCGGGATGTCCTCACCAGGATGGCCGATCCAGGCGACCACCGTCCCGGCGCTCACCGCCTCCCCCGGCCCGGCCAGGCGGCGCAGCAGCGTTCCTGCGGCGGTGGCTTCGACTTCCAGCTCGGCCTTGTCTGTCTCCGCCGCGAACAGCGGCTCCCCCTCGGCGACCTGATCGCCTTCCGTCTTCAGCCAGGCCGTCAGCCGCAGCTCGTCACTGGTCTGCGCCAGCGCCGGCATGCGGACCGGGGTCGCCATCTACGCCACCGCCTCCCTGACGGCCGCGACGATATCGGCCACCTGCGGCAGCACGGCCTGTTCAAGGACCGGCGCGGCGGGCGCCGGGGCATCCTTCGAAGCCACCCGCTTGATAGGTCCCTCGAGGTAGGAGAGGCATTCGTCGGCGGCGCGGGCCGCGATCTCCGCCCCCCAGCCGCCGGTCAGGCTGTCCTCATGCACGACGACCAGGCGGCCGGTCCTGCGCACCGATCCGAAGATCGTCTCGCCGTCGAGCGGCAGCAGGGTGAGCGGATCGATGACCTCGCATTCGATGCCGTCTCGGGCCAGCAGGTCGGCCGCCGCCAGGGAACGGTACAGCGACACATGGGTCGCCACCAGCGTGACATCGGCGCCGGGCCGTTTGATCACCGCCTTACCGATCGGCACCAGGTACTCCTCCGCCGGTACCTCGGCGGTCAGGTCAAGACCGCCCGCCGCCTCCCGCCCCTTGCTGCCGTACAGCAGTTTGTGCTCGAACACCAGCACCGGGTTGTCGTCGCGGATGGCGCTCTTCAGGATGCCCTTGGCATGGTAGGCATCCGACGGCGCGACCACCTTGAGACCTGGCACATGGACGAAGTAGCTCTCCGGGCACTGGCCGTGCTGCGCTCCCCGGGTGGTCGCCCCCACCGGCGCCCGCATCACCATCGGCACCCGGATCTTCCCGCCGGACATGTAGCGAAGCTTCGCCGCCTGGTTGACCAGCTCATCCATGCACTCGAACAGGAAGTCCGCGTACTGCACGTCGGCCACCGGGCGCATTCCGAGCACTGCGGCACCCACCGCCGCGCCAGCGATCACTTTCTCGCTGATTGGCGTATCGATGATCCGCTCGTGCCCGAATTCCTCGACGAGGCCCAGGTAAACGCCGAAGGCGCCGCCGAAACCGCCTTCAACGCCGATGTCCTCGCCCAGCAGGAACACATCCGGGTCGCGGCGCATCTCCTCCGCGATCGCTTCTCGCAGCGCCTCGCCGATCGTCAGCCGCCGGGCCGCTGCCACCGCCTCAGGCATAGACATCCGCCGTCGCGTCGCCAGGCTCGGGAAATGGTGAATCGCGCGCGAACTCGACCGCGTCATCGAGTTCGCCCTTTACCTCTGCTTCAAGATGTCCCCGCGTGGCCTCGTTCAGGCTCGTGCCGAGGACGAGCAGCGGATCTCGCGCCGCCCACCGGGCTTCCTCCTCGCGGGTCCGGTACCCGCGCGCGTCACTGCGGCTGTGCCCGGTGAACCGGTAGGTCTTGCATTCCAGCAACGTGGGCCCGGCCCCGGCCCTGGCCGCCGCCACGGCGTCGCGTGCCGCCGCACGCACGGCCAGCACGTCCATGCCGTCGACGATCCGTGCGGGCACGCCGTATGCCTTCGCGCGCTCGGCGACGTCGGGGACGAGCGCCACCCGGCTGTACCGCGTGGACGCGCCGTACAAGTTGTTCTCGCAGACCAGCACGACCGGCAGCCGCTCGACCGCGGCAAAGTTGATCCCCTCGTGAAACGCGCCCTCGTTCGTCGCACCCTCGCCGAAGAAGCAGACCGCAACCTGGTCGCGGCGGCGAAGCTTCATGGCAAGTCCCAAGCCGGTCACCACCGTGTTGCCCCCGCCAACGATCGCGATCGCGGGCAGCATGCCCACGTCCGGATCCCCCAGGTGCATCGAGCCGCCCTTGCCGCCGCAGCAGCCGGTGCGCTTGCCGTACAACTCGGCCATGGCCGAACGGGCGCTCACACCCTTGGCCAGTGCATGTCCGTGCGGGCGATGCGTGGACGTGATCCAGTCATCACGCATCAGCGCATCGCACACGCCAACCGCCACCGCCTCCTGGCCCTGGTACTGGTGCAGCGTTCCCGGGATCTCGCCCTCAAGAAACAGCCGGTAGACACGCTCTTCGAACCGGCGTATGAGCAGCATCCGCCGGTACAGCGACTCCCGCAACCCGCCGTCGGCCTGCTCCGCGAGCTTGGTGCCGTCCGCGTGCAAGTCCGCCGCTCCCCGTATGTTGATCAAATGATCACTCACTGAACAAATGATGTCATTCGATGCAGGGACGGTCAAGCACCCCACGAGGGAGACGGCCCTGGCACCGCGCGACGATGCGGGCATCAGGGTCGGCCGGGCAGGGCCTCCGACGAGGTAATCCGCCGTCGGCTGCTTGTGCCGCGGCCTTACCATACGATCACTGTGCAGCGGGTCGACCGGCCGTCGGCAGAGCACCATTCATCCATCGGCCAGCCGGGTGGCCCGCTCGATCCTGAGATCGGTGAAGATGTCTAGGTCGTCGCGGCTCCGGGTGGAGAATTCCGAGACGACAGCCCCTTCGTCCCCTGCCTGAAACCAGTGCAGCGTGTCAGGGGGAACCGTGTACTGTTCGCCAGGCCGCAGCACGATTTCGTGCCACGCGGTGAACGCCCCGTCGGCGGGGACCCGGGCGTGCGGGTGCGGCACGGGCTCCCCTTCCGTGTACACGTACACCGTGCCGACACGGCAGCGGAAGGTTTCCTCCTTCCCCGGCGTCCCGTCGAACGGCGGATGCCGGTGCTCGGGACAGATCTGGCGCGGGAACATTGCGATTTCCTTCGCGGCCACCCGCTCCGTGTTCACATAGACGACTATCTCCAGGCCCGTCTCTTCCAGTTTCGACAGGCCGAAGTCGGCTATCTCGAGCGCCGAGCGCTCAGCGTCCGTGAGCGCGATTCCCGCGTCGGCGAA
>Ga0209420_1001005_pt1 | contig 13884 bp, 13 predicted proteins | sample BlaSpr_A8_OM1_O1_FD_187972 | JGI IMG/M metagenome (GOLD analysis project Ga0209420, IMG submission 187972) | Forest soil microbial communities from Thunder Bay, Ontario, Canada - Black Spruce, Ontario site 2_A8_OM1_O1 (SPAdes) (version 2) | ecosystem: Environmental > Terrestrial > Soil > Boreal... | reverse complement strand
GAACACTCCTTCCACGGCATTGCTCCTCCCCTAAAAAAGGGGAAAAGTGTAACCTATGTGTCCGGTACGAACTGTTACCTATGTGTCGGGTCGCTCAATGTCTTAGGCCGCTCATCACGGTCACTCAGCTACGATGACGAACTCATACGAGCCCGGCTATGGTCATTGCGCGAGGCGAGATTCTTAAGAATTACCAAAGGACCCTGAGACCGTTGTACAGGCTGAATTTTTCGTCGCAAGTCATCACCGGGATCTCTTCGCATAAAGCCTGGGCGATGATCTGACGGTCGAAGGGGTCCGGGTGCAGGGGCGGTAGATCGAAAAGAAAGAATGCATGGTTCGCCGTGTACGGCAATACGCGAATGTCCAGGTCCTCAAGCGCGTGGCGCGTGTCAGCGGCGGAAAATTTCAACTTGCCGCGAGCCGCTTTGATGGCGATTTCGGAAAGAGAAATCGCGCTCAGTTCCAGGATGTTTTCAGTGTTCTGCAAAATGCCCGTCGCGCGCTTGGTGAGTCGTCCCGGTGACTCAACAGCGAAAATCAGAGCGACCGTGTCTAGGAGCAACCGCACCTAGTCACGCCCTTCGACGAAAGCTTCGGCTTCATCGTCCGACATGGGTTTCCACCAGTCGATATCGCGAATGTGAATTTTTCCTTTTAGTGTTCCGAGCTTCCGTTTTTTACGACTCGGCCTTTTTGTTCGGATGATGTCCACGGCAGGGACACCACGCCGGTAGATGGTCACTGTTTCACCATTCTCGACAGCCTTGATTAGCTCGGGAAGCTTGTTCTTGGCATCCGCCACGCTAACTTTCATAGTCTCGATGATAGCTATCTAATATGGCTATGTCAACTACGAAGAACCGGTATCGGCAGGTCCGTGACCCGCGACCTCAACCACGTAAGCTTGCAATTCGAGTCCATCGCGTTCGTGTGCCGGATCGGCTTAAAGCGTTTTAGCTGGTTGCGTCGGAAGACGCTCCGAAATGAGAAGTTCGGTGACAGGTGCTTAGTGGAAATTTGAGAATTGAACGGGGAAAAGGCAAAGGCAGAGACAAAGGCCTCTGCGCCTCAGCGGGCGCCGGGATCGTCACTTGTAAATGAGAAGCAGGATCGGGGCTAGGCGCCGAAGACGACGCGCGTGCCGGTAGAAGGCATGATTAACTTCTCGGGCATCTCGCGCTGGATTGCCATTATGGTGCGGAAGCCGGTGCAGTGCATGGGAATCAAGTAGTCCGGGTTGATTTCCTTCACGGCTTCCACGGTTTTGGCGATGAGTTCATCAGGATAGGGAGCCAAGTGCCACCCGCCAACCACAGCATGCACCTTCTCGATTCCGGTGGACTTTTGGATCTGGCGCACGGAATTAATGATGCCGGCGTGGCCGCAGGATGAGATCACGATGAGTCCCCGGTCTTTCACGTTGTAAGCGGTGGCGTGCTCGCCCCAGAAGATGTCTTTCACCAACTCGCCCGGCTTGGCTTCCATCTTGACTGTGCCGGGAGGGAAGTGGAAGGTCGCGTCGCAGGCGGAGCCGGGCGCGCCGGCTTCGAGGCGAGCTGCCGGGGGAGACATTTCGAAATCGGTGATTCGCGCGATGTGGCCTGAAGTGAAGGCGTGGCCCGCCACTACGGTGGGCTCCTCCGCGATTACGACCTTCAACCCTCGCGCTTCCAGCTCATCCCGCTTGAGCTCGCCGTAATCGAGTTTGTTGCCGTCGGGTTGCACCACCCAGCGATGGCAGAACGTATCGCGCCCTCCGGCATAAAGAGTGAGCCCTGGTTTGGCTTGTCCCTGGAGGGCCTGAGCCAAGTCTGGCAGGCCACCGTAATGGTCTTCGTGCCCGTGGCTGATGATCAGGGCGTCAGCCGTGGCGGGATCGACTTTCAGGCCTTTGAAGTTGTTTGTGAGCGTGCGGGGCGTGAGCGCGAAGTCCAGCAGGATCTGTTTTTCCTCTGCGCCTCGGAAGGACTCCAAATGAAAGGCCAACCCGTGCTCCGACAACAACGAGACCTCTGACCCGTAGGGATGAGGCAAAGTATTTCGAGTGACTGTGAGATTGCCGATTTTCCCGCCCTTGGCGAAGACGTCGTAAATGTTGTCCACCAGGTTGGTGCAAACGAGGCGGTCAGTGGTGGGGATTTCTTTAGGAGCATCGAGGAAACTTTCGAAGCGGCCCGTGCCGCCCACCAGGAACGTTCCGCTTGCTACGGCTCCCAACTTCAGGAATTCGCGCCGGTGCATGCTTAACCCCCTTGGTCTGAACGAAGATCTTTCTTGGCTTCGAAGATGGCGAACATTGTAACCCCTAAGAACTTAGAGATGACGTGGTGTGGCAGGGCGATTCACTGAAACTGCTCTCACAGGCGAAAAAGCGCTCAAAAGTGCAATTTGCACGCGCACTCGTGCGCACTATGCGGGGATATTGGTAGCTCGGAAACCGGAAATCGATGCGAAAGCGCGGCCAAAGTGGCCTCAAACGACGGTTTTCGTGCATTAAGGTCCCCGTCCAACGCGCATCCACCGTGAGAGTCGCTAGCTGCTTTTAGCGCGTAAATCGGCGCTCGGTAGTGCGTTCGTCCCAAATTGGGACGTTTCTAAATTCTCGTCCAAGCGTGCCGGACATGTGTCCGTGATAATCTTCGCTTCGCGCCCCTTCGAGTTCGCAGGCAAGGAACCCGCGAGCCTACGGCTTATACACTCGATAGGTCGAGTTGTAGTAATTCACTTGAGCGCCATAGTAGGTGGAGAAGTATGTTTGCACTGTGTGGTCCCCGGTCGCTATGCCGCTAATACTCTGCGAGCTTGAACTCTGCACGAACCCGCCGTCAATAGGCGTCTCGCCGGTCGTGTAGGGGCATCCGGAACTGAGTGCACCGTCCACTTCGAGACATATATCATTTTGGTTTTCTTTTTTGTCGATTCCACCACCATTCTGAACCCACATATCAGCTTGGATTGTGCAAGTCCCGGTCGCGCCGGGGCACACCACAGTGACCTGAGGGCCAATCTGGACGTTGGTAGAAGCCGCAATAAAGGTGCCCATGTTGCCGTTGGCAATGTACGTCCTTTCGAGGACATGATTCATGTCCACCGAGTCCGGCTCCACGGAGGTCTGCGGGTCGAATGTCGGAAGGTTTATACGGACTCGGTCCAAGCCCAACTGTGATTCTTGCGCCGCGACATAGCGGTACGCGCCGAACAAACCTACTGCCAAAGCCAACAGCAAAGTTACTTTCAATAGTCTGCGCAATGTGTTTCTCCTTTTCGTAAATGAAGGTACGTTCCCAGTGGGGGGCCGTTTTACACCTGCGGTCAGGCTCGCCAGAAACGGAGTGGTCGTGCGGGATTACAGCAATGTTGCCGGACCGCGTTGGGAGCGATGCGCAGATTATCATCCACTCTTCCCCCAGAGCGCAATGGGGGACCGATAACGCAGCCCCGACTGGGACGTGTTCGGCGCGAATCCACTTTTCCGGAAAGCGCGTTGGTCCGCCAAAAATCTCGATGAGTCTTGCGCTGCTAAGTTGTGGACGATAATTTCAAAAAGCAAACTCCGATTTTCCGTGCGCTATCGTGGCCTTGCCCGCAACATCGTATGACAAGCTCAAACGCGAAACCGTGACTCCTATTGAGTCGGATTACCGGATTAAGGGCTATGGTTTTCGAAATCGCGAACAGAGAGGCTGGCCGAACGCCGCGCGCAACGGCCGTGCAAATATCCGCAATCGCAAATAGAGGATGATCATACCGTGCTGCCGATTCCACTTTTGCATCAGCCGTAGAGACGGCTGATTGAGCACGTTAATCCACGACACCGACCGCTCGCAGCCGCGATCCCGAGCGAACTGCCTGGCCGTTTTTATCATGAAGGCATGAACACCGCGGCCCCGCCATTCCGGCAACACAAACGAGTCGTAGTGGTAGATATAACCAGTCGGCACGACGATCGTCAGGTCGAACTCTTTCACCGGCACATCAGCAAACGCCACCCAAGTGAACCCCACCGCTTGAGCTTTACACGAGACGATCGCTACCGCTTCCCCGCGCTCGAGCCTCTCTGCAACATTGCGTTTTATGCCCATTGACGCGATGTGCGCTTCCACTGATTCGAAACTCTCCAGGCCCTGACAGACCTGCACTTGCATGGTTTCGCCGGGGTCCGCCGGTGCGGGTGCGCCCAAGGCCGTGTCAAACATGAAATAGGCTTCCGCCTTCATGATGGGCGAAACGAATTTCCGCCCGATACGCCAAGCGGCGCATCCGAATCCATCCTGTTGCAGGATTTGCACACTGCGGCGTAGCCGACCTGTTCGGTCGGAATCTTCAGTTTCAGCCAGCCCTGCATGGTGCGAAATCACGTGGCAGTCCGCGCTACGATCGTTGTGCGGATTATCCTGCACTCAACCCAGCGAACGCAACGGCGGAGGTCTGAAGATGGAACGCCCGAAAACAAACCAAGCCCTAATGCCCGATAACCGGACAGTCCCAGTAGTCCACATGTCGGCTTTGCGCGTTATCCCACTTGGGACGTCGCCTAAGGCTCTGTATTCTTAATCATGAATGAGATATTCGAAGAGACGTTGTCCACGATCACTTGTGCGTCCACTTTCCGGTATTCGGGAGCCTTCTCTGTGCTCAGGCCTACGGTGACACTCCAGTACTCTTGTTGAGCCTTCTCCACATTGACCGAATTTGCGGTTTGCTTTCCCTTCCTATTTTTCCCAGGGATAGCAGTTTCGTGTTTGTTCACTTGGTGCACGCTTGTGTCGAAATTCGCAGCAGGTGGTAGCAATCAGTCCGAGTGGTACCTCCGGTCTAAGGCAAGCACAATAATAGCCGTTAGTAATCCGTCGCAATCCGTAGCATTCAGCCGAATTGACAACTGATAAGGGCGAGGTCGGTAGTTCAAGTCTACCCAGGCCCACCATCTCAATTTGCGAAAAGTCGTTAATGGCTGAAGCTTACATTCAATCCTGTCGATAGGATGACATCGTTGGTTTTTGTGCCTACGATCGGCGGGTCTGTGACGAAACGATCGTTGAAGCTCAACTGCCAGCCTAGCCATTTATTAATCTTGGTGACCGAGCCTGCATCGACAGAAAAACGATATTGGCTGATATCGTTCAAGTCCGGATAGAAATAGAAATCCTGCGTGACCACTGTTGAAGCTCCGAATTTGTGCATGAAAATTTCTCCGGTAGTGATACCGAGCAAATTGCGATTTACGTTCATCGCGGGTGTAGTTGCGGTTGCTCCGCTGCTGTAAGTTTCACGCGTGTAATTGATGCCTCCCAGCAAATCGAGTGTCGTATTCGGATTGCTGATCCAGTGCCAGCCCAGTCCGCCACTGTAAATAGACCGAAGATTCAGTCCCTGCAATTCATCATGGGTGAAGTCCCCGCTGACGAATCCGAATAGCCTCGTGGTGAAATTTCGATCGTATTTTATTCCACCGAGGATCTCATTAGCCGTCACGCCGCTATTCACTCCGCCATTGGTGGAGTAAATCGAGGACTCATAGATAGTCAGCTCATCTGTCAGCGTTTTGCGGTCTGCGGTGACGCCGGTGTTCAGATTCGTGGTATCGCTGTTTCCGCGAGCGAGCGCGAATCCTATGTTCACTCCGCCTTTCCATCCTTCCACCAGGCTCGGATGCAAGCTCTTTTCGTAAGCCGCTTGTTGATCTGCGGAACGCACAATCGTAACTTGCGCCAGTGGCACTCGTACCTCACCTGAGCCGGAGGTATGTACGATCAGATTCGTGCCATCCGAAGTGATCGTGCCATTCACAGTTTTTTTCTCTGAGGTAACAACGTAAAGCGCTTTGTCCGAAGATACTTCTTTCACCGCATCCCATTTTATTTTTATCTCGCCCGCGTAATCTGTCTTCAGAGTGAGATCTTTGCCGTCTGAAGTGATAATCGTCCCGCTCAAGTGATCGCCATTGCGAAGCGTCACGGAGTCCGCGTTGGCTTTCGCCGCCACAGTCAGGAAAATAGTCAAAATTATGACAATATGCGCGATCTTCATAGATGCTCCTATTTAGAAAATAGCGGATTTTAGTGAACGTCGCAGATAATGGCCGGAGCGCCAATTGTAGAGCCAACAATTTAGAAAACCTAACTTCATTTTTGTGCAGCGGAAGGACCGCAGACGAGCCGGAAACTCTACACTCCGCGGTGGCTCGGATTGTGATAGTAAGTTTGAAATGAATTCTGTGAGCGCGCGTATCAACTTTGGCATTATTTTCGATGTTCGGATTAGCGACAAGCTATCCCATAATCGGGCAGGATCCTAGCGGCGCGCTCAGCGTCGAAGGACTAAAGACTTTCCCGGCATAGTCTTAGCGGTTAATGCCAAGGTACGGCGTTTGCTCTGTAGGCATGGTGCAAATCTGCGAATTTGACGGTTCACAATCGTTTGCCAAGTCTGGCTGACACTTGCTATGGCAAGTCATTTAATATCCGAAAAATGGAAAACAGAAAAAGGGGTGGGTATGAAGAAGATTGGCTTCGCGGTTCTGGTTTTGCAGCTCGCGCTGATGGCGCCGGGCGCATTGGGGCAACGTGTCCCAGACCTCGCCACTCCTGATCACTATCAGTTAACGATCACACCGGATTTTGCCACGGAGAACTTCGCAGGTGACGAGACGATCCAAATCCGGCTCTTGAAGCCATCCTCCTCGATCACGTTAAACGCAGCCGAGATTAAATTCGCAGAAGTGACCATTACCTCCCGCAGCAAGACTCAAACCGCGCAAGTAAGCAGCGACGAAAAAAATGAAATGTCCACCTTCACGGTACCGGAGCCGCTCGCAGCCGGGCCCGCCGAAATCCACATTCGCTATACCGGCATTCTAAACGGCCAGCTTCGCGGCCTCTATTTGAGCAAAGCCAACAATCGCAAATATGCAATAACGCAACTCGAAAATACCGACGCGCGCCGAATGTATCCTTCCTTTGACGAGCCCTCCTACAAAGCCACCTTCGACCTCACCACCATCATCGACAAAGGCGATACCGCCATTTCGAATGGCAAGATTGTTTCTGACACGCCGGGGCCCGGCGACGGCAAACATACACTGAAGTTCTCCACCACGCCCAAGATGTCGTCTTATCTTGTCGCGCTTGCCATCGGCGATTGGGAATGCCTGGAAGGCAGCGCCGACGATATTCCCATCCGCGTCTGCGGAGTTCCCGGCAAGAAGCAATACGCAGGTTTCGCGCTCGAAGCTGCCGAATTCACCATGAAGTTTTATGACAAGTATTTCGCAATCAAATATCCCTACGGCAAGCTGGATATTTTGGGTGTCGCGGATTTTTCGGCGGGCGCGATGGAGAATACCGCCTGCATCATTTCTCGCGACTTAATTTTTGTGGATCCTAAACAATCCTCTTATTTTCTCAGAAAGATAGTCGCCCAGGACCTGGTGGCGCATGAAATGGCGCACCAGTGGTTCGGCGACTTGGTCACCATGAAATGGTGGGACGACATTTGGCTTAACGAAGGTTTCGCCACCTGGATGTCCTTCAAGCCCATCGAAGCCTGGAAACCCGAATGGAATATGCAGACTGATGCTGTGAGTTCAAGCACCGGCGCTATGGATACCGATTCGCTCAGCTCCACGCGCGCTATTGAAGCTCATGCCGAAACACCCGCGCAAATTCAGGAGCTGTTCGATAGCATCACTTACAACAAAGCGGCCGCGGTGCTGTCCATGGTGGAAGGCGACGTCGGCGGAGAGGCCTTTCGCAACGGAGTGAATTCTTACTTGGCAAAATATTCCTACGCCAACGCTTCCTCGGAAGATTTCTGGAATGAGATTACCCAAGTGTCGCACCAGCCTGTGGACCGCATCATGGAAAGCTTCGTAAAGCAGCCAGGCGTGCCGCTCGTCACTTTGAAGACCGCCTGCAACAATGGCAAGACCAAGGTCACGCTATCCCAACAGCGTTATTTTTCCGATCGCACCATATTCGAAGCCGGTTCTAAAGAACAGTGGCAGATTCCTGTTTGCCTGAAGACCGGAAAAGATGAAAAGTGCCAACTCTTGGCTTCCCAAGAGCAGGAGGTTATCCTGCCCGGGTGTGGATCTGCGGTCTATGGTAATGCAGGCGCTCGCGGCTATTACCGCGCAGGGTACGATTCGGCAAACTTGAAGCTTATCTCTTCCTCCGCTGAGCGGACGCTTTCTGCGGGCGAACGCTATCTGCTCATAAACGACGTCATCGCGCAAGTTAGTTTGAATCGCTTGACCGTCGGAGACGTTTTATCGCTCGCCCAAGACATGAAGGACGATAACTCGGCCGCCGTGATGAACTACGTCTCGAATCAACTCACCTTCGCAGACGATTACCTGGTGACCGACGCGGATCGCGCTCAGTACCGGGCCTGGGTTCGCAACACGTATGGTCCGGTCGCCCAGAAACTCGGATGGGTTTCAGGACCCAACGATTCCGATGAAACGCGTTCGCTGCGCGCTAGTCTTCTAACCATACTCGGAGCGGTTGGTCGCGATCCCAAAGTTATACAAATGTCGCGAGACTTATTTGATAAAGCGCTCAATGGACAACCCGTTGATCAAACCTTGCTTTTTGCAGCCGTGGGCATAGCCGTTCGCGAGGGGGACGCTACGTTGTACAACCGCATCCTCACCCATTTCGGGCAAATCAAGACGCAGGAAGAATTTATCGTCTTTGGGCAGGCGTTTTGCCTGTTCAGCGACCCAGCCCTGCTCACTCGAACTCTGAATTTCGCTATATCGCCGGCTATGCGTGCACAAGATGCGCCGCAAGTGATTCGTGCAGTCATGGCCAATCCTGCTGGGCGACAGCTGACTTGGGAATTCATGCGGCAACACTGGCCCGAGATCGAAACGAAACTCAGCAATTATTCCGAATCTACGCTGGTAGATGCTGCCGGCGTCTTTTGCGATACGAAGAAGCGCGACGAAGTGCAGCAGTTCTTTTCCGAGCACAAGATTCCTGCTGCCGAACGCGAACTGAAATTGACGCTAGAGCAAATCAACGGCTGCATCGATGTCCGCACGCACCAGCAGCCACTTCTGCAATTCTGGTTGCAGCAACACGAGCCCGCCGTTGCAGCGCATGAAGCAAATGGGAAATGAGCGCCGCATTTGTAGGGGGGCTTGCGCAGTTCAAACATATCTCTTCGAGACAAGGGAGGGCGTATGGCAAAACTGGAACGCATTAGGGAATCGCTGGAAGGCAACCTCGACCCCGAGTACATGAAGCAGCGCCAGCAGGCGGGCTGGCGAATGGTAGGCATCGAATGGGAACGTGAAAAAGCCGTGGAGACCGAAGCCGGGCGCACTGTGATTGAAGACGCTCCTTTCGGCACGCGCGTCTCCGGAGATTGCGAACACCTCGAGGAAAATCCTACCGAGATGCAATTTCTTCTGTCCATGATGGAACTGATCATTCAAGATATTTCCTTGACCAAGGTAGCAGAAGAACTCAACAAAAAAGGATTCCGCACTCGAAAGGGAACGGAATGGGGGCCGGTAGCTGTGTTCAATATGCTTCCGCGGCTGATCGAACTTACGCCTAGAATTTTCGCCACTCAGGAATGGGTCGAGCGCAGAAAACAGCTCACATTGGTTTACTGATAGTTGTTATCCTCTGACTTGACACAAAGGCGTTTCCCTTAATACAGTTACGCCCGCAAGGAAATTTTATCCTGAATGCGGTGCTCCCGGGTTAAGACGACTTGTTAAAGCTATCTTTGTGGGAGGCAGAAATGCGTAAGGTCGGTTACATTTCCCCAGCTCTTTTGATTTTTGCGGCCGTTCTAGCGAGTCTATTTCCAACCCACGCACAGGATCAAGCATCATCTTCCAATGTCCAGGTAACGACCGTTGTAACCGCGCTTGGGCCCAAATACAGCGCCCCGCCTGCTCTCGGAAAACAAGACATAAACGTTACCGAAGGAAAACAAAAACGAGAAGTTACCAGCTGGGTTCCGGCCCAGGGAGACAAAGCCGCACTTCAACTGGCTATCGTTATTGACGATGCGGATAGCCAGGACCTTGCCACCCAACTCGGCGATTTGAAAAACTTCATCAGTTCTCAGCCTGCTGGCACCGCCATCGGCGTGTTTTACGCGAGTAATGGCACGGTCCAGCCGGCGTCTCAATTCAGTACCGACCACGAAGCTGTTGCGAAATCTGTTCGCATACCTCTCGGTTATACCGGCGCATATTCCAGCATCTATCTCTCGGTCATGAGCCTGATGAAGGGATGGCCGGTTACCGGCGGGGCTCGTCGTGAAATACTGTTAATCGCAGACGGCATCGATCGGTTCCGCGGCGACTACCCGATCAGCCCGGATGTTGACTCCACTATTATCAACGCGCAAAGAGCCGGGATTATGATTCATACGCTCTTCGCCTCCGGTGTAGGTCGTGCCACCCGAAACTCGTTTCGCCTGAACCTGGGGCAGAGCAATCTCGCCAAGATAGCGGATGCCACCGGCGGAGAAGCTTTCTTTCAAGGATTTTTCACGCCCGTGTCATACGCTCCATTTCTTCAACAACTGGATATGGTCTTAAAAAATCAATATTGGCTGAGCTGGGCCACCGAGCGTGTTAAGAAGCCTAAAGGCGAGCTCCGAGGGTTTAAGGTCCGAACAGAACAGCGCGGTGTGGATATTTCGGCGGCAGATAAAGTTTTCGTTCCTGCTCCATAGCCAGCGTTCGCAGGGCCGACGGGATTTGTCTTTGCAGCGAATATGAGGCGCATAAGCTCGTTCGCGGTATTCTTGTGTGTCCTGTGCTACGCCCTTTTCGCAGCACAAAACTCAGCCGATTCAGCGCAGGCTCCGATCCAACGGCTAGGATCCGAAGTGGTCTGGGATCCTTCTCCGCAAATCCTCTCTGCGATCCGCGAAAAATGTGCTAAAGGCGATCCTGCCGATTTGAATGATTGTTTTTTCGACGAGATGCGGACTGCCGGCGCATCTTTGCAAGCCGTAGAGTTTGTGAAATCGAATTCCGACAACGGCTTAATCTTCGTCCGTGCCTTTCGCAAAGCCGGTGTCGTGGATATTGCCTATATCGACTATCCCTTTCGCGCCAACGAAGTGGACGGAGTCCTTCTGGTGAACGGCGACCCTCCAATCGTAGACGTCGATAGCCAGGAATTCGTAGCGCGAGAAAACTTCTTGAAGAATCCAACCTATGCAGCGCTGCTGAAGAGGTATCCAGAAATCAGCATATGGCCCGGCGATCGCTTCCACACGAACAAACCGTTGGTGAAACACTTGGCATCTGGGCAACAAACATTCGCAGTGGACTACATCGTCCGCAACGGTTGTCACGCTTGCGCGCGGATCGGAACCGTAATCCTAATATTCACGTTCGACAAAGATGGTAAATTCCACGGTGTTCAGGCGGGGCAGTCAATCAAGAAGGCCGAGTAAAGCGACCGGCCTTCCCATCCGAGTCACAACCTCTTCTCCTCTGTGTGATGCCGCGGTTAGCTTGTCGCGAGGATCGAAGTCCAAAGCGTAGCGCAACGGAAACCACACTCTACTGCGGAAGGGCGTGCGAACGTAATTGGATCCGTAGCTTAATCGTGCCGATGTTCTGGCCTTTCGACTCCCCGGTAACGGACACCTCGCTGATCTCTTTCGATGTGGTTTCAGATGTCGGAAGTTGCGGCACAGCAATCTCAATTGTCGCTGCGTCGTTTTCGCCAGGTCTTATGGAATAGAGATCCGCCCCATTGTTCACCGTCCAACCATTCGGCGCTGTGACACCGAGCTTGATTTCTTGCCCAGCGTTCGTTGGATTGTTTATCCATACAGGGATTTCAAGCGTACCGCCGGCGGCGATCGCAATTTCAGGAACATCTAGCTTGGGCAATCGCTCCAGGCCATGGGCCAAGCGGAAGTCTCGGTAGAAACTCCATGGACCGCCCAGCTCGATTGAAATCTGTGGGGGCACAAGGGCCGACGGATATACCCGGGGAGCCGGAACTACTGGAGAAGCGGAAATGTTTTCGAAGATATCTCCTGTGATGCCTCCTCCGACCAATGATTTTCCCAAAACAAATGTTTGAGCCGAACCCCACCCGTCAGTAGCTTGTTTCTCGAGATCCTGTTCGCTCATGGTAGCTAGAGAATCGATATATTTTTTCTCTTGGGTCTCGTGCGCCTTGAACGATTCCAGGGCAACGCGCCAATAAGGCATATGGCGCGACTTTGAAATTCCGGTAACTGCGTAGGAAGGCCCAGAATCTTTAAATTTCTCAGTCCCGGTTCCAAAGTAATAAATCTTTTTGGGTTGCCAGGGCCGCAGATTTTCAAGATAAGGTTCTAAGCGACGCGTTGGGCCCGCCACTTGAGACGCGAATACCGCCGAGTTGTTGGCCAAATCGAAGGCTTCCGTGGCGAGCACGCCAGACGCTTGATGGTCACCATGATTTTCACCGATGAATACGCCGGGGAAAAAAGTAAGAATCGCCTCGGGCCGGGTTAGCCGTACCAGTCGCACGATCTCTTCAAGCGTGGCTCCGTGTCCCCAGGTTGCCAGCGACTGCAAGACGTTTTGACTGGCGGTATCTTTCCCGCCCAGAAACCAGACATTCACGATTCCAAGTGACAGGCAGGCTCTGCGCGCTTCAATTTCGCGAATGTCTGCCAGAGCAGCGGCGTGCTCGGATCCTGCTTGGTTTGCGCCACTTCCGCCTCGCGTGCCATAAACCACCGCAACGCGCTTGCCTTCATCAATGGCCCTGGCGAGGTAAGGCGTGACTGCGGCTTCGTCGTCAGGATGGGCGACCACAACGAGAAGGTCAGCTTTATAGCGTTCATCAGGGCCGAGAAACGCTCGGGGCGCCTGAGAATCTTGCGGAGAGAATCCCAGAGCAAGCCTTGCAGCGTGAAACATAGAAACCAGCGCGGCTGACGAAATCCCGAGCAGAAGAAAAGCTGCCAGCAAAGAAACCAGTAGCAATCGAAAGTACTTCATCCTAGACCTCGCTGAGATTGGCAGGAAACTCGCAAACGCATAGTTTCTCGCATTTCGAGCCTTCGGTCAGCAGGCATATAAGTTTAATTGTCGGGAATCACTTTGCGGGACGACGGCGCGATAGCGACGAGTCTGACTGACCAGGTAACGCCATAATGGTGGAGAGCGACGTCGCGCACAAGGTCTGCTGCTTGTCGTTCACCACAAAAACATCCGCGGCACAAATCTTCAAAGTTCTGCCCGAACGCAATACGCGGCCTCGAGCTATCAACAGATCTCCCTCCGCGGGCGCGACAAAATTGATTTTGTATTCCACGGCGAGCACGCTGGAATCCGCCGGCATCATGGTGTAGGCCGCATAACCCGCAGCGCTATCTGCGATGGAGGCGGTCACTCCCCCGTGAAAGTATCCATGCTGCTGTGTCAGCTCTCCGCGATGCCGCACGCGGATTTCACACTCGCCTGAACCTAGAGCGGTCAACTCTGCACCGAGATGCCTCATTAGGCCCTGGCGAGCAAAGCTGTCTCGCACATGCGGATACCCGGCAACACTTGCTGCGGAATTAATCTTTGTTTTCATCCGATGTTTGGACATGGATCGAACGAACAAGTGAGCGATGCGATTCTAAGATGCGGAAAAAAGAAAGCGGATGCAAAAACAAAAAGCCCCGACTCAATTTTCATTGAACCGGGGCTTGCGTTTGTCTGCAAACTCTTTGATATCGGATGAGACTTACCAGAACCCGTCCGGCCCATTGAGTGCTTCTCCGCTCGACAAGTCGAGAGGAGGAGCGGACCGAGCTCCCGAGATCCTAAGATCCGGGATGAAGAGTCGTGCCTGCTACCGAAGCAGGTCGTACTCCCTTTTCTTTTAGAAAGGAGGTGATCCA
>Ga0209420_1001004_pt1 | contig 13891 bp, 12 predicted proteins | sample BlaSpr_A8_OM1_O1_FD_187972 | JGI IMG/M metagenome (GOLD analysis project Ga0209420, IMG submission 187972) | Forest soil microbial communities from Thunder Bay, Ontario, Canada - Black Spruce, Ontario site 2_A8_OM1_O1 (SPAdes) (version 2) | ecosystem: Environmental > Terrestrial > Soil > Boreal... | reverse complement strand
GCCGGGACCCGGGGCCTTCACACCCGTACGTCAGCCGGGATCTTGCTCACCCGATCTGGGCACTGCCGCTTCGTCACCGACGGCGACACCCGGCCGTTCCGCGACGTACGATATCCGCCCGATGCGCAAAGGCGTCTGAGACGATAGGCGGCCCTTCGGCGAACAACACAAAAGCCATACCAGTCCGAGTGCCGGAGAAGATCAACACACGGATAACACGGACGAAACGACACTATCCGGCACACGGCGGCACGACTGCCGCGATGGCAATGCAAGCCCGGTGATCAGCCAAAATGCGGGTTAGCTGGGCTGAGTCAGCTGGCTGGTAATGATGGTCTGGGGCATGATGGACCGTCTTGTAAACGGCAGGTCACATTATCGACGGCAGCCCAGCCCAGGTGAGCCACAAGAGGCATCTTCGCGAAAGCGCGATCTTCACGCAGCGGTACGTTGTCACCCCAGCCGAAGAGCAGGCGGTGATAATCGGCATCCGTGACTACAACCGCCTGATCGAGCGCCTGAACGGCTGCAAGCCGAGCGGCTGGGCCGACCTGTGGCTAGCAGGTGCCAGCGCCGGAGTGGCAGTTCTGATAAGCACGCTGGTCGGTGCGCTGACAGTGCCGACAGCATTGTCAGGGACTCGGGATGCGCTGTGGGCCATCACCCGGAGGTGGCCTGATCATGCTGCTCCTATGCCTCGTGGGGTTCTTCACTCAACGTTCCAGCCATGACAGGGAAATTGCCGAACTCCGGAAAGATCTGGAAAACCATAAACCCATCTCCCCCGCCGCATAGAGGTCACTGGCCGGCGATTGCGTATCACAAGGATCCGAAGCAAACAGAGCTGCGGGAACCCGTAGGTTACCTGTGCTCCTTCTCCTTGAGGAACTGCAGGGCTGCGTCGACGACGTCCTGTGTCAGCCGCTGTCGAAGACCAAGGAGTGGCCGCGGCCCGGCTGTACAGTGGAGGCCGACCGACCAGGAGGTTCGCCGGGTGTGGAACTCGAAGGCCGCCTACTCATGAGCTGAGTGTGGCGCTTGCGGTTTGCAGTTCGTTTAGTGATTGACGGGCGAGCGCTGCAAGTTCCTGCTGGTTGGCTGGGAGGGGACCAGCGGACGTGGGCCATCAAGGCGAGGATTCCGGGTTCAGCTACCAGACTCGCGGTTGGGTCTACCTTGTCCGGGCAACACGACTTAGTTGTCGCCGTATGAGGAGGTTGCTATCTGTCGCTACTTGCCGATCGCCTGATGGACCGAGCGGATCGCGCTCGAACCTTCACCCACGGCAGCTGCGATCCGCTTCATCGAGCCGTGACGCACATCGCCGGCGGCGAAGAGTCCTGGCATGCTGGTCTCGAACGCCAGAGGCTGACGGCCGAGTAGCCCGAACGAGTCGCGCGGTTGCGGCTCCGGTAGATCGGTGTCGGTGAGGATGAAGCCGCTTCGGTCAAGTAGGACGCCCTCGAGCCAAGACGTCGCGGGCACGGCGCCGATGAAGCAGAAGAGTCCCGCGCAGGGCACGCTCTCCCGAGTCCCTCCGATCTTGCTCGCGAGCACGATCGAGTCCAGATGGTCGCCACCGTCGACTCCGACGACCTCGGTGCCCAGGTGCAACTCGATACGACTGTCGACGAGGATGCGGGTCGCGAGGTAGCTCGACATCTCGATTCCCAGATCGTCGGCGCGCACGACGAGCCGGACCCGCGACCCGCGACTCGCGAGGAACAGGGCCGCCTGCCCGGCGGAGTTGGCCCCGCCGATCACGGCCACCTGAGGGCCGTGAATCCCGCACGCACGGACTTCAAGCTCGGTTGCCGCGTAGTAGATGCCGTTGCCCTCGAAGTCCGCCCACCGCTCGAGGCTCAGTTTCCGGTAGTGGGCGCCGCTCGCGATCACGATCGAGCGGGCCGAGACCTCGCTCCCGTCCGACAGGGTCACCACAAGGTCGTCCGCCATCCGCAGTGACGTCACCTCGCACGGGCTCTTTATCTCGGCCCCGAACTTTTGGGCCTGCACCAGCGCCTTGGCAGTCAGTTCCGCGCCGGCGAGGCCGGACGGGAAGCCGAGGTAGTTCTCGATACGTGCGCTCGCGCCGGCCTGCCCGCCCACGGCCACCCCTTCCAGCACCAGCGTGTCCAGGCCCTCGGAGGCGCCGTAGACGGCAGTCGCCAGTCCGGCGGGCCCACCACCGACGACAACAATGTCGTAGACCTTCCCTGGTACAGAGCGGTACGCGAGCCCGAGCTGGTCCGCCAGTACGCTCGGGGTCGCATTGCGGAGGATCGCGGTCGGGGCGATCACTACCGGGAGGTCGTCAACGTCGAGCCCAAGAGACTCGAGGATCCGGTGCCCATCGTCGGTTTCGACGTCGAGCCAGCTATGCGCCACGTTTAGACGCGTGGCCCAGTTGCGAAGCTCCAGCGTCTCGGCCGACAGCGCACCGCCGACGATCTGGACACTAAGCGCCGCTTCGCTCGTACGCAGGAACTCGCGCCGTGCCATGAACGCCCTGAGAATGACGTCGGACAGCTCCGGGGCGTCGGACATAAGCTGCCGGAAGACCGGACGTGGCATCCGTTGGATCACGCCGCCGGCGGGCATACGCGCCGAAAACATGGCAGCCTGCCCGGTCAGCATGTCCAGCTCGCCCAGGAACGAGCCTGGGCCGAAGATCGCCATGACCTGCTCCGGCAGCCCGAAGGCCGCGAACCTCACGACTTCCACATCGCCGGCCTCGACCAGCACGAAGTCATAGTCGACATCTCCGGCGTCGCCTAGGGACGCGCCCGGGTCGACGACCGTCTCCGTGGAACGCTCGCGGATGAGGTCTAGCTGCGACGCGGTGAGGTCCGGATATCCGCCCGGGATTTCCGGCGTCGCCACGGCCGCTGTCTCGGCGTTCGCTCGCTCCGCCCTCACTCGAGTTCGCTTTCGGTTGCTCATGCCTTAACCTCTCGTCTTTCGCTCCAGCAGGTTCCGACCCGTTGCACGAAGCCTGAGTTCGCTCGTCTGTTGCGAGGCGCGGATGGCGCGGGCCGCCTGACATCCCGGATGCGCGGCGCTGGAGCGGCGGGCGCGGGTGCGCTCAGCCAGAGACGTTGACGCCGAGGTCGATGTTGAACCCTGCGCCGTGGCGGGCCAGGCCCATCAGCAGCGGGCCCACTCCCTCCAGCCAGTGCGCCATCGCCAGGTCTCCCGTGTCCAGCGGGCGCAGCCCGAGGCTCTCGATGAACGCCGACACGCTCGCCTTGGCCCGCGCGTCGTCGCCGGCGATGAGCACGTCCAGCGGGCGGCCCTGGGCCAGGACGTGGCCGAAGACGGTGTTGAACGCCTTCACGACGTGCGCGCTCGCCGGGGCGGCCTTGGCGATCTCCTGCGCGCCGGAAATGCCGTCAGGAGTGACCAGCCCGGTGGCGTCGGCGTTGAAGGTGTTGGAGATGTCGATGATGACCTTGCCGGCCAGCGCATCGCCGTAGTTCGCGACCACTGAAACCGCGTTGGTGTACGGGACGGCCACGATGACGATGTCACCCAGCGGCGTTGCGCCGAACGTGCCGGCGGTGGCTCCGTTGCCGATCTTGTCGGCGAGTGCCTGAGCCTTGGCGGTGTCGCGGCTCATGACCTCGATGGTGTGGCCGTGCTTCGCCGCCCGGGTGCCGATGGCGGTGGCCATGTTGCCCGAGCCGATGATGCTGATGGTGGTCATGATGAATGTTCCCCCGTCGTGTGTGGGTCAGTTGGCTGTGATGGTCTTGCCGGCGTCATGCGTTACGTCGAGAGCGTTGGCCGTCCGGTGGAGGCTTGGCATTTGAGTTCGAGGTTGTTTCCGGCCGGGTCGCGGATGAACACCGCGTAGTAGTCCGGTCCGTACTCCGGCCACAGCCGAGGCTCGTGGAGGATCTCGGCGCCGGCTGCGGTGGCGAACTCGTGGACAAGTCGGACGGTCGCCTCGTCCTCGACCCTGAGCGCAAGGTGGGTCTGGCGACCACCGGGGTCGGTCGCAAGGGAGAAGAACAGCTGGGCTGGCTGGCCAGGCAGGGCGTATCCGATCAGGTTCGGCATATCGAAGGTTCGCGTGCCCCCGGCCAGGCTGACGATCTGGTCGTACCAGTCGCCGATGGCGTTCAGGTCGTCGACTTGGAGGACGACATGGTCGAGCAGCGTCATGGGCGCTCTCCAGTCCTACTGCGGCCTCGCTCTGCGGCTGCCGCCTCCCGCAGCGCCGCGACAAGCTCGCTGGCGACCGGCTGGAGCTGGCTGGTGATGGCTTGGGTCATGTTGCCGGGCCTGATGAATCCGAAACGCATGAGTGCCTCCGGTGGGATGGAATCGGCGATGGAGCGGGTGGTTCGCGGTTTGGTGGGTGGCGCCGCGATCCGCCCGGCCGTCCAAGCGCCGCCCACCACGTGTTGTTGGCCGGGGTTATCAGGGCTCTCAGATCAGTGCGCTGACGATCTCGGCTAGCCAGCCGATAGCCAGAGCGGCTTCCACCGCTCGTAGCGGGGAAGGCGGTGGCGACCTGCCACATCGCGTCAGTCGGGCAGCGATGACATGCCCGTGTCGAAGCTGACGCTAGGCACTGGCGTGCTCCGCGATGCAGTCATGAGAACTCACTTCCTGGTGATGCGGGGTCGGTTTACGGGCGGACGGCCAGAGCGATGAGTGCCATATGGGAGTGCTGGCGGTGCGGTGGCCAGCTCCGCGGCCCGCCCGGGTTTGAGCGTGCTCATGCCCCTCCCCGGACGCGTACCATCAGCTGACCGCGAATTCTCGCGTGCGCTGCCCAGGCATAAAAAAATCCGGGTTCTGCAATGCCACCGCGGATTTCACGGATGGACCTGCCAGGGACCGGAGCTTAACTTCTACGTTACACGCCTTTCCCCAAAACAAAAATGCAGGCCGGCCATTCGGTGCTCGTCACCGGCTTCACCGTCCGTCTCCCGGCCCGGCTCGACCTGCCGCCCGAGCCCCGCTACCGTCGCCGCACGGGGACCGAGCCCGCCCCCGGGCCGGCCGGCATAGAACCACAGGGTATGAGCCCTCGCTTGAGTTCGGTTATCGCGCTGGCGAAGGCGCTGCAGGCATTCACCTGTTCGTACCGGAGTCGCTCATCGCGCTCAAATGACTGGGCGCGCTCGGCGGTGCGGCTCTGGAAGAGGTAGGTGGTCAAGGACCCCAGCAGGGTAGCGGCGATGCCGATAAGACCGGCCAGCAGAGCGTTCACACTGGAAGTCGACCATGTATCGGCCTTCTGGTGACGGTCCTGCCTGGCAGTCCCGGGGACGGGCTTGGCGGCGGGTTTGGGCGCCTAGCTGATGGCTCCGGTATCGCCGGCTCTCGGCGGGCCGGCTGGGCGGGTGGGTTCAGGTGATGCTTCCGCTAGCGCGTACTCAACGGCGCGGCTGCCTCCCAGGGACTGTCCCCGTGTCCAGGCCTGCTCGAATGCCGCATCTCCCATGCGGGAGCGATCGCTTCGCTTCCCGGGCCCGCGCCCCAGCTTGACTCCTCCGGCCAGCTCCGCTGGGAGACACGCGACCCCGTCTGCGCGACCCTCGCCGTTATCGCCCGCGATGCCATTGACCTGGTCACGTCGACTGCGATCACCCGGGTCCGCGACTGCGCGAATCCCGGATGCAACGCCATGTTCCTCGATAGTTCCCGGCCCGGCACCCGCCGCTGGTGCTCGATGGGCACCTGCGGCAACCGGGCTAAGAAGATCACCCTGCGAAACAGACGTACCACCGGGGCGGGGATGGACTGAGGCCTGTGCCGGCAACAGAGACCGCTCCCGGCACAGGCTGCCGTCACCGGTCGCGATCAGCGATGATCAGTTCGCTCGAGCGCTCGGCCAGCACGGCGGTGAGTTGCGTGCCGGATAGTGCTCTTACCTGCTGGTCTATACCCGGTCCAGCCAATGGGTCAGCGCGGCGATGACCTCAGCGGAGTTGGTCTCGTTGAGGATCTCGTGCCTGTCTCCAGGGTAGGTGACCACCGTCAGGTCAGTCAGTCCGGCCACTCGGAGCCGATCGGTCAGCGGGTGCAGCAGCGTGAGCCCAACGTTGACCGGGCCGGCCTCGCCAATCGCAATGTACACCGGCAGGTCCAGGCGCAGGGCCGCGACCTGCGCCGGGTCGGCGAGCCGACGTGCGCCGGCGAACGGGGCCATGTCGGCAAAGGACAGGACATCAGCCGCGACATCCGCGAGAAGGTCTTAGGGGAGTCACAGCAGCGCGGGACGGGCCGAGGCCAGCTGCGCGGTGAGCAGATCCCGGGCCGTGACCAGGGAGGGCCCGTACCAGGTCAGGCTGCGCCCTTCCACGAGCGCTACCCGGTGGTACGGGAACATCTCCGGCCCATCGTCCCTGCCGAAGGGATACGGCTCGTCTGGCAAGACGATGACATCCGGGCGGCGCGCGGCAAGGTCCCCCAGGTCGATATGCGGATACCGTCCGGGGTGGTCGCCGTAGACGTTGTCCAGTCCGAGCCTGGCAGCGACGTGGCCGGTGAAAGTCGCTGACCCGACGACCATCCAGGGGTCCCGCCAGACGGGGATGACGGCACGCAGCCCGCCGGCCGCGGCAGGCTTGGCCCATACCTGCGCAGCCTCGCCCAGCCAGCCGGGCAGCGGCCAGCCCAGGGCCTGTTTGAACATCCTGCGCAGCGAGCCTATCGCCTCGTCCACGGTCTGAATGACCGTCACCCACACGGGAATCCCGGCCCCGCGCAGCCGTTCCACGTCGACCCGCCGGTTTTCCTCCTGGTTGGCTAGCACGATGTCGGGCTTCAGGTCCGCGATGGCGGCAAGATCGGGGTTCTTGGTCCCCCGCACGCGCCGCACGTCCAGACCTGCGGGCCGCGTACACCATGCTGTCGCGCCCACCAGCGCTTCCGGACGGGTCACGGCGACTGATTCGGTCAGCGATGGCACGAGTGACACCACGCGCCGGGCCGGCTGCTCCACCGGGACCGGATACCCGAGATCATCATGCTGCAGCATGGCCCTGGGCGGATGCGCGAACGATGAGGGCGTCTCCCTGGCCACCGCCGCCGCACAAGGCGGCGACGCCGACTCCCCCGCCGCGGCGGCGGAGTTCCAGCGCGAGCGTGAGGACCAGCCTGGCGCCGCTCATACCGACTGGATGGCCAAGGGCGATGGCGCCGCCGTTAACGTTCACCCGGTCCAGGGACAACCCGAGGTTCCGCGTCGAGGCGAGGGCGACCCCGGCGAAGGCCTCGTTGATTTCGATCAGGTTCAGGTCACCGAGGGCCAGGGCGCCGTCGCGGCGCAGGGCATCGCGGATCGCGCCAGCCGGCTGGTGCAGCAGCGAGGGGTCCGGTCCGGCGACGGTGCCGTAGCTGCCGATCTCGGCAAGCCAGGGCACGCCCTCGCGTTCCGCGCGCTCCTTGCTCATGACGACGACGGCGCATGCGCCGTCAGAGAGCTGGGAGGCGGAGCCTGAGGTGATCGTACCGTCGGCACTGAATGCCGGTCGTAGCCTGGCGAGCCGCTGGGCTGTGGTGCCGGGACGTACGCCTTCGTCTTCCGCCACGGCCCCGTCGCTCTCGCGACCGGGAACGGTGACCGGGACGATCTCCTCGGCCAGCCGACCGTCTTTGATCGCCGCTGCGGCTCTGGCGTGCGATTCCGCGGCGAACGCATCCTGATCCTCGCGAGAGATCCCGAGCCCTGCTTGGTAGCGCTCGGTCGCCGCACCCATCGAGATGCCGTCAAAACCGCACATCAGCGCGTCCTGGTCGAGAGCGTCGGCGAGCGGCGTGTCGCCGTAGCGGAAGCCGTGCCCCGCGCGGCGCAGCAGGTACGGCGCGTTCGACATGGATTCGGTGCCGCCCGCCACGACAATCTCGTGTTGGCCGACCGTGATCTGCTGAGCAGCCAGGGCTATCGCCGTCAGCCCGGACAGGCACAGCTTGTTGAGCGTGGTCGCGGGCACTCCCATCGGGATACCGCCGGCGACGGCCGCCAGCCGCGCTGGGTTCGGGCCCACCCCTGCTTGCACCACATTGCCGAGGATCACCGCGTCCACTTGACCCTCGGTGATTCCGGCACGCTGCAGTGCGGCACGGACCGCTATGCCGCCCAGCGCTGGCGCCGCCAGGCCGGATAGGGAACCGAGCATCTTGCCGATCGGGGTACGCGCTCCGGCGACGAGCACGGGCTGCGTCATGGGAATCCTCCTTCGTTGCCAGGGGCCTTCGCTTCACCGGCGGCCTTCTTGGCGTTGACGGCATCGCTGTGCATGTCCATGCAGAACGGGCAGGCGAGTTCACGCGAGGAGCTGGCGGGCCATAACGACCCGCTGGATCTGGTTGGTTCCCTCGTAGATCTGGGTGATCTTGGCGTCCCGCGTCATGCGCTCGACCGGGTAGTCCTTGACGTAGCCATACCCGCCAAGCAGTTGGACCGCATCGGTGGTTACCTGCATAGCGGTGTCGGAAGCCAGGCACTTGGCCGCGGCAGAGGCGAACGTGAGGCCAGGGACTTTCTCGCCGTTCATGGCGCGTTCGGACAGGGCGGCGGCGTGGTAGGTGAGCTGGCGGGCGGCCTCCAGCTTCATGGCCATGTCGGCGAGCATGAACTGGACGCCCTGGAATCCGGCGATCGGCTGGCCGAACTGCTCCCGCTGCGTCACGTAGCCGACCGCGTAGTCCAGCGCGCCCTGGGCGATGCCGAGCGCCTGGGCGGCGATGGTGATCCGGGTGTGGTCGAGGGTGGCGAGAGCGGTGGTGAACCCGGTGCCTTCCGCTCCGATGATCCGGTCCGCGGGGATGCGCGCGTTCTCGAGGATTACGGTGCGGGTGGGCGAGCCCGTGATCCCGAGTTTCTTCTCCGGCGCGCCGAAGCTCACCCCGGGATCGGTCTTCTCCAGGACGAACGCCGAGATCCCGCGGGCGCCGCGTGACGGGTCGGTCACGGCCATCACTGCTGGCGGCGTCCGAGCCGGCCCCGGCCTCGGACAGGGCATAGGAGAACATGGCCTCGCCGCGTGCCACGGGCGGCAGGTACCTGCGCTTCAGCTCCTCCGATCCGGACAGCAGGAGCGGGACCGTGCCGAGCTTGTTCACCGCCGGGATCAGCGAAGAGGCGGCGCAGGCCCGTGCCACTTCCTCAATGATGATCACGGCGGCGAGCGCGTCGGCGCCCTCGCCGCCGTAGCTTTCGGGGATGTGCGCGGCGTGCAGGCGCGCACCGGTCAGCGCGTCCAGGGCCTCCTGCGGGAACCGCCCGGTCGTATCCACGTCGGCGGCCGCGGGGGCAATCTTCGCTTCGGCGAGGTCGCGGACCGTCTGGCGGAGCAACTCGTGCTCACCAGACGGGGCATAAGCGGGCAGGTCTGTCATCAGGTCTCCTGGTAGGAGTAGAAACCCCGGTCGGCCTTGCGGCCTAGCAACCCGGCAATCTCCAGGCCCGCCCGGGCGCAGACGTCGGCGATGCCCGACCCCATCAGGCCGCAGCCGATGACACCGACCCGGGTGATGTCGCTCATCATGTCCTTTCAGATGTTCCGGCGGTACTGGCCGCCGACCTCGAAGAACGCTTCGGTGATCTGCTGCAGGCTGCACACGCGGGCGGCATCCATCAGGACGGCGAAGACGTTGCCGCCGGAACGGGCCGCGTCCTTGAGCGCCGCCAGCGCCGCACGGGCTTCTTCCCGGTGCCGTTCGGTGAAGTCGCGCACCCGCGCCAGCTGGGACTTCTTCTCTTCCGCGGTAGCGCGGGCGAGCTGGGCCGGAGCGACCAGGGCCGCATCCGGGTTCCGGAAGGTGTTGACGCCGATGACCGGCAGCGAGCCGTCGTGCTTGCGCTGCTCGTAGAGCATGGACTCGTCCTGGATCCGGCCGCGCTGGTAGCCGGTCTCCATCGCGCCGAGCACCCCGCCGCGTTCGCTGATCCGGTCGAACTCGGCGAGGACGGCCTCCTCCACCAGGTCGGTCAGCTCGTCGATGATGAACGAGCCCTGGAGCGGGTTCTCGTTCATCGCCAGCCCGAACTCGCGGTTGATGACGAGCTGGATGGCCAGCGCGCGGCGCACCGACTCCTCGCCGGGGGTGGTGACTGCCTCGTCATAGGCGTTGGTGTGCAGGCTGTTGCAGTTGTCATAGATCGCGGTCAGCGCCTGCAGGGTGGTGCGGATGTCGTTGAAGCTCATCTCCTGAGCGTGCAGCGACCGGCCCGAAGTCTGCACGTGGTACTTGAGCTTCTGGGACCGCTGGTTCGCGCCGTACTTGTCCCGCATGGCGATGGCCCAGATCCGGCGGGCCACCCGGCCGATCACCGTGTATTCGGGGTCCATGCCGTTGGAGAAGAAGAACGACAGATTCGGCGCGAAATCGTCGATCTTCATGCCGCGGGCGAGGTAGGCCTCCACGTACGTGAAGGCGTTGGCCAGGGTGAAGGCGAGCTGGCTGATCGGGTTCGCCCCGGCCTCGGCGATATGGTAACCGGAGATGGACACCGAGTAGAAGTTGCGCACTTTGTTGGCGATGAACCATTCGGCGATATCGGCCATCAGCTGCAGGCTGAAGTCGGTGGAGAAGATGCAGGTGTTCTGCCCCTGGTCCTCCTTGAGGATGTCAGCCTGGACGGTGCCGCGCACGGTGGCCAGCACATGGGCCCGCAGGCCGACGGCCTCCTCTGGGCTGGGCTCGCGCCCGCATTCGCGGCGGAACGCATCGAGCTTCTGATCGATGGCGGTGTTGAGGAAGAACGCCAGGATCGTCGGTGCCGGCCCGTTGATCGTCATGGATACCGACGTGGCGGGTGACGCCAGGTCGAACCCTTCGTACAGGGCCTTCATGTCCTCCACGGTCGCGATCGAGACTCCGGAGGTGCCGACCTTGCCGTACACGTCCGGGCTCTCACCCGGGTCGCGGCCGTACAAGGTGACGGAGTCGAACGCGGTGGACAGCCGGGTCGCCTGGCTGCCCGCCGACACCACCTTGAACCGCCGGTTGGTGCGGAACGGATCTCCTTCCCCGGCGAACATCCGCGCCGGGTCCTCGCCCTCCCGCTTAAACGGGAATACCCCCGCGGTGAACGGGAAGTAGCCCGGCAGGTTCTCCCCGCGCAGGAACCGCAGCAGCTCACCATGATCGGCATAGCGCGGCAGCGCCACCCGCGGGATCGCGTTTCCGGACAGCGACTCGCGGGTCAGCCTGGTGGGCAGTTCACTGTCCCGGACGTGAACCACCTGCTCATCCCCCGAATACGACTCGACGACCGACGGCCAGCGCTCGATGAGCGCGGCGGCGTCTTCGCCGACCTGCCGGCGAGCATCGTCCAGAAGTGATGCCACGGCCCGTTCGGGATCACCGGAAAGCTCAGCCTGCACGGCGGCGAGCCGCTGCACTCGCCGCACCGCCGTGACCTGGCGGGTCGTTTCCGCATGGTAGCCGCGCACGGCCGCGGCGATCTCAGCCAGGTAGCCCGCCCGGGCCGGCGGGATGATAGATGCCGCATCGGTGGATACGCGCCTGGTGACCGCCGGGAGCACACCCTCGGCCAGCGGCAGCCCGTGGCCGGCCAGCAACCCGGCGAAGTGCTGGTACAGGGCGGTGACACCGCTGTCGTTGAACGTAGCGGCGCTGGTGCCGAAGACCGGCATGTCCTCCGGCCGCGCGCCGAACGCCTCCCGGTTGCGGATGAGCTGGCGTGCCACGTCCCGCAGCGCGTCCGCGGCGCCGCGACGCTCGAACTTGTTAATCGCCACCACGTGAGCGAAGTCGAGCATGTCAATCTTCTCCAGCTGGGAGGCGGCCCCGAACTCAGGCGTCATCACGTATAGCGAGACATCCGCCAGCGGCACGACCGCCGCGTCGCCCTGCCCGATACCCGGCGTCTCCAGGATCACCAAGTCATAGCCGGCCGCCTGGCACGCGCCGATGATCGCCTCGATGTTCTCCGGCAGCTCACGCGCGCCCCTGGTCGCCAGCGACCGGAAAAACACATGGTCCCCGTCGAGGGAGTTCATCCGGATCCGGTCCCCGAGCAGCGCGCCGCCGCCGCGCCGCCGGGTGGGATCTACCGCCAGCACCGCCACCCGCAGCTTGTCCTGCTGGTCGACCCGCAGCCGACGGACCAGCTCGTCGGTCAGCGAGGACTTGCCCGACCCGCCGGTGCCGGTGATACCGAGCACCGGAACGCGCCGGGAACCGGCCGCAGCCGCAAGCGCTGCCTGGTCCGGCTCGGGCAGGGCGCCTGCCTGCAGGCAGGTGATCGTCCTCGCCAGCGCCTGCCGCTCCCCCGCCAGCACCGCCTCCACGTCCGCCGGCCGCGCTGCCAGGTCGGTGTCGCAGTCCCGGATCAGCTCATTGATCATCCTGGCCAGGCCGAGGCGCTGGCCGTCCTCGGGCGAGAAGATCCGCACCCCGGCCTGGCCTAGGCGCTCGATCTCGTCCGGGACGATGACCCCGCCGCCCCCGCCGAAGATCCGTACCTGCCCGGCCTCGGATTCTTTCAGCAAGTGCGCCAGGTACTCGAAGTACTCGACATGACCGCCCTGGTAGGAGCTGACCGCCAGGCCCTGCGCGTCTTCCTCGAGTACCGCGTCGACGACCTCGCGAACCGACCGGTCATGACCCAGGTGCACCACCTCAGCGCCCTGCGCCTGCAGGATGCGCCGCATGATGTTGATCGCGGCGTCATGCCCGTCGAACAGCGCGGTCGCCGTCACGAACCGTACCGGATGCACGGGCACGTGCAGTTCAGGGTCCTTCGCTGAAGCTGGCACAGCCCCTCCCGGATATTGGCGCTCGCGGAGGAAGCGACCGCTGCCCTCAACCAGGGTTCGTTCGGCATGCCCGGCGTCAGCCAGCAACAGGCCGCTACGATCACCGAGACCCTGCATCTCATCCGGACCGCGGCCGGCGACATCTGACGGTGCCGGCGCCCGCTCGCGACCTCGATACACGGTGGTGTCAGTGGGGTGGGTTGGCGTCCAGCCTGCTGCTCTCCGGCTGCGTCTCGCCGCTGCCAGCAGCGACGGTTGCCACCGGGGCCGCTGGAGCCGCGGCGGGCTTGTGCCGCCGCAGGATCGCGATCACCAGCAGGACCACCCCGATCACGACCAGCGCGACCGGCACGATCACCTTTATCAGGGTGAGCAGCTCACCGGTGGTCTTGGCCTTATTGGCCAGGTAAGCCGTGCTGGCCGGGGTGAGGTGGAAGTCGAGAGCGAGCACCGGGATCAGGCTCAGGGTCTGCGATCCGGCGGTCACGTTGACGACGACCTGCTCGGAGATCGTCTCGGTGATCGGGATGCCGGTCTGGCTGTCGACCGAGGCGACGATGCTGGTGGTCCCGGTATAGCTGAGCGGGATCGGGTTGGGCAGCGCGGCGACGACGGCCGGGGTGAACTTGGCCTGCTCGGCGGCCGGCAGCAGCGGCGCGAGGCCGGCGATCAGCTTCTTCGGCAACGCCGGCGGGAGCATTTTCAGCAGGCCGGGGTCCTTCACCGCACCAGTGGACGTGATCTGGTACTCATTGACCGACCGTCCGTCGCGGGTGGCGTGCCCGGTGTAGGAGATCGGGACGATGTTGCGGGTGGTTGAGTCGTAGTAGCGGTAGGAGCTGTTGGCCGCCGGGCCGATCGGGAACATCGAGCTCAGCGCGCCGACCGAGGGCTCGACTGAGATGCCCGCGGGTGGGGTGACGCCTTCCAGGGTGCTGCGGTTCAGGGCGTAGGTATGGTCGCTGGGCAGCGTCTGGCTTCCGGCGTGGATGGTCAGGTCGTCGGAGACGATGGCGACCTCACCCCGGATGCCGGTCACCTTGAGCTGCCGGTCAACGGTTATCGGGACGTTGGTCGCGATGACGTGCTTGGTGTCGCCGGACTGCAGCGCGCTGCTGTTGAGCAGGGTGGCCGTGCCGCTG
>Ga0209420_1001003_pt1 | contig 13894 bp, 13 predicted proteins | sample BlaSpr_A8_OM1_O1_FD_187972 | JGI IMG/M metagenome (GOLD analysis project Ga0209420, IMG submission 187972) | Forest soil microbial communities from Thunder Bay, Ontario, Canada - Black Spruce, Ontario site 2_A8_OM1_O1 (SPAdes) (version 2) | ecosystem: Environmental > Terrestrial > Soil > Boreal... | reverse complement strand
CACAGCAGAAAGCGAAGCACCTGCCCATCCACTCCGACCGCACCAGACGGTCGGGACGCTGGCGCCAGCGCGGCGGTGTTCTATACCGACCTCAGTCGGATCAGCGGCAGTCGATCAGCGCGGGCGTGTGGCGCGCTCCACCTGGGCGCCGCGCGGCGTGAGGTGCCATGCGTTGGCTGCCCCCTTCTCCTGACCGTCGCCGACGTTTTCGACGAGGTTCAACCGCGCCAGGCGGGTGAGCAGCTTTGAGATTTGGCCCTGGTCGACGATGCCCGAGCCTTCGGCGATCTCGCGATTGCTCGCGCCGGGACGCTCCCCGATGACCATCAGCACTCGCACAGTCCGGTAGGTGAGGCGCATATCAAGGCCCTGCAGCGGATCCTGGCTGCGCGTACGCGTGGACGGGCGGCGCTCCCTGTGAACCTCGAGCGCCGGCCTGCTCAGTTCTCGACTGGCGGCCCTCGAGCCCAGGTAGGGAAGCACGAGCATGCTCATGAGCGGACCCAGGAGGTTCGTGAGCGGGTCCTTGCCGCCGTCGAGCAGACGCGTGTGTATCACGGCGAAGACGGCTCCGACGACGCCTTCTGCCGTGACCTCCGGGGGCTTGCGCGTGCCGCTCATGACAAAGCGCCCCTGGTCGACCTTGCCGGCAAGTTCGTCGAGCACCTTGGCGCGACGTTCGAGCACACGCTCGCCAGCACCGAGCGCCTCCACCACACATAGCTTGGCCAGGCCTGGCTCTTCGTCCATGAACAGCAGCAGCCTGCCCAGACCCGCCCGCATCCCCTCGCGCCAGCCGGACTCGCGGTCGTTGGCCTCTTTGACCAGCACCCTCGCCTGGGCCAGCGCCTGATCAAAGGCCGCCAGGAAGCAGTCCTCGCGGTCAGCGAACACGTCGTAGAACGTCTTGCGCGAGACCCTTGCCCGGCCGATGACCTGAGCGACGGTCATGCGCGCATAGCCAACCTCCTCGACCGCGTCGACCGCCGCGGCAAGCATTCGACTGCGTTGAATCTCGGTGACCTGTCCACGCGGGAGCCCGTTGGGACCGGGGCGCAGCCGCGGAGTCACGGTACGTGTCTTGTCTATTAGCGCCATGTCTTCCCGCCTAATCGTCTTTTCGCCAGTATTAGAGGGCATTTCCGCCCTTTGTCGCAGTGCGCACGAGGGGACTCGACCCGATCGATACGCGCTTTGCCTGCCCGCTACTTGGGTTTATGTCAAAAGGTTCACTGGTCAATGCACTTAAGTCGAGGTGCGTCTCCCACTTTTTTGGACGCCGCTGCTTCCACTGGTTCAAACGGCTCTGGCATCGCACCGATGCCGCATGACGATCCTGATAAGTAGTGCACTACCAGTTGTTTACCACTGTGCTGCCGGCAGTCTGCTTCCTGCTTGCTGGGAGGCACTGATGCCCCTCGAGGCATCTCCATCCCCGGGCTTTGCTAGCCTCCTCGTCAACGAGTCCTGCCGCTATCGTCCAGGGGACTAGGACGCCGCCCTCTCATGGCGGAAACCGGGGTTCGAATCCCCGTAGCGGTACTTACGGTGCGATATTGTCCTCGCCTGCCTGTCAGGTGGGCGGATGTGGCGGAATTGGTAGACGCGCACGGTTCAGGTCCGTGTCGGGGTAACCCGGTGGAGGTTCGAGTCCTCTCATCCGCATCGAGTGATCTCGTCGTGGTCGGCGGAGCACCTACGGTTCTTTCAGCACCGCGTGCGTGCTCTCGGTCGAAGCGAGTACGCCGCTCGACTCGAACGTCGTCCGGTCCGTCCGAGGCCTACCGAAACGCCCTACCCCGCCGAGTTGCCCGGCAGGTCCTCCCCACTCGCCCCAACTCGCTCGCGCTGCGCAGCCAGCTCCTCATCGTGCAAGAGCCGATCGTCGGTCTCGCGCAGGACGTTGGATGGGCGCTCATGCTCGGCGCCCGGCGGCGAGCCGTCCTGCGGCCTCGATGAGATGTGGGGTCGACCGTTTTGCTGGGGGTCTGCTGGCTGCATCCGACGGCTGGCCTGGTCGACCGACTGCGGGGGCGCATCTGCATGGGCCGCGGACGGCGACCTCATGTCACTGGCCAGACGCTGCAGTTCTCGGTCATACGCCTGGCGCTCGCTCTGCTCGGCGCTGGGCGGCGTGCCACCGGCAACCGCGTGGTTGGGAGCCTCCAGCCCCTGCACACGCGACAGCGGCGCATCTTCAGACAGGGCGGCATGGGCTCGCATGAGCAACGAGCCGGGCGATTCCATGACCCGGGCCGTGCCGGCGAGCAGCTCTGCGACCGCCGCGCCGACGTCGCCGGCGAGAACGTCGACGTCGGGCATCGCCTGGCGGTCGGCATACACGCCGAAGCAGGCCTGCTCGTCGACGGTGAGCATGCCAACGGACACCGCGTGGTTCTCAGACAGCGGGACCATCGGATAGACCGACTCCAGTTTGCAGCCGAGCATGTACATCGGCGTGGTGGGACCAGGGATGTTGGATACCACGAGGTTGAAGGCGCGCGGACTGGACATCAGGCGCGACAGGGCCTGCTGCACCGTCACTGGGGTCCGGGATGCGGCCTTGAGCACCAGATCGGATCCCTCGGGCTCACCGTCTCGCTTGGCTCGGCTCATGCTTGCGTGAACCTCATAGAGACGACCGACCGGGTCTGGCTCGTGGCAGGGCAGGTCGGCGAACACGAAGGAGATGTGGTTGCCAAGAACGTCGTCGGGACTGCGCACGCTGACCGGGACCATCACCTTCAGAGCCACAGGCTCCTCGCCGCGGCGAAGCAGGTAGGAGCGTACGCCGCCGGCGACAGCGGCCAGTATCACGTCGTTGACCGTGGTGCCGTATGCGCGCTTGATGGTGAGCAGGTCCTGGAGAGGACGTTGTGCCCAGGCCAGGCGACGCAGCGGCGACAGCTGCCCGTTGAGCACGCTGGTGGGTGCGGCCCGCAGCAGCTGATCGAGCGCGCGGAACGCGCGCATCGCGCCACCGACGACCTGCCGCGCAGCCGGTCCGGGCGAGCTGGCCGCCTCCAGCGGCCACTGCAGCAGGTCCAGCTGCTGACCGAGCAGGTCGCGCACGCCGCGTGCCAGCACCCGCTCGCTGCCGGGCTCGGGCTTGGCGCTCCAGCTCTCGCTCTCATAGGAGACCGTCTCGGGCGTGGGGTCGAGCAGCAACGAGGCGAGCTCGACGGCGGCCAGACCGTCGACCATGCAGTGGTGGGTCTTGCCAACGATCGCAAAGCATCCATCCCGCGCGTTCTCGCAGATCCACATCTCCCACAGCGGACGGTCGCGTCGCAGAGGTATCGACATCACCTCGTCGATCAGCTCGCGCAGCGGACCTGGCGCCCAGTAGACGTGACGATCGACCGAAAAGGCCGGATCATCGATCCACTCGGGCGCATGCAAGCCCAGCGGAACGGACGCCAGCTTCTGGCGGTAGCGCGGCGCACGGCCGACGCGCAGCTCAATGTGCTCGCGCAGCTGTTGGAAGCTCGGCAGCCGCCCTTGGTCAGACGCCGAGAACAGCGCGACCCAGCCCACATGCATATGCGCAGTGGGCGTCTCAACAGCCAGGAACGACGCATCGAGCGCCGACAGGCGCGGAATGGTCATTCGGCCAGCACCAATCGTGCTCCCCCATTCGGGGACACGCTGGGGCGAGCAGCATGCTCGGCGCGACCGAACGACGGCTCCCAGCGTCCGGTGGCCCTGGCCCGCGATATCCGCCTGCGTCCCCATTCGGCGGCGAGCGCGAAGTGCAGCAGCTGGTCGAAGTAGGTGTGAAGCGGCGTCGTCGCGATTCCGGCTCCCCGCAACGCCACCCGCGTGCGGCGATCGTCGAAGCTGACCTGCATGGCGAAATAGGGAAAGAAGACTTCGCTGCGTGTGAGGGCTCGGCGACTGCGCTCGTCGGTAGCCGCGCGAACGAGCAGCGGGTGGACCATGCGGCGGTACAGCGACGGCTCGATCAGTCTGGGCGCCGGGCGCTTGAAGAACGAGGTTGCCAGCTGCACGAGCTCACCAACGCTGCTCGCGTGGGCTCCCGCGGTGAGATGGAACGTCGCGCCCTCGGCCTCGCGGGCCTGGCTCAGCGCGAAGGCGGCGTCGGCGACGTAGTCGACTGGCACCACGTCCACGGGCGCGCCGCCACGCGCGGGCAGCGCTAGGTACGTTCCGCGTGAAAACGCGCGCAGCGGCCAGTAGAGCACATTGAACGACGCCGTCCAGCCGCTGTCGCGCTCACCCACGATGATGCTCGGGCGCAGGACCGTGATCGGCAGCTGCCCGCGCGAGCGGGCGATCAGGCACTCGGCCTCAAACTTGGACTGCTCGTAGGTGTTGCGAAACCGCTGGCCCACGTCGAGGTCGTCCTCGCTGAAGCATCCGGCATGCGCTCCTGCGACGAAGGCCGTGGATATGTATGACATGCGCCGCAGAGCACCGTGGGCGTGGCTGCGTTCGGCCAGCTCGAGCACGCGCCGCGTGCCGTCCACGTTGATCGCTCGCGCGGTCTGCAGCTGCAGCTCGAAGGACACCGACGCGGCCGCGTGGACGATCTCGCTGATCTGTCCTGCCAGCCAGTCCAGTCCACCCGCTATCCCCAGCCCGGCGCAGGTGATGTCGCCGCGCACTGCAACGACACGCCCCGCGTAGGGGTGAGCAGGACCGAACAGGTCCAGCAGCGTGCGGCGCATGCGCGCGTGAGCCTCGCCATCGTCAGCGCCGCGCACCAGCACGTACACCCGACGATCGGTGCGCTCCAGGTAACGGGCCAGCAACTCCATGCCGACGAATCCCGTGGCACCGGTCAAGAACACTGCATCGGTTGTCCGCTCCAAAGTCCTCTCCGACCTCGACGACGTTCGACAGCATGACGACCGGGCCGGCGTCAACACGAAACATGCGCGCCCCTGACCGTCAACGAGTCGGCGTCAGCATGTCGAGCGTCTTCGCGGGGCGCGTCGCGATATCTCGGAATCTGCGCATAAATTGCATCGACGTGGGCTCCGCAATGGCGGGCCTCCACGTCGCGCGTGCGACGAGTTGGCGCACGTGTCAGGCACGCCACCGCGACCGGCCCAGCGCATGGTCCTCTAGCCTGCTGGTCAGCGATGCTCGCCTCGATACCCAGCCCATCGAGCAACGGCTTTTATATCGGTCCGCTGTTCGTGCACTTCTACGGCCTGATGTATGTGGTCGGGATCACGGCCGCGATCCTCCTGTCGCGCAAGCTCTGGCGCGACAAGGGCGGCGATCCCGACCTCGTCTACACCGTCGCGATCTGGGGCGTGCCCGCGGGGATCCTCGGCGGGCGCCTCTATCACGACATCACCAGCTGGAACGAAGTGCCACACAACTGGTACGGATGGATTGCGGTGTGGCAGGGCGGCCTTGGCATCTGGGGCGGGATCGCCGGGGGCTTCCTCGGCGGGGTGATCCCGCTGCGACGCGCCGGCGTGAGCGTTACGCGCTTCATGGACGCGGCCGCGCCGGGGATCCTGGTGGCCCAGGCGATCGGACGTGTGGGCAACTACTTCAACCAGGAGCTGTTCGGCGGACCCACCAGCCTTCCGTGGGGCCTGCAGATCAGCGCCGCGCACCGACCCGTGGGCTACCTGGCCTACTCGACCTTTCAGCCGACGTTCCTGTACGAGCTGATCTGGGACCTCGCGCTGGCAGGCGCGTTGGTCTGGATCATCCGCCACAGGTCGATCCGAGCGCCGGGCATCTTCGCCCTCTACGTCACCGGATACTCGGCGTTTCGCATCTTCGAGGAGACACTGCGCGTGGACCCCGCCCACCACATCCTCGGCGAGCGGCTGAACTTCTGGGTGGCAAGCCTACTGACGATCGTGGGAGCCGCCTGGTTTGTGTACACCCAGCGCGCCGGGCGCGACGAGCAGCCTGAAGATGCGTCGCCCGCACAGGCGCCAGCCGAACCGCTGATGGCCCGACGCACATGAGCCCCGAGCGCCTCTACTTCACCGACTCCGACGAGGCCAACGCGCTCATTGCCTCCGATCCGATGGCGCTGCTCGTCGGGTTCGTTTTGGACCAACAGGTGAGCGTCGAAAAGGCCTTCGCGGGCCCACTGGCGCTGCGCGAACGGCTGGGCTCACTCGACGCCCAGACGCTCGCCTCGGCCGACCTCGAGTCGGTGTTCCGCGAGAAACCTGCGATCCACCGCTTTCCCGGCTCGATGGCCCGCCGCGTGCACGACCTGGCCGAGCACGTGCTCGAGCGCTACGACGGCGACGCCGCGCGCGTATGGACTGATGCGGCGGATGCCGGCGAGTTGCGCGCCAACCTGGCGGCGTTGCCAGGCTTCGGCGAGATGAAGGTCAAGTCGCTGGGGGCAGTCCTTGCCAAACGCTACGGCGTCAAGGCAGCGCAGAAGCTCGTGCCACCCCACCCCACGCTGGGCGACGTCGACTCGCGCCAAACGCTCGCCGACTACCAGGCAGCCAAGCGTGTGCACAAGGCGCAATGGACCAAAATGAAGACGAAGGCCTAGTCTTCCAGCCCGGCGAGCGCGGGCACCGATCGCAACCGGCACCCGCGCACCCGGCAATCTGCAGCCGACGCTACGTGACCGGCTGCCCAGAGGGATGCAGCGCATCCCAGTTGCCGCCGAACGCTTTCACGCCCACGTAGCCGGTCGAGCCGGGCTTGTCCAACACGTAGGTGTACAGCGCGTGTCCAGCGTATGTCAGCTGCTTGGCGCCGCCTGGGAGTTCGATCGTGGAAAGCAGCGAGCTCTTGACACCGAAACCAGCGGTCGGGGTTGCGCTCGTCTCCAGCGCGGGCCAGAATCTCGAGCACAGGAAGATCTTCATGCAGCTGTTTTCGGTGCCCTGGTCGTGGGTGAACATGTACAGCGTGAGGCCCGATGAGGTCGTCAGGATGAAACCGAGTTTCGTGAGGCGCAGCTCGACCGTGGCGGCCGCGCCGGCGTGCGCCTTAGCCGCGGAACCCTGGGCGCTCGCGATAGCCGAGCCGCTTACGGCGCTCACGACCACGCAGGCCAGGAGAATGGAAGTTCGCTTCATAGGTTGCCCCCTCGCATCTAGGAGAATGGGTTTGGGATCGTCGATCGACCCTGTCGACTAGACCCCGCACGCGCCACAACCTTCCCCCGCGGTCGACGGCCCGAGTACGCACACGCAAAACGGCCCGCGTGACGCGGGCCGTTGAGGTTGTGCTCTCGTGTGTTGTCTAGCCCTGGCGCCGCTGGCGTCGCTGCAGCGTGACGATTGCCAGTCCCGCGCCCATCAGCATGAGCCCGATGGCCACGCTCCAGCGCAGATCAAAGCCCGTGAAGGGCAGCGTGCTCGCTTTGACTTCTTTGGCGGGCACCGTGCTGGTCGTCGAGGGCGCTGGTTCTTTGCTTGGCGCGGGCGTAGGGGTCGGTTTGCTTGATTCTTTGGAGGGCGAGGTGCCCGTGCTCGGCGTGGTCGGCGTCGAGTTGTATTTGGATGTCGGTTCTGCGGCGACAGCGACGGCCGGCGCGGCGAGCGCCAGCGCGAGCACGGCCGCGAGGAGGCTGAGCCAGCGCGACATGCCGGGCGATCCCTTCCTCATCGGCGGCGCTGCTTTAGTCCGTGACCTGCTCGAGGCCATGACGTCGGTCCGAGTCATGCCAACCTCCCGTTGGTGGTGTGATGAACGCTTTGGGCCCGCTTGGGGCTTTCCTGGGTGCAGCCCGCGAGGGTGCCGGTGGGCAACGCATCCTGTCCCGTTCGCCGTTTTCGCGCACTGCCCTGCATTTGAACTGGAGGTCTATCAGTTGCGCCGGTCGCTATGCGGGTTGGGTTCATAATCCCGCAGCGCCGCCCCCCACTCTCAACCGACCTGCACGCGGCCCTCGAGCGATCCCTGCGCGAGCCTGCCGCGCAGCACCTTCTTGTCGAACTTGCCGACGCTCGTCTTGGGGATCTCAGAGACGAAGGCGAACTCGTCGGGCAGCCACCATTTGGCGACCCGGCCCCGCAGGTGCTCCACAAGCTCCTGAGCGCTCGTGCCTGCGCCCGCGCGCAGGACTACACAGCACAGCGGACGCTCGGCCCAACGCTCGTCGGGCTTGGCGATGACGGCGGCCTCGACGACGTCGGGATGGGACATGATCTCGTTCTCGAGCTCGACCGAGGAGATCCACTCGCCGCCGGACTTGATGACGTCCTTGGCCCGGTCGGTGATCTGGACCATGCCGCGCTCGTCGACCGAGGCGATGTCGCCGGTGCGCAGCCAGCCGGTGGCGAACTTCTCGTCTTCTGAGCTGTCGGCGAAGTAGCGCGAGGCGACCCACGGTCCGCGCACTTCGATCTCGCCGGTGGACGTCCCGTCCCAGGGCACCTGCCCGCCGTCGTCGTCGGCCAGGCGCAGCTCCACCCACGGCAGGGGCCGCCCCTGCATCGCGCGATCGTCCCAGTAGGCGTCGTCGTGCTCGCCCTCGCGCGGTCGCGAGTAGGTGGCCACAGGGCTCGTCTCGGTCATCCCCCACGCTTGGAAGATGCGCACGTCGTGGCGCTCCTCGAAGTCCTTCATCAGCTGCCGTGGCACCGCCGAGCCCCCGCAGGCGGCGTTGGACAGCGAGGAGAGGTCCACCTCGGGGTGCTCGTCGGCATAGGCGAGCAGGCCGGCGAAGATGGTGGGCACGCAGCCCATCAGCGTGGGGCGCTCGTTGGCGATCAGCTTGGCGAGTGGCTCGGGCTGCAGGTGGCGGTCGGGCAGGATCAGGTCGGCGCCCGCCAGCGCGGCGCCATATGGCAGCCCCCAGGCGTTTACGTGGAACATCGGCACCACGGCGAGTATGCGCTCCGCACGCGAAATCCCGGTGCCGTCCTTGGCGAGTGTGACGGTGGAGTGCAGGCTGATCGAGCGGTGCGAGTAGAGCACGCCCTTGGGGTTGCCGGTGGTGCCGCTCGTGTAGCACAGCGACGCCGCCTGGCGCTCGTCGAGATCGGGGTAGTCGAACGGCCGGCCGGCATCGGCGTCGGCATCGGCCTGCGCGAGCAGCTCTTCGTAGGAGATGGCGTTGGGCAGCCGCCCGGCCTCCGATCCCTCGCCGTCGCCCATCACCACGAAGCGCTGCACCGTATGGAAGCCCGGAGCGAGCTTCTCCAGCAACGCGACGAGCGAGTCGTCGACGAAGATGACCTTGTCCTGGGCGTGGTTGACGATGTAGGTGATCTGCTCCTCGAACAGCCGGATGTTGAGCGTGTGCAGCACCGCGCCAATGCAGGGGACGGCGAAGTACAGCTCGTAGTGGCGCTGGTTGTTCCAGGCGAACGTCGCCACCCTGTCGCCCTGCTCGATGCCAAGCCCCTGCAGCGCCCGGGCGAGGCGATCGACGCGCTCGGAGACCTCGGCGTGCGTGGCCCGTGTCACCGAGGTCCCGTCGGCGCTCAGGGTGACGACCTCGGCGCCGTGGTTGCAGCTTGCAAGCCTTTGCCGGATGTGGTTGAGCGTGAGCGGGAAGTCGTCTTGCATCAGCCCCGCCAAGAACGTCCCCGACGGTTGGCCGGCGGCCTGCGTGGTCATCTCTGCGCCCATCGTCATCCTCTCCTCGCTCCCTCTCCTGTCAACAGCTTGGCCAACGCATCGTAGACGCCGCGCGTGCGCCCGGCGATGTCATCCCAGTCAAAGCGCAGCACGTGCTCGGAGGCCTCGGTGACGAGTCGATCGCGCAGCTGGCCGTCGACGAGCAGGCGTTCGACCATCACGCCGAGATGCTCGGCGTCGCCGCCGTTGAAGCGCAGGCCGACGCGCTCGCCCACCGGCACGACCTCGCGCAGCCCGCCGGTGTCGGCGACGATGCACGGGCAGCCCGACGCCATCGCCTCCAGCGCGACCAGCCCGAATGGCTCATAGATGGAGGGAACCACGCACAGGTCGGCGATCCGGTAGAGCGAGTGCAGCACGTCATCGCCGATCCAGCCGAGGAACGTGCCGTGATCGGTCAGCCCGAGGCGCTGCGCCTGCGCCTTGAGCTCGCCCTCGTGCGTGCCGCTGCCGGCGACCAAGAAGCGCACGTCGCCGACCCGCTCGATGACAACGGGCAGCGCGTCGAGCGCCAGCTGGAAGCCCTTCTCGTAGACCAGTCGCCCGACGAGCAGCACGAGCTTCTCGTGCGGCGCTGCGAACTCGCGCCGCAGCGCGGCGAGATCGCCTGACGGGCGCAGTTCGCTGGGGTCGACCCCGTTGGGTATGACGGTCACCCGCTGCTCGTCGATGTCGAAGATGTCGGCGACGTGCTCGCGCATGTAGTAGGAGCAGACGATCAGCGCGTCCGCGCGTTGGGACATCCATCGCTCGACCGCGTGGATGTGCGCCTGGGGCTGATCCTGGACCCAGCCCTGGTGGCGCCCGTGCTCGGTGGCGTGGATGGTGGTGACGTAGGGCACGGCCAGGCGGTCGGCCAGCGCGGCGGAGGCGTGCGCGACCAGCCAGTCGTGGCCGTGCACGAGGTCATACGAGCGCATCTGGGCCAGCGCTTCGCCGGCGGCGAGCATGTCGTCGTTCATCTGGCGCACCCACGCGACGAAGCGGTCAAGGTCGCGTGGCCAGCCGGGCTCGCGCACGCGGTAGATGTTCACGCCGCCCGTCTGTTCGGGGCCGGCCAGCTCGACGTCGGCTGCATGCTCGACCCCGCGGGTGAGTACGTCGACGGCCACCCCCTGGCGCGAGAGCGCCTCGGCGAGCTTGCGCACGTGCCTGGCGAGGCCTCCCTCGATCACGGGCGGGTACTCCCAGGAGAGGATCAGCACGCGCTCGCTCACGCCACAGACCCTATATCGCCAGGAGCGCAAGCTCGTCCAGGCGCAGCGCTGCGCGCGACGCCCACACCTCCCCTCCGCCCTCGTGCAGCACGCCGTCGGCGCCCAACGCTTGCAGCGCGGCCGCCAGGACGCCCTCGTCGGCGCCCAGCTCGGCGGCGAGCTCTGTGTGCGACCACCTGCGCGGATGATCCTTGCGCAGCAACTGCAGGACGATCGTCCTCTGGAGCCCGCGGTCCGAGGCCGGGCTCGACCGGCACGATTGTGTGTTCATCGGAGCCGTTCCTTCGCGTCCGTGCGTCTCCCGCGCGACACGGGGCGACGCGTCTGTTTCCAGTCGCCGGGAGAGTACCGACAACCTGGAACCTACAGGTCGAGCTGCGGGTCGGGGGCGAGATCGATCTGTAGTTGACGGGGGGACGGCAGCAGCGGCTCGCTGGTCTGGCGCGGCCTGCCGCGCTTTGCCCAGTGGTTTATGACCTCGCGGCTGCGGCAGCTGTAGTAGTTGACGCGCGGGTCGGTCGGGCGCAGGGCCAGGCCACCGGGCGCCTGCCCGGTGACGACGGCGTGAAAGCGACGGCCTTTGTGGTCGACCTCGACGATGTCGCCCGTATGGATGCCCTCGAGGCGCATTGCACTTACGAACTCCAGCAGATCGCGGCGATCGTGCCGGGCGGCGCGCGGCCTGCCGGCAGGCGCGTCGCTGCGCGCGGCCGTGGCAGCCGGGGCTAGGCTCTTGCTCGCAATGCGCTGGCTCGTGGACGGGATGAACGTGATCGGAACGCGCCCTGACGCGTGGTGGAAGGACAGGCATGCGGCGATGACCCGTCTGGTGGGCCTGCTCGAGTGCTGGGCGGCGGCGAACGGCGAGGACGTGACGGTGGTCTTTGAGCAGCCACCGTCACCGCCGATCCGCTCGACGGTGATCGTGGTGGCGCATGCACCGCGCCCGCGCCGTGACTCGGGCGACGACGAGATCGTGCGCTTGCTGCACGCCGACTCGCAGCCTGGAGCGGTGCGGGTGGTCACCTCCGATCTGTGGCTGGCCGACCGCGTTCACGCGGCGGGCGCGACGGTCGAGCCCTCAGCGCCGTTTCGCGCGCTAATCGAAGACGCGTGATGATCCCCACCACCCGCTACGCGCGCAGCGGCGAGGCGAGCATCGCCTACCAGGTGGCGGGGCAGGGCGGATTGGACATGCTCTTCCTGACGGGTTGGATCACCCAGATCGAGCAGCTGTGGGAGGCGCCGGCCAATCGCCGCTTCCTGGAGCGGTTGACGAGCTTCGGGCGGCTGATCATGTATGACAGCCGCGGTACGGGCTTGTCGGAGCGGGTGCTCGACGACTACACGGTGCAGCGCGAGGCGCGCGACGCGCTGGCGGTGCTGGACGCGGCTGGCAGCGAACGCGTGGCGCTGCTGACCTACGCCCAGGGAGGCCTGGTCGGGGCGCTGCTGGCGGCCGATCACCCCGAGCGGGTGGGAGCGCTGATCATGTACGCGTCGATCGCTCGCACGTCGTGGGCGCCGGACTACCACTGGGCGATGACGCGCGAGCAACGCGAGGAGCTCAGCGAGCGCAACATCGCCAAGTGGGGTGAGGGCGACAGCGAGGCGATGAGCGCGTGGGCGCCGTCGATGGCGGAGGACCGGTCGCTGGTGGCGTGGTTTGCGCGCATGCAGCGCCTGGCGGCGAGCCCGGGCGAGGCGAGGATCATCTCCCGGGCGATGGTCGACGCGGACGTGCGCGAGGCGCTACCGCGCATCCGCGTGCCGACCCTGGTCATGCACCGCCCCAAGGAGCTGGTATGGGACGTGCGCCACTCGCGCTACCTCGCGGAGAACATCCCGGGCGCCCGCTATGTGGAGCTGGAGGGAATCGACTCGTTTCCGTTCGTGGGCGACAGCGACGCGATCGTGGAGGAGATCGAGGAGTTCCTGACGGGCGCACGCAGGGGCGGCGAGCTCGTGCGTGCGCTGTTGACGGTGATGTTCACCGACATCGTGGACGCGACCGCGCTGGCGGCCGAGCTGGGCGACGGGCGCTGGCGCGATCTGCTGGCGCGCCACGACGAGCAGGTGCGCAAGGATCTGGCCCGCTTCGACGGCCGCGAGGTGAAGACGGTGGGCGACGGCTTCCTGGCCACCTTCGACGGCCCACCCTCGCGCGCGCTGCGCTGCGCGCTGGCGATCAGCGCGGGGGCGCACGAGCTGGGGCTGGAGGTCCGCGTGGGCATGCACACGGGCGAGTGCGAGCTGATCGGCGAGGACGTGGGCGGCATGGCCGTTCACATCGCATCGCGCGTCAGCGCTCTGGCGCGCCCCGGCGAGGTGCTGGTGTCGGGCACGGTGTTCGGAACGGTTGTGGGCGGCCCGTTCTCCTTCCAGGAACGTGGCTTTCGCGAGCTCAAGGGCGTGCCGGGCCGCTGGCCGCTGTTCGCGCTGAGCGCTTGAGCAGTCGCCTACGCGCTCTGCGTTCGCGTCGGCTGCGCTCAGCCTCCTGGGCGCGATAGCGCGCGTTGGCGCGCGACAGGTAGACGAGCGTGGCGAGGGCGAGCAGGGCGGGCAGGAAGTGCGGCCAGTGGATCTCGAGGGCGGTGAGCGCCTTGGCGCCGATCCCGCTGGCGCGCACGCTGTGGGCGGCGGAGCGCAGGACACCTGGGGAGCACAGCCAGTGCACCCAGCCGTGGACGCGTTGGCCGATGGCGAGCGTGGCCATCGACCCGAGCGCGACGACGGCGGCGAAGATGGACAGCGCGAGCGAGACGGCGGGCCTGGGGCCGACGCGACGCGAGCCCTTACGACGCGGCAGCACCATCGGCCTGTACGTGCCCGTCGGCACCGGCGGCGCGGCCCTTGAGGCGATGCTCGCCCATCCGTTCGATTGCGTGGTGCTCGACCTGCGCCTGCCGGACATGACCGGCTTCGATTTCCTGGAGAAAATGCACGCCGAAACGACTCTGGCTGACGTGCCGGTGGTCATCTTCACCGGCAAGGAATTGACCGCCGCGGAACAGGCGCATCTCAAGGCGATGGCCAAAAGCATCGTTCTCAAGGATGTCCAGTCCCCCGAACGGCTGCTGGACGAGACGGCCCTCTTCCTCCATCGTATCGTCACCGAC
>Ga0209420_1001002_pt1 | contig 13901 bp, 15 predicted proteins | sample BlaSpr_A8_OM1_O1_FD_187972 | JGI IMG/M metagenome (GOLD analysis project Ga0209420, IMG submission 187972) | Forest soil microbial communities from Thunder Bay, Ontario, Canada - Black Spruce, Ontario site 2_A8_OM1_O1 (SPAdes) (version 2) | ecosystem: Environmental > Terrestrial > Soil > Boreal... | reverse complement strand
GGTGAAGCACCGCAGCGCGCAGGCGCAAGCTGATCTGACACTGATTCGAGCACGCGCTGGGCTGGTGCGGGCGCGCAGGGGGCTGGTCAATACGGCCTCGCGGGCTGGCCAAGAGTTACGGGGAACGATTGCGCAGCAGCAACGTGCGTAACCTGAATCCGGAGAAAGCCGAAGGCTTGAGTCCAGAACTGCAAGCCGCACTGGAACCCCTATGGAACGCCATTGAGTCGCTGAGCGAGCGCATCGTGGAATACAACGAGAGCATCGAGAATCTGGCACAGCAGAGATATCCGCAGGTGGCGCTGCTGTAGCAGGGGAAAGGCGTGGGCAGGTGAATCGCGCTGACGTTTTTGCTGACGCTGGAAGACCCGCATCGCTTCCGCAAGAGCCACGATGTGGGCTGCTATCTGGGGCTGCAGCCGGGACGAAGAAACTCTGGTCAGAGCGAGCCGCAAATGCACATCAGCAAAGAAGGTGACCCGTATCTGCGGACGTTGTTGGTGCAAGGAGCGCAGCACATTCTGGGTCCGTTCGGTCCTGACTATCGCGATGGTGTGAAGTCAAACATCGAGTAATTGATCGGGTATCCCGCTCCCTCTGCACGGGGGAGTTCGAAGCAGTAATCATGATCGAGGTTGTGACCGAAGAGATGCATGGGTCGGACTGAGTTCCTGACCTGAAACGGATTGCGAGCGAGCCTTTAGGTTGGTATGGCGCAGCTTCAACTAGAGCGAAATGGCGCGCTCTTCGGAGTGCACGGGTTAGTACGCCCAAAAAGTACTTGACGGGAACGACATTGTCAGAGAGGCGGTGTTTCAACGATATCTGGCGGAAGTAGTTCTCTTCAGCAGCCCGCTAGGGTGCTGGATGGCGCATCCTCCCATGCGCCCTGTTCCAGCCAGGCTATTTGCGCAACAAACGTCGCCGTTACTTTCTGAAAAAGGAAAGTGGCAGGCGCGCGTGATCTATCGAGGTGTGCCGGTGCGGTTCTTGAGGCGGACTAGGCAATCTTGGACCGCACGTTGAGTGAGATTTGGATCTGGCTGCGGCTGTTTTGGAATCGAAAAGATGGGGTCCTCGGCACTTTTTACGATCTGCTGATCGAATTCTTGAGGCGTTTCAGAGGCTGCGTCCGGGAATCGCAGCATGGCTCCTCCGCGCTGAAATTCCGCTCTGTAATTGGTATCCAAAGCGATATCGGCTGGGAGTTTCTCTCTTAGCCTCAAATCCTGCGGGCCGAGATAGAGGAATGCGTCGACCAGGTCTTCCATCGGTTTCTGGAGCATTTTGGGGAACTCGGTGTGCACCTGACAGTCCTTCTCGTCGATGCGAATGGGCGGAGGGAGAAAGTGACCTAGATCCAAGGCACCCAGCCATGTGGCCTTGGACCGTGCCAGCGATGGGATCGGCCAGGTTGCGAGCCGGCTGCTTGACAGAGTGGGCAAGTCCGTATCGAACATGCCGAGGTCGCTGATGACAAAAGTAAGGTTTGGATAGTCCTTTTCATACATCGAAACGGCGCTGGCACGTACCTCGTTCATGTGTAGCAGATGAAACGTTCCATAGAGCATGAGGGCCTTGCGATGTTTCGACAAGACTTCTTTTTCCATGATGGAAGCAGCGCTAGCATCGCGGTGAACAAGTCTTATGATGTCATCCATGCTCTTGATTTGATCCCAGTCAACGGGGGAATCGCCAGCCAAGACTCGCAGGCGTCGTTGCGGCGGCAATTTCTGATTCAACGCTCGCACCAGCGGATAGAATTGCTCAACGAATGCCGAAGCTGCCGCCGCTGGCTGCCCCATTTTGCGCCATACCTTCTGGACTTCTGTGAACGGCACATCCTCTCCCGCTATGTAACGGTCCAGGATGGGCTGATAGAGCGAATTGCCGGACTCGAATACGATGTCGTTCACCTTTTCCGAAAAAGCCGGGTTGCGGATGAGCGAGAAAATGAAATCGTTCAGATCCTGCATGCCATGGTCCTGCGGCATGGCCACGACTTCGTACTCGTCGAAGGCTGAGAGGATGGCAGTTACAGCCGGCTGCGGGATCGGGTCGGCGCCTTCCGATTTAGCTGCCTGCTGCGTCTGGGCATGCGCCGTTGTCAGGGTGAGAACCAGCGAGAGCGCCAGGATGGCGCAGCAATCCAAAACTCGTGCATAGACTCGTGCATAGAAAAGAGCTGCTGATCTCAACTTGGGCGAAACCTGTTCAAATCGCTTCATATACACTCCTCCTTATTCAGAGCGGTGAGCGTGCCCGATCTACGGGACTGCTCAGAAAACGCAGTCACATTACTCAATCAGTTGAGCCACACTAAGGTTTGGGGATTGCTCTTCAGGAGAAGCTTGGAGGAGGGCGCCGCAGAAATGGACCATAGACCGACTTGGACGAAACGTCGATCAGGTCTGCGAGTTGCCTAATCTGAATAGAACGAGATTCAAGCGATACGGGTGTCGGCAGTAAAGCGTGCGTATACCCATGAAACTGCAATAGCAGAATTTCACATAGAGCAGCTGACTCGACGAACTCTTTGGAAATGGACGGTGCGGACGTCGGATTCCTGTCCGCTATCGCAACCTGCCTGGCGCGTCCATGAAAGTCCAAGACGGTAACGAAGGCGAAGGCGAGGAGCGCCCAGAGATATCCATTTCGCCGCTGCATCAAGCGAAGCTTAGCAGAAGATTTGAAAAATTAGAATAGCGGGTCGCGAGGACAGGATTCGAGGAACACAAGGAAATCGCCCGCAGCACAGAGCTGTTGATCAGGAGCAGTTTTTTCAGCAGCCTGCTAGGCGCTTGGGTTCGTTCATGACATCATTCTACAGGCTTTGCACAGGCTGACTGTTATAACCAGGCGTTAGCGCTCAAAATCCAGGTCACGCCGCTTCCTCGGCTAACAATTTGGCGACAGAACGGATCGCCTTCAGTCTCTCTGCGTGCAAGCCCCGCAGTTCTTCTTCACTGACTCGACTTTCGCACAATAGTCTCCAAAATACCTGCGTCAGTCTTGAAGAACGAAAATCGTATTTGTGGTCGATGTCTTTACGACGCTGGGTCAAGTAACGTTCCAACTCCCACACGTCTGCCGGTTCCTTGATCTGATTCGCCTTCCGCTTTGCTTCCTGCATGCAACTCCGCAAGCGTATGCATGATCCCGTGCCCCAAACCGGAGGATGGCTCAAGTCGGTCGTGCAAGGCTACTTCAACTACTACGCGGTACCAGGAAACCTCAAGAGTCTGGGAGTGTTTCGGGATCGGGTGATCGCGCTCTGGTGGCGAACACTTCGTCGCCGGAGTCAGAAACGCCGGATCTCATGGATACGCACTCTCGCTTTGGCTCAGCGATGGCTTCCTCAACCGCGTGCGCTCCATCCCTTTCCTGATGCAGGCTTCGCCGCCACTCATCCGAGATAAGAACTGGATGCGCTAATCAGCGTCTGTCCGGGTCTGTGGGGGGGCAGCCAGCAACGGCTGTCCCTACCGCGATCGCCAAAGAAAAAAATTGTGATCATCCTTTCACGGCATGAGGTAGTGGGTTCGGATGATTTCCACAGGGCTAGGCAAACGGTCCGGGCCTATGGGAGACTAGGGCCGTGAATAAACCGGAACTGGTAATCGAATCCAACCCAGATGATGATTTCGTGCATGGCGTGTGTTCGTCGTGCCCGCAAGTGCGTTTCCGCCTCACAGGGAACACCTTGGAGCAAAAGACGTTGGTGCGGAGGATGTTCGACAATCACTTTCGCAAATTCCACATGCAAAAGGATGCCAGCCAAGCGAAGGATGAAGCGAAATGACCGTCGGCAAAGGCAAGCATTCGTCAACCGCGAAGCGCGATTTTATGCAAGTAGGTCGTGCCATCGTTGAGCAAGCCATCGGGGGCTTATTTTGAAGGCTCTCGGAGAAAAGCAAGCATGAAAGTATCAACGGTTTTTCCTGACTTCAAAAAGATCACAACGCAATGCGAAACTCGTCGAACGCCGGAATTCACTATTGGCGGAGCTGCCTACCGCGTCGAAGTTTTCTACTGCTACTCCAATCCTAAATCTCCGTGGGTTACTCAAGCCTATTCCGAAAAACGCAGCGGCTGGAAATGCATCCCGGACTTCCGTTGGGTCGGCGAAAAGAACGAAGAGGCTGCAATTCGGGCTGCCTTAAGTTTCCTGCAAGACCCTCGTTGACGCCTGTGGAAATCATAAAGACCCACTACCCGGCATGCTTGTGCCTGATGCGCCGAACCGAAGTGCTACCCAGGCTCCGAGCGAATAGGCAATTGAGTTGAAGGTCGGCACTGTAAAAAGCATGAGATTCGCGTGGTCGCCACAATAGCTCGAACCGTAGGAACTGTTAGGAGACGAACCCGTATCTTATGCTGTCGAGCGGCGAACAAATTCCTGCAAACCGGGCGTGGTAAGTGTATAGCGATGCGATCAATCCACATGCTATCCAAACCATCCCCGCCAGCCAGACCCAGCAAGCTGTGCCCTTTGGCGCGAACCGATTTACAAGTAGCCCCAGTATCAGTCCCGGCCCCACAGCACCAGGTTTGCCGCGTCCCGCGTTTAGGACTGAGCTTATTCCATGAGAGTTCTTGAAAAAGATAACTGCGCTTTGGCCTACCACGAACACAATTATCGGACCGATCACCATCGCCACTGAGGCATGAAGGAGAAAGCTTACGGGTCTAGCTCTTCGCATCGCTAGCGCTGCGTTGCTAGGCTTTCTTTCTTTTTTGCTTTGGGATGTTGCGGTCCAGGAGCGCTATTTGCATCTTCAATTCAGCCGCCTGTGCCTTGAGGGTTTCCGCGTGCTCTATTAGTTGGCAGCGGTTGCCAGCAGTTCATCAGATTCGCGGCGAAGCTGTTCGGAGTGGGATTCGCTCGGCACAGGAACATCATGTCACACGCTACGAGCGGTTGCTACTATTCTGTGTGATGGGATGAGAAGGCATTTACACTCAAAACCCCCTTTGCTTGCGTCAATGAGTGAAATGACGATTTTTCAACAGTTGTCGCATTCCTGCTACCGCACCTCGAAACACGGTTCGGAGTCGTCCCAGGAAATACCCGATTCCTTTCAGCGCAACGGGGTCATCCAAGCTGTGACTCTCCAGCCCATTATTTCAAGTGCTTGTTGACCGCCTTGGTCATCTGAAACATGTCCAATTTCTGGCTGCCAAAAATCGGTTGCAACTTATCGTCGGCCAGGATTTCTCGTTTGTTCTTTGGATTCTGAAGATTGTGCTTCTTAATGTGCGCCCAAATCTTTTTGGTGACTTCACTTCGAGGCAGTGGGTCTCTGCCGACAATTTTGGCCAGGTGCTCTGAAGGCTGCATTGGTTTCATAAAACCGCTACTCTTTGCTTTAGGTGTGGTCTTTGCCATTTTTCTCTCCGTCCAATTGGCGCAAGCGTGACTAAATTCGCTATCACAGGAATTGTAACGGATCAGGTGGGCATATGGCGCGTAACGGCAAAGGTGTCAGTGCAAGGCCGATTTGCCGGGTTGTGAGTGTAATAGAGATATTACGCCAACTGACGCATGCTCCGCGGCCCCTCACAACAGCTAGCTGTCTGCCCATTTCAACCTCCCCGCTTGAAGTTAACTGTTTGTGCTCAAAACCACCTTCGCGCGAGTGGCAGAGGTTTAAAGCGTTTGCAGGAAGTTGACCAAGTCCTGCGCCTGCTGCCGGGAGAGGCCTATCTGGAAGCGTTGGTTATAGAAATTCACGACTTGCTGCAGATTGGCGGCTACTCCGTCATGGAAGTAAGGCGCCCGTGCAGCCAACCCTCTTAGAATAAGACCCTTCCCTCGGCCGATGTCGCTGCATTGTCCGGTGATCAGCGCTTTGCCAGGATCGGAGGTGTAGTAGGTATTGCCGGCGAGGAGCCCTTGAGTGCAGACCAACTCGAACACCGGCAAGACCGGCATTTGCAGTTCCTTGAGCCCAGCCAGGATGTTCGGGTCGGTTTCATACTGGGGCGAGCGGCTGGTTCCAATATCCAGCGGCAAGGGTAACGAGTGATTTCCCACGTTGAAGTTATCGTGGCAGGTCGTACAGGTGCCCGCAATCTGCTGATTGCCGGTGGTGAGTCCGGGAACATTGCTGATCGTCAGGGGTTGCGTGTTGAAGATCTGCTCGCCGCGAGCAATCGAGGCTTGCTGCGGATTCCGGGAGTTCTGGAAGGACGCATAGATCGTAAATACATCTGACGTGAACGGCTTTCCGTGAGGATCAGCTCCCAGAGAATCGTTAATTCCCGGATAGTACGGTTGGGTAGACAGGAATTGGGCTCCTCCCTGCGCGTTTTTTGAGAGATCTCCGGCGGCGAAATCAAACAATTGCGCAGAGTTGAGAGCGAGTTCGAAGTTCACGATGTCGCTGAGTTGCGCGGTCGTAGGAGGTTGCGCGCCCTGGGCATGAGTCAGAGTTGCGTCAATTGCCTGTTGCGTCAGGTCGGCGTTCAGATTGGCGGGGAAGGTTTGCCCATTGTTCAGAGGGAGCGTGAGCGATTCCCGCCCATCAAACATGACGGCACTCAGGAAACCTAAATTTGTCGTTGGCAACGGCCGGCGATAAACGGAAACGGTCTGTACTCCCTGAGAATCGGTGGTGAGAGCGCAACCATACGGATCCTGCACGGCCGTGATCGTGTATTGCGGTGCGGATGCGTCGGTGCTATTCGGCGGAACGGTCAGTCCGATGCGAATCAGTCCGTTGTTCAAAACCAGACTGTTGTCTATGCGACCGGTGGGGCAAGTCGAACCATCGATCTGCGCAAACAGCGGATCTTTCCCGCGGCTTGTGAAGTATCGGAATTGGGCGTCTACGGCACTCAATCCGAATGCGTTGTCGGGTTGGTGGCAAGTTCCGCAGGTCCTACCGTTCGTGCCGAGACTCTGAAAGAACGGGCCACTCAGATCGACCCTCCCGGTATTGCTGTATGTCCCGGAAAAACCGGTGAAGTCGAGAAATGGAAACAGATTGCGAAGGTAAACGTCGGCGATCGCCGAGCCTGTGGCGAAGACGACTAAGCCGACAATACAGGTCACGATCCGCAGCCTGCCGCAAACAGAAGCGTGAAGGTGCTGACGCACTCTTCGCCAGAAAGAAACAGCACGAAACTTGTCAGACATAACTTAACTCTCCTTCATCGATTTGTGATTTCGCCCACGGGCCTACGACAAACTCACGCCCTATCTACACCTTTGGATTTCTGGTCTTTCACTATCGAGGTCTCGCCTTCCCGTTTGCTACCGCGTCTGAGACAGTTGAGCAATCGTTCAGCAAACCTCCTTGCGCCCTGCAAGGACCGCAGATAAATCATGTGAGAGCCGTCTGCGGCGTCGATAAAATGACGGGTACTGGATAATGCCTCGACGCCTTGCTGCTGCCCTGATTCATCGACCAGGGCATTCAACTTATCGGGCCGCACGAACTCCGCCTGACGCGCACATTCACTGCACCTGGATCGGGTAACTTGCTTTCTCTTGATCACCAGAACCTGGCTGGTCTCGATCGTGATCTCCGTGACGACCTTGCGTCGGCTCACCCGTCTTCCTCGTTGCCCGGCGGGGAAATCAGTGGTAGATTGCTGCCACTTGGGCTATTGCGCCGCCTCATTCCCCCGAACGCAGTGCAGAATGCATGAGGACGCATGCAAGAGTCTTCAAAGGGCCGCTCAAAAGTTCTCAAAGGTTTTTAATGGCGACGAAACCCAGTCAGATCAAGCACTTGTACGAGTTCGGACCCTTTCGTCTGGATCCTCAAAAAAGGCTCTTAACGCGCGGCGGGGATCCCGTCCCGCTGACTCCAAAGGTGATTGAAACGCTGGTAGTGCTGATTGAGAATCGGGATCGAGTCGTTTCAAAAGACGATTTGATGAAGATGTTGTGGCCGAACAGCTTCGTCGAAGAGTCCAATCTGAGTCAGAACGTCTTCGTGCTTAGGAAAGCACTGGGCGACTCCTCCCAAGAGAAGCGATACATCGTCAATTTGCCTGGGCGGGGCTATCAGTTCACTGAGGCCGTTCGTGAGGTCGAGGAAGCACAACTCGGGACAACGCAGGAAGTGGAAGAAACTCTTCGGTTGGAGAGCCGCTCTCTGGCGCGGGTGGTGGTTGAACGCGTTGTTACACGCAAGGGCCCGACTGGAGTACGGACCGGAATAGCGGTCGCAATGGCAGCGCTGCTGGGGGTCGGCGTTCTGGTCTATCGATCTCGGGTTGGGCGGCCCGCCGAGCGAACGGGACCCGTGGTGGGTCTACCGGCTGTGAAGATGCGGCCTGCAGTGGCGGTGCTCGGTTTCCGAAATCTTAGCAGACGCGAGGATACGAAGTGGCTTTCCGTGGCGCTGGTGGAGATGTTGAACACCGAACTGGCGGCGGGAGAACACCTGCGCATTATCCCGGGTGAGCAAGTTGCCCGTGCCAGCCGCGACGTGCCCTGGGGAGAATCTGACACCCTTGCCAAAGACTCTCTGCTGCGTCTGCGATCGAATCTGGGAACCGATTACGTCGCGCTGGGTTCCTATACCATTCTGGAAGACGGAAGCAAGCGGCGGATCCGGCTGGATCTTCGACTGCAAGACGCGGTTGCAGGAGAGACCGTGGCGGAAGATGCGGTCACCGGAAATGAAGCTGATCTGTTTGATCTGATCTCGGAAGCCGGATCCCGGATGCGAGGGCGCCTGGCCGTTGGCAACATATCAAGCGAGCAGGCCGCTCAAGTACGGTCGTCGTTGCCGTCCAGCCCTCAGGCAGCGCGGTTGTACGCGGAAGGCCTGGCCAAGCTTGAAAGCTTTGATGCGCTGGCCGCCCGAAATCTTTTTGAAAAGGCGACCGCTGCCGATCCCAAGCACGCACTCTCGCACTCGGAGCTCGCCGAAGCGTGGGCAGCGCTAGGCTATGACACGAAGGCGCGGGAAGAAGCGGCGAAAGCGTTTGGCCTCTCTCACAACCTGTCGCGCGAGGAGCAGCTTTCTATCGAAGGCCTATACCGGGAACTGTCCAACGATCTTCCGGCGGCAATCGAGATCTACCGCACTCTGAGAACCTTCTTTCCGGACGATCTAGGCTATGCCCTTCGATTGGCCAGCGCACAATCGCGCTCCGGCCAGGGAAGAGATGCGCTGCAAACCGTAGCTCTCATGCGCTGTATTCCTGAACCTGCAAACAAAGATGCACGCATCGACATAGCCGAAGCTTCGGCGGCCGAGGCTTTGAGTGACTTCAGGCGCAGTCAACAGGCCGCAGTCGCGGCTGCTGCGCGAGCGGATGCCCAAGCGAGCCATTTGTTATTGGCCGCAGCTAAGTCAAGAGAGGCTTGGGCTTCGGCACGTCTGGGAGATTCAGATCGGGCATTCGCAGCTTACTTGAAAGCTCGTGAACTCTGGATTGCTGGCGGGAATCAGCGGAGCGCGGCTGCTGCTCTGGGTGGAATCGCTAATCTGCTAGAGAACAAGGGCGATTTCGTAGGTGCTCGCAAGGCGTTCGACGAAGCCCTTCTAGAATTCCGCAGAATCGGAGACATGGGTAACCTGGCCTCTTGTTCCCACAATTTTGGAGTGCTCCTGACACAGCAGGGAGATTTACCGCAGGCGAGAAAGCACCTAGAAGAAGCGCTATCCCTTCAGCGCGAGATGAAAAATGAACGGGGCGTAGCTAGCGACCTCGACGATATTGGAAACGTCATGCTGAGTATGGGGGACGCGGCGAGCGCACTCCGAGTTAAGGAGCAGTCTCTCGAAATATTTCGTCGCATCGGCAACAAGTTTGGCGAAGGGGTTACAAGGTTGAATATTGGAGAGGTTCTCTTTGCGCAAGGCCGACTCACCGACGCTCGCACAAAATATGACGAGGCCATGGCAGTGGCCCAACAACTTGGTGATAAGCGCGGCCTCGGATACTGTCTGGTGGACATAGCCGGCGTGCTGATTGCGCAAGACCGGCTGGATGATGCACGAACTGTTGCGGAACACTCGATCGAGGTACGTAAAGAGATCCACGGAGAGGTACAACTGGCCGAGAGCCAAATCCGGTTAGCCCAGACCCTGTTGGAACAAGGCAAACCCGCCGAAGCAGAACCCCTGGCTCATTCGGCCGCCGATGTTTTCGATAAACAGAACGCTTCCGGCGACGCTTCTCTTTCTTATTCTGTTTTGGCTCAAGTGCTCCTGGCTGAAGGAAAGACTCAGGAGGCCCAAGCCTCGGCAAACCGAGGACTAAAGCTCTCGCGGACGAGTGGGGACGTCTGGATGCGTTTTGAGTCTGAGCTGGCAGCCGCTCGCGCGGATGAAGTCGCTGGGAAGCTATCCGAAGCCCGTGACGAACTGGCCCCGATCTTAGTTCAGAGCGCTAAGTTTGGAGCTGCGGGCTATAGGTTGCAGGCTCGCCTGCTGCAAGGAGAGATAGCCGCTAAATCGGGCCAGTTTTCTACCGCTCGCGCCGAATTGGCGGCGGTCAAGTCCGACGCTCAGCTTAAGGACTTCCGATTGATTGCCCGCAAAGCAACAGCAAGCCTCGCAAATCTTCCAAGATAGCGGTCCCTTTCGCTTCCGCCACAGTCGGAGAGCGTCAGTATGAAATCTGTTCTAGCTAGCAGCGCAGATCCCAGGAGCACACGCCACGCAGCCAATTAGCCGTGACTCACGATTGCGCCCCACTGTCCGGCGGGTGTATCCATTTGATTCCTCGCCTCGCCGAGCGAATACTGTGCTTTCCACCGATTCCCTCGAGCCCCTGGACGTTCAATGGTGCGAATCGAAAGGAACGCTAAGTTCGGCAGCGGTGCGCGAACGGCTGGCGGTATAAACCCATTGCTTTACGGCAGCCACGGCAGACTCACCTAGGATCGGATTGCCGCCCAACACCTCGACGGTCTCGACATTTCCCCTGGGGCCGATGGTGAGTCGAAGGCGCACGGTCCCTCCAATGTTCAGGCGCTTCAGAGTGTCGGGGTAATCCGGCTCGACCCGTGTGATTAATCTTCTTTGGGCGCCGTTGCCCTCGGGGACGATGGTAAGAGTCTTCACATCTTCCACAGTGGTCTCGGCGCTCACATATCCGATCGCACCTTTCGTTCTGGCCACATAAGCCACCATTTCGGCGTCGGAGCCAAGTTGCTTCGGCATGGAGCCTCTACCGGAGAACACCAGAGCGCGATAGTAGCTCTGTAGGTCGTTATCGGTTCCCGCGAGGTATTCATGTAGGAAGGCTTCGTGGACTGGACCATCTTTTTCGAGTACTGGTTCGACGTGGGTACCGTCCCCCAGCGAGTTGGACTCCTCCAGAAATACGCTTTTGACTTCACTGGCGGAAATCATGTCCGCTTTGACACTTCCATTGGCGATCACCTTGACGTCGGCCGCAATAACGCGAACCGGGGCAAAGATTACAATCACAGCGACGAGGGAAAGTAGTTTGTGGCTCTTCATCACGTTCTCCTGGCCTCCCTCACTTAGAAATTCAGGCTGGTCTTGAGGACCAGGGCATTGCTATTGGGTGCAAACCCCCTTGGATTAACCTGGCTGTAGAATCCGTTGGGATACGGACCGCTGCCATAGCCATCCATGAAGTGTCCTTCCACTTTCACGTTCCAGAACTTGTTGAGGTCGACTCGCCCCGTAACGACTTTGTCGTAATCGTGATTGGCAGGAAGAGTAGTGTCGGTTGCCGGAGGATAAAAGGCGGAGAGCGCGCCGGCTACAATGTTCGAGATCGTGTAGTGAGAGTAATATGACCCGATCTGAAGCCGTTTGCAGATCCGGTAAGCTCCAGAAACGTACCAGCCGCGTATATCGGCGAAGCTTTCCGAAGTGCCGCTGAAGAGTTCCTGGTTGCGCCAGTAACGGCGATACTCCGAGTCGATCCGAAATCTGCCTACAACGTACTCGCCGTAGAACTGGTTGGTCCAGTCGGCTTTCGAAGACTCGGAGTAAGGCACTAGCCCTGCCCCGGGGGCAAACGGGTTTATCGCTAAGCCCTTCCCGGTGATGTGCTCATTCAGCCGCGATGCTCCGATCAGAAAACCCTTTAGTGGAGTGCTCCAGCGAAGATCGCCGCCGTACTGCAAGCCACCATAGCTCTTGATTTGGCCTCCGAAGCTGCTCAAGTAATAAGGATAGCCGCTGTAGATGCTGTCGCTACGGTGCCCGGTATAGGCCGTGTAGGAAAGAACTCCGAGCCCGTGTCTGAGTGAAAGCTTTCCGTAGATATCCGCGCCCAGATGAGCGATAGTCGCGTCGCGGAGATCGGTCGGATACACGCTCTGCGGAAGCAGGGCAAAAGTGCGGAGGAAATCCTCGTCTTGAGTGTCGTTATAGAGACCCAGCGTGGTTTTAACCTTCCCGCCACGAACCCCGAACCAGCTCTCGAAGCGGTAATCGGCGACCGCCCAGTCGAGGGATGGATGGTATTGGCCGAGTTGGCCAAGGTTGCGGTCGTAACCTTGCGCCCCGATCCGGAACTTATCCGTGACCTGAGACGACATATTCAGCCCGAAATCGGTAAAAGCTGCGCTGCCTTGGCTCGTATTCATGGTTAGCCAGTTGTTGTCGTCGGTGTAGACGAATCCCTGCGATACGAAGCCGTGGACCTGGACGGTGCGGTCCAGAAGTTTGAACTCTTGTGCCATCAGGGCGAATTGGGCCGCCTGGAAAGACAAAAGTGCAAAGACCAGGCTAAGAATTCGCTTGTGCATACGGCCTCCCAGGCGGTTGAGTCGGGAAATTGGAGCACGAGCCCATCCACATCGAGCGTCTTCGAATGATGGATCTCAGTAATCGACCAAGACCGTGTCTCGCAGTTGAATCTGTGAACCGATGGCTCAAAACATTCCCAGTTCGTGCCCGATCTGTCGTGTGATTGCGTATTCCTGGTCGTTGGCCACAACAAATCGGTGGGCGTGTAGGCTCTTCAAGACAGGATCATCCTCGCCTTCTTTCAGGGCGAGAAGGGCGCGGGCAAATCTTTCTCGCTCAGCTTGGGGCATGTCCTTGCGAGCCACGTACACGTAATCGACATAGGGCTTGGAAGTATAGAAGACGCGGACCCTCTTCCCATCAAGCTTTCCATTACTGATCAGGAAATTGAAGACGGTTTCGTCGATAGCTCCGGCGTCGACTATTCCAGTTTCCACCATCGCTGCGGTGGCGGGATGGCTCCCGCTGTAACGAACCCGGAGATCGCTTTCGGGATTGATTCCAGCCTGCTTCAGTTCGTAGGAGGCCATCAGGTGAGCGCTGGTCGAGTCGATATCACCAAATGCGAACTGCTTTCCCCTCAGGTCTCTGAGCGAATGAATCGACGATTCAGTGCCGGTGATGAAGACCGTGTGATAATGCAGGTCAACGACGCGCTGGACCAGCGGGGTGACGCCATACTTCGCTTGAGCCCGAATGTACGATAGCGCTCCCAGGCACGCAAAATCGTACGATCCATCTCCCAGATGGGCAACGGTGTCGCTGAGGGTGTCAGGGGCCTCGATATCCACCGGCCTTCCCATTGCTTTCATGAGATAGGCCCGCAGAGGCTCCCTCTCTTTCGGGGTCGCCTCGTCCATGACCACGCCGATGGTGATCGGCCTGTCGGCTCCATAAAGTAATGGGCCGGCCAGAAGACAGATTGTGACCAATATTGCGGCGCTTCTAGTTCGCAACAGCATAGCTTTGCCGTTATCTCTGCGTGCACGTTATGCTCCATAATGCTCGGGAGCTTAAGTTGTTGATCTTTCACGCGGTTGAAGGATGATGATTGAGTTAGGGATGTCTCGCAATTGGACGATTGTCCAGCATCCGAACCTTACGGTTGATGAAAACAGTCGTGGCTGTTGAAAAACTCAGTGTTCGGACCGATCTTGTGCGGGCTGGGAAGTGCTACTGAGTGTTTTCTCCTCTCTT
>Ga0209420_1001001_pt1 | contig 13904 bp, 8 predicted proteins | sample BlaSpr_A8_OM1_O1_FD_187972 | JGI IMG/M metagenome (GOLD analysis project Ga0209420, IMG submission 187972) | Forest soil microbial communities from Thunder Bay, Ontario, Canada - Black Spruce, Ontario site 2_A8_OM1_O1 (SPAdes) (version 2) | ecosystem: Environmental > Terrestrial > Soil > Boreal... | reverse complement strand
GCCGCGCGGGCAGGTGCCGGTGTCGCGGCGCAACTTCGTCGAGCTGTGCCTGGCCCTGACCGATCAGGACGAGTTCGCGTACGCGCAGACGTGGCGCCGCCTCGGCCTCTCGATGGACTGGTCCCTTTCGTACCGGACAATCGACGAGCGCGCGCAGGCCGTGTCGCAGCGCGCGTTCCTGCGCGATCTTGCCACCGGCGAGGCGTACCTCGCCGAGGGGCCGTCGCTGTGGGACGTGACGTTCGGCTCCGCGGTCGCCCAGGCCGAGCTCGAGGACCGGGAGATCGCCGGCTATTACTACCGGATCGCGTTCGAGCCGGACGGCTCCCCCGGCGGCCCGGTGCTGGTCGCGACCACCCGGCCCGAGCTGCTGCCCGCCTGCGTGGCGCTGGTCGCGCATCCCGATGACGAGCGGTACGCCGGCCTGTTCGGGCGAACGGTCCGTACCCCGCTCTTCGGCGTCAGCGTGCCGGTCCTCGCGCACCGGCTCGCCGACCCGGCCAAGGGCACCGGCATCGCGATGGTCTGCACGTTCGGCGACACCACGGACGTCACCTGGTGGCGGGACCTGGGCCTGGACACCCGCCCGGTGATCGGAAAGGACGGGCGGGTGCTGGACGGCCCGCTGCCGTGGCTGGCCAGCCCGTCTGCCCAGTCGGCCTACCAGGAACTGGCTGGCCTGCGGGTCAAGGCGGCCCGCGCCCGGATCGCCGACCTGCTGCGCGCGGCGGGCGAGCTGCGCGGCGACCCCGAGCCGATCATGCACGCGGTGAAGTTCTACGAGTACGGTGAGGCGCCGCTGGAGATCGTCGCCACGCAGCAGTGGTACATCAGGAACGGGGGCCGGGACGCGGGCCTGCGCGAGGCACTGCTCGCCCGCGGCCGCGAACTCGACTGGCATCCACCCCACATGAGAGCCCGGTACGAGGACTGGGTGGCCGGCCTGGCCGGCGACTGGCTGGTCAGCAGGCAGCGCTACTTCGGGGTGCCGTTCCCGGTGTGGTACCCACTCGACGACGCCGGGGTTCCCCGGTACGACGCCCCGATCGTGCCGGACGAGGACATGCTGCCGGTCGACCCGGCGGCCGAGGCGCCGCCCGGGTACGCGCCGGACCAGCGCGGTCAGGCCGGAGGATTCATCGGGGACCCCGACGTGATGGACACCTGGGCCACGTCGTCGCTGAGCCCCCGGCTGGCGTGCGGCGGCCTGGGCGCCGAGGCGGAGGACCTGTTCGCCCGGGTATTCCCGATGGACCTGCGGCCGCAGGCGCACGAGATCATCCGGACCTGGCTGTTCTATACGGTCCTGCGCTCGCACGTGCAGCGCGGCGTGCTGCCCTGGCGGCACGTGGGGATCTCCGGCTGGATCCTGGACCCGGACCGGAAGAAGATGTCCAAGTCCAAGGGCAAGGCCAGCACACCGGCCGACCTGCTGAGCCAGTACGGCTCGGACGCGGTCAGGTACTGGGCGGCGAGCGCCCGCCTCGGCGTGGACGCGGTCTTCGACCCGGGCCAGATCAAGGTCGGCCGGCGGCTCGCGGTCAAGATCCTCAACGCCAGCAGGTTCGTGCTCGGAATGGCCGGGACCGGTGCCGCGGCCGCGGTCACCGAGCCGCTGGACCGGGCGATGCTGGGCAGGCTCGCCACGGTCGTGCAGCGGTGCACCGAGGCGTTCGAGGCCTACGATGCCGCCCTGGCCCTGGAGCTGACCGAGCGGTTCTTCTGGTTCTTCTGCGACGACTACCTGGAGCTGGCCAAGTCCCGGGCGTACGGCGGCAGCGGCGCCGGGGGCGCGGCGTCGGCGATCGCAGCGCTGCGGCTCGCGCTCTCCGTGCTGCTGCGGCTGTTCGCGCCGTTCCTGCCGTTCGTCGTGGAGGAGGCATGGTCGTGGTGGCACGAGGGGGTGGTCACCGGGCACCACCCTTCTGACCTGGGGGGTGCTGCCGGACAATGAGGAGGATGGGTGGGTCCACGGCGACAGCTGGTTGTGCCACGTACCGCTTTCGGGCCACGCTGCACAGCCGCTGGGCCGGGTATCTGACCATCGTGGTCCTGGTCGGCCTGTTGGGCGGCGTGGCCATGGGTTCCCTGGCGGCAGCGCGGCGCACCCAGTCGGCGTTCCCCACCTATCTGTCCAGTACGAACCCCTCCAACCTCGCCCTCGAGACGGGTGGCTGGCAGGAGGGGCAGCCCAATAGCGCGGGCGCCAGCCTGGCGGGTGCGCAACTCGTCTCGCACCTGCCCCGGGTGACACGGTTGGCCAACGCCTACAGCCTCAATGCCCAAGTGCTGGACGCCGACGGCTACCCGCGTGGGGCTCCGGCCGAAGCCAAGAGCCTCGGGCTCAGCACCTTGAACAGCTTCGGCAGCCTCGACGGTGAATACGTCGACGTCGATAGGGCCACGGCCGTCGAGGGCCATCTGCCTGACCCGGACCGACCCGATGAGATCGATCTTGCCCCCGTCGTGGCGCAGGTCCTGCACGTCCACGTCGGGGAGACCATCCCGATTGGGTTCTACACGAACGCCCAGAGCGTCCTCCCTGGGTATGGCACCTCGTCCGGCTTCAAGGTGAAGCCCGACGTGAAGGTTGACATGAAAGTCGTCGGCTTGGTGGACGTCAACAACCAGGTCGTCGTCGACTCGCTCGATGCCACCGGCGCCGCCATCCTCCTTTATTCACCGGCCGTGACCCGCCAGCTGCTCTCGTGCTGCGTAACGAGCGTCACCACGTATCTCCAGCTTGCGCACGGCAATCGCGACGTGCCCCGGGTGGAGAGCGAGATCGACCGGCTGGCGGCCGCTAACGGTCTGGCGTCGCCTTTCTTCAGCGTCCAGCCGAGCCTGCCCGAGGCCGAGAGCGCCATCCGTCCAGAGTCGATCGCCCTTGCGGTCTTCGGTGGCATCGCCGCGCTGGCGGCCCTCCTCATCGCCGCGCAAGCCATCGGCCGCCAGGTCCGTCTCGGCACCGACGAACGGCGAACCCTGCGCGCGCTGGGTGCCGGCCCGGCCACCATCGTGGCCGACACCGTCCTGGGCCTGGTGGTGGCAGTGGTGGCGGGGTCGACCGTGGCGGTCGCCGTTGCGGTGGCGCTGTCGCCTCTGGCGCCCATCGGGATCGTGCGACCCGTCTACCCGTTCCCCGGAGTGGCTTTCGACTGGACTGTGCTCGGTTTGGGGTGGCTCGTCCTCGTGGTCTTGCTCTGCGTCACCGCGACCGTCTTGACCATCCTGCAGTCCCCGCATCGGCACTCGGCCGACGCCTTGGCGCCGGCCCGGGTCCCGGCTTCGGTGCGGACGGCGGCCGCGGCGGGGTTGCCGGTGCCGGCAGTGGAGGGAATTCGCTTTGCCGTCGATCCTGGGCAAGGCCGGAGCTCGGTGCCGGTCCGTTCTGCAGTCGTGGGCGCCCTGATCGCGGTCGTGGTGCTGGTGGCGACGGTCACCTTCGGAGCCAGCCTGGACTCGCTGGTGTCGCACCCCGGTCTTTACGGATGGAACTGGGACTACGAGCTGACGGGCGGCGGTGGCATCGCGCCCGTGCCCGGAGCGATGGCGTCCAGATTGCTCGATCGCGACCCCGCTGTGGGGGCCTGGTCCTCGATGGTGTTCGGCGGGCAGGCGGTCGTCAACGGCGCCCTGGTCCCCGTGCTGGGCCAACGCCCTGGCGCCACCGTGACGCCCCTCACGCTGTCGGGGCATGCCCTCGACGCATCGGGTGAGATCGTGCTCGGAGGGGCGACGCTGAGGTCGATCCACGAGCGGATCGGGGACGTGGTGAACGTCCGCATCCCGTCGGGTACCACCCACCGGCTGGTGATCGTCGGCACGGCGACCATGCCGACGGTAGGAATCCAGATCGGCGGCACGCACACGACGATGGGGACAGGCGCACTGGTGCCCGCCGCCCTCATCCCGAACATCGCATCGAACCCGAACGAGGTGACCCCCGCGGGTCCGAGCGCCATTCTGGTTCGACTCAAGGGCAACAGCAACGATGCGGCGGGACTGGCGAGCCTCCGGAAGATCGCGGTCAAGCTGACCCTGCCCGAAAATTACGGGGTCAGCGTCCTTTCGGTGCAGCGCCCGGCGGAGATCATCAACTACCGGTCGATGGGCACCATCCCGGCCATCCTCGGTCTCGGCCTCGCCGCCGGCGCGACCATCGCCCTCTGTCTCACACTCGTCGCTTCGGTTCGCCGGCGGCGACGCGATCTGGCCCTGTTCAAGAGCCTCGGTTTCACGCGCCGTCAGCTTGCCGCGACCGTCGCCTGGCAGGCCACGGTCGCCGTCGGCATCGGGACCGTCGTCGGTGTACCCGTCGGCATCGTGGTTGGCCGTGCCCTGTGGGACGTGTTTGCCAACCAGATCGACGCCGTGGCTCTTCCGTCCGTCCCCGGACTCGTTGTCGCGGCGATTGGCCTCGGCGCACTGGTACTCGCTGTACTCGTTGCTGCCATCCCGGGACGCCTCGCGGCAAACACACCGACGGCATTGCTGTTGCGCGCCGAGTGAATCCCACGATCCGGGGGGACTGGATGACCACTACGCCGGTGCACCTGCAAAACGGGTACTACTGCACGGACTCCAGGATGCCCGGGTCATGATCGAGCATGTCGTCACCCTGATCGACGTCCACGCCGAGAGTGGGCGTACCCGTCACCCAGCCGTTCAGGGCGTCTCGAACGCCTCGTCCAACTCGAGAGGCAGCACTTGTTCACCCAGCGGGGCGGGGGCGCTCTCGCGCAGGGACGGCACCGTGGCCAGCGCGACGACGGCCGTGGCCACCAGAAGGCCGGCAGCCACCCCGAACGCCAGGGCGTACCCGTCGGTCAGGGCGGCGGCGGAGTGAGCGGGGCTCGGCGCGGTGCCCGAGAGGACCGAGGTGGTCTTGGTGGCGGCCAGCGTGGCCAAGACGGCCAAGCCCAAGGATGCCCCGACCGTCCGCGAGGTGTTGAGGAGGCCTGAGGCGAGTCCCGCCCGCTCGCGGGAGACCCCCGCCGTCCCGGCCACGGCGATCGGGGTGACGGTCAGACCCATGCCAAGACCGATGAGCACGTAGGGACCGAGGAGGTCGGCGATGAAGGTTGAGCTCGGTGTGATCTGCGTCAACCAGCCCACGCCGACCGCGGCCACCAGCGAGCCGACCAGGATCAGCGGCCGCGGGCCGAAGCGCGGCACCAGCCGAGACGTCACCTGTGCACCAGCGGCGATGAGCAGCGTCTGCGGGAGGAACGCCAGTCCGGCTCGCAGCGGGCTGTATCCGAGCACGTGCTGCATGTAGAGCGTCTCGAAGTACCACGATCCGAAGAGGGCGCCGAACATCAGCAGCATCACGGCGTTACCCCCCGCGACGTTGCGCGAGCGGAAGATGTCGAGCGGCACCAGCGGCGCCTTCGACACCCGGGCCTGGAGGTAGAGGAAGACTCCGATCAGGACGACGCCGAGCGCCAGGGGCATGAGCACCTGCGCCGAGCCCCAGGAGTAGGTCTCGGTCCGCACGATGCCGAAGACGATCGCGACCAGACCGGCGGTGACGGTGATGGCGCCGCCCAGGTCGAGGTTCCGGTGGTGGAGGTCGGCCCGCGACTCGGGGACGTAGCGGAGCGCGGCCACCAGCGCCACCGCCCCGATGGGCACGTTCACGAAGAGGATCCAGCGCCAGCTGAGGAACTCGGTCAGGATCCCTCCGAACAGCGCGCCGGCCGAGGCGCCGGCGGAGGAGACGGCGCTCCAGGCGCCGAGCGCCTTGGCCCGGGCCGGTCCTTCGGCGAAGCTCGCCGTCAGGATGGTGAGTGTGGCGGGAGCGAGGATGGCGGCCCCCAGACCCTGCACCGCCCGGGCCCCGACCAGCCAGGTCTCGTTCTGCGCCAAACCGCCGAGAAGGCTTGACGCCGTGAACACCGTGAGGCCGATGAGGAACACCTTGCGGCGGCCGAAAAGGTCGGCCGCCCGGCCGCCCAGTAGGAGGAAACCAGCGAAGGTCAACGTGTAGGCGTTCACGATCCACTGCAGGCCCGAAGGGCTGAACCGCAGGTCGTGCTGGATGGAGGGCAGGGCGACGTTCACGATGGACGCATCGAGCACCACCATGAACTGGCCGACGAGGACGATGCCGAGCACCAGCCACGCCGGTGCGATCTTCCCGGGTGCGACCTCTATGAGGCCGCTGTGGTCGGGGTTGCTGCGCATCAATCTCCCTCTGACAGAGCGTATGGACGTGTCAGCCCCGCCTCACTCGTGGCAACGCACTGCGGTGGGCGGGTATTCCCACCCTACGAGTGGGCCGGCCTAGCATCCGGCGGGAATCGGACCTCGATTTTGCCGATGTGCCCAGGAGCGGTTTACCGCTCGCCTGTGACAGGCTTTGCCGGCATGTCCGATGCATCGCGGGTGGAGCTGGTCAGGTCGTCCGAGCTCTTCGCTGGGGCACCGTACGCCGACGCAGCCGTGGTGCGAGACCGCCGCCGCCTCGTTTTCACCGCGGGAGCGTGTCCCATCGACCACACGGGCAACACCTCCTATGTGGGTGATGTCGCGGGTCAAGCGGAGCAGAGTATGGACAATCTGGTCCAGGCCCTGGGCGCCGCCGGAGCGAGCCTGCACGACGTGGTGAAGACGACGGTGTACGTGGCGAGCGGGGAGCGGTCCGACCTGGCGGCCGCATGGAACGTTGTGCGACGCCGGTTCGGTGACCACGACCCCCCCGCTACTCTCCTCGGGGTCCGCGTCTTGGACTATGCGGAGCAGCTGGTGGAGATCGAGGCCATCGCCGCGTTGGCCGACCCGCCTTCGTGGAACGAGTGATGGAGGAAGAGCATGGGCAGGATCGTGGTGTCCGAGTTCGTGTCGCTCGACGGCGTCATGGAGGACCCCGGCGGCGCCGAGGGCACGAGGCATGCCGGGTGGACCTTCCGTTTCAACCGCGGGCCAGAGGGAGACCGGTTCAAGCTCGACGAGACGCTTCAAGCAGAGGCGTTGCTCCTGGGTCGAGTCACCTATCTGGGCTTCGCCAAGGCCTGGCCTGGAATGGAGGACCCGGTTGGCTTTGCCGCCAAGATGAACTCCATGCCTAAGTACGTCGTCTCCGCCTCGCTGAGGGACGAGGATGCCACCTGGATCAACACCACGGTGCTCAAGGGTGACATCGGCTCCGCGGTTTCGGAGCTCAAGGCTCGCCTCGCCGGAGACCTCCTCGTGGCAGGGAGCGCCGCCCTCGTCCAATTGCTGGTCGAACGACGTTTGGTCGACGAGCTGCGGTTGATGGTCTTTCCCGTCGTCCTGGGTAGCGGCAAGCGCTTGTTCGGCGACCTCACCGAAGCGGCGGCGTGGACGTTGGGTGGTGTGGACACCATGGGCGACGGCGTGGTCGTCATGACCTACTTCCCGGCCGCCGCCTGACAGGTCGGTGCCACGGTGAAGGTCCATCTCGTCGACGGCACTTACGAGCTGTTCCGTCACTACTACGGCGCCCCACCTCACCGTACTGCAGTGGGCCAAGAGGTGGCGGCGGCCCGGGGCGTCGTCGGCTCCGTCCTGCAGCTCCTCGAGCAGGGTGCCACCCACATCGGTGTCGCCACCGATCACATCATCGAGTCGTTCCGCAACGACCTGTGGCCCGGCTACAAGACGGGCGAGGGCATCGATCCCGACTTGCGGTTGCAGTTCTGGCCGCTTGAAGATGCGCTCGAAGCGCTCGGCGTCGTCGTCTGGGCCATGGTCGACGAGGAGGCGGACGACGCGCTGGCCAGCGCCGCCGCCGTCGCCGCCAACGACCCGGCGGTCGAGCAGGTCGTCATCTGCACACCGGACAAGGACCTCGGCCAGTGCGTCCGCGCCACGCGGGTCGTCCAGCTGGACCGACGCAAGGACCTCGTGCTCGATGAGGCCGGCGTGGTGGCCAAGTTCGGCGTCCTGCCGTCCTCCATCCCGGATTACCTGGCGCTGGTGGGCGACAGCGCCGACGGGTTTCCCGGGCTCTCCGGATGGGGGGCCAAGTCCGCCTCCACCGTGCTGGCTCGCTGGGCCCACATCGAGGACATCCCGGCCGATCCCGGTGCGTGGGAGGTGACCGTCCGCGGCTCCGCCAAGCTGGCCGCCACGCTGCAGGACGACCACGACAACGCGCTGTTGTTCAAGCACCTGGCCACGTTGCGCCTCGACCCTTCACTCCTGCGGTCGGTCGATGATCTGCGCTGGGCGGGTCCGACCGACGCGTTCGTCGATGTGTGTCGGTCACTGGACGCAATCGGTCTGGTGAAGCGAGCGAACAAGCTCGCTGCGGCCCGAAACAGTGAGCGTTTGACGTGAAACGGGTGAACACCCACCTCACGGGCCGCCTGTCTGGCCGCCGGGCTCTCCGGTAGCCTGGGGTACGGAGGCAGCCCACTTCAGGGCTGTCCAAGGGGGTTGCACCATGAATTTGCGCACCGACTCGAATCGTTCGATCACCGCGCGCCTCCACCTGACCCGGCGCTCATTGCAGGTCGTGCTGGGTCTGATCTGGATCATTGACGGACTGCTGAAGTTCCAGCCTGCGCTCTTTAAGCCGGCCTTCGTCGACACGGTGATCCGGCCGATGGCCATCGCTCAGCCGACCCTGGTCGCGTCGGCCATCAATCACATGGCGAATTTCTTGTCGCATGAAGCGACTATGTGGGTCGCCGTCTTCGGACTGATTGAGATTGCAATCGGCGCCGCCATGCTGTCGAGACGGACGGTCAAGCCCGCGCTGGTGGCGTCGTTTATTTGGGGTGGCGGCATCTACCTCTTCGGCGAGGGGTTCGGCATGGTCCTGACTGGACACACGTCACCACTGGCTGGAGCGCCCGGTGCCGTGTGCTTCTACGTCCTTCTCGGCGCCATGTTGTGGCCGCGGGAAGACGCCGATCCGAATCGGGTCAGGGTCGGTGCGGAATCTTCGGTTGCCGGCCGTGGTGTCTTTGGCGGAACGGGCGCTCTGTTGGTCTGGGCGGCCATCTGGATCTTCGAAGCGATCATATGGATGTTCCCCGCCAACCGCGTCGGCAGTGCGGTGACCAGTCAGATGTCTGCCACTGCAAATGGGGAACCGGGCTGGTACGCCCATTTGCTCAACTCCTTCGGCCACGCCTTCACGGGCGCCGGCGTCTGGGTGGCAGTGCTTCTGGCCGCAACTTCAATCGTCATTGCCCTCGGGCCACTGGTGTCGAACCGAATCGAGGTCTTCATCTTTCTGGGCATTGCCCTCGCCTTGGGCTACTGGGTCACCGGACAAGGACTGGGCGAACTCCTCACATTCGGCGGAACGGACCCGGCCAACGGGCCGATCATTGCGCTCATCGGGCTCTCCATTCTGCCGCTGGTGCCCGCACAAGCCAGCGAGCCCACGGTGGCGGCCCGGCTCATGTCCCAATACCCGGTGGGAGCCGTTCTGGGTGTGTTGGTGCTCGCTCTGGTGCCGTTGGCCGTCGCGGTCACACCGGCCGGCACCGAGGTCGTGATCTCGGCCTCTGGCTCTACACACCCATCCTCTTCATCGGTCAGCGCAATCGGGAGCTCGACGGGATCCGCCAACTCCATGCCCGGCATGTCGATGTCGGGCTCAGCATCCGCGGCGGACCCTCGAGGCGGGGCGAAGCATTCCATGAACATGTCGGCCATGGCGGGCCTGAATGTCACGGACTCTAATTGGAAGTACACCGGGCCGGCGTTGCCGCCAGCCGAAGTGAACGAGCTCGTCGTATCCAGTGATGAGCAGGACAAGGGCCACGAGATGCAAACTCCGAATTGCACCGCCGATCCGACTGCGCAACAGGTTCTGGGAGCGACCGAGTACGTGCAGGCTGTGTCAACCGCGGTCTCAAAGTACAAGGATCTCAGTGTGGCAGTCGCAGACGGCTACGTCCCGATCACAACCACCAATTATCCGGTCGTGCACTACCTGAACTTCCGGTACATGAACCGGCAGGACATCATGAATCCCAACAAGGTGGATTCCCTTGTCTATGCCACCACCCCGTACGGTCCGGTGCTCGTGGCGGCGATGTTCCTGATGCCCGGTGGTGGGAACGGGCCGACGCCCTACGGTTGCCTCGTGCAGTGGCATGCGCACACCAACCTGTGTTCGAGTGACGTCACGCACGTGATCGATGGACTGCAGCCGTGTAATCCCGGGTCTAGTGCCGATCCAACCACGCCGTTCATGACTCATGTCTGGCAGGTGCCGGTGGCCGGAGGCCCGTTGGCCATCGACCCCTCCGACCTCCAAGTGGTAGAGGCGGCGATCATGGCTCAACAGCAGGGTTCGGCTCCGACGACGACTGGGAGTCCACCGCCCGTGCAGACCGCGTCGTTGAAGGCCGGCTAAGACCCGTCCGGTCGAGGCTCATCCCGCCGAAAGCGTGCAAGTCGTCGGTCCCACGTGGACCGGCACTGGACTTCCATCGCCTCGCGCAAGGCTGCACTATGCCATCGACGTAGCCGACGTGATCAGAGGGCGGAGGGAGTGGGATTCGAACCCACGGAGGCTCGCGCCTCGCAGCTTTTCAAGAGCTGTGCATTCGTCCGCTCTGCCATCCCTCCGGGCGTCCATGCTAGGCGTGGGGCCTCGGGCGTATCGGCGGCCCTAACCGACCGGAGCCCTCTTCGCCCTAAGCCGGGGCGCCCACAACGGGGACCCGAGCCGAGAGGTTGATCCGGCGCAGGTAGAGGCAGCGGCTGTCGGGGAAGCCGACGGCTCCGGGTACCCAGGCGTCGAACGCGATCCACGAGGCGCCCGAGGTGTCCGTGAAGACGGATTCGCCACCTGGGCCGGCGACGCCGGGGCCGCTTGAGAGGATGGGACCCACCGTGATGCCGGCGCAGGGCCCCAGCGGTCCCGTGCACGACGCCACGCCGACCGCGTAGCCGGCGCTGTCCCAGTTGTTGCCCGAGAAGAAGAGAAGGTCGCGCCCGTCGGCGGCCACCAGGTCCGGCGCCTCGACCGTCCCCGCTTGCCACACCTGGTCGGGCACGAGCAAGAGGGTGGGGGTGGTGCCGGCCACGACGGCGGTGCCCGCCGGATCGAGCGGCTCGGACCAGATCTTCGACGTTCCCGGTCCACCTGACTTCCACTGCAGGTAGGGAGTGCCGTCGGCCGCGACGAAGGACGACGGGTCGATTGAGCCGCCCAGCGACGGCTGGCACTCGAGCGGGGCGGTCGTGTGGTCGATGAAAGGCCCTAGGGGCTGGCTCGACGTCGCCACCGAGATGCACTCGACGCCTCTGCCCCTCAGGTCGGCCGCGTAGTACAGGACGAAGGTCCCGGCGATGTCGGCCACGGCCGGGGCCCACGTGTAGTGCGGAGCCGCCCACGCGGGCAGCCCGGGAAGCGCGTTGCCCACCGCCGCCCACTGAGTCAGGTCGCTCGACTCGGCGATCTGGATGTTCCCCGCGACGCTGTTGGTGGCGTAGGCGTAGTAAGTGTCTCCCACCTCAATGACGTCGGGATCGGGGAAGTCGAAGGGGTACGCCAGCCCGTGGCTGGCGCCGCCGGCCAGCTCGGTGCACGGCCCCGATACGGCGGAAACATCCTTGGCCGCCTGCGCGTTGTCCTTCCCGTTGACAGCCTGGAGGGCATTCTGCACCCCACCCAAGCAGATGTGCAGCGTGCTGATGTTCGCGTCGTCGGCGTCGGCCTCGGTGTTGGTCGTGTTGAGCGACGCGTTAGTCGACGCCAGCTCCCCGAGCAGGGACGTGATCGACGACTCCAGCGCGTTGCGCTTGGAGGTGGTGACCGCCGTCTCGTACGTGGCGACGTCCACGTCATGCCGGAGTCTGGCCAGGTGGGCGTCGGCGGCCGAGAGCGCGGCCGACTCGTTCCTGCTCTGGGTCCGGGCATCGACGTCGGTCCAGGCGGCCGCGGTCACGAGGCCGGCCGTCAACAGCACTGCCCCTGTCACCGCCCACCGGCGGATCGGACGGCCCGGCCCGTGCTTAGCCACTGGCCGCCGCCGCTGCAGAGCAGCCCGACGACACCGCGTCGAGCGCCGAGGCAGCCCGGCCGATCTTCCCCACCGCCAGGGCGTTGAGCGCGCGCTCCACACCTCCGAGGCAGGTCTGGAGCGAGCCGATGAGTGAGACCTGTTGTGTCACGTGGGCCTCGGCCGCCGTGAGCGCGCTCTGCGCGCCTTTGAGCTCCGAGGCGTCCTGCGCGACCGCCGTGGTGTCGTTGCCGACCTGGGTCGAGACGAGGTGGAGCTGCCGCCGCACGGCCGACAGCTGTCCCGAGACGCTGGCCACGTACTGGCGGGTCAGGTGTAAGGACGCCTGGGTCCGGTCGAACTGCTGCCGCTGGTCGACTTGGTCGGCCACCAGCAGGCCGACCGCCACGAGGACTGCCGTGACCACCAGCACGCCGCCGACGAGACGAGACCGGCGCGACAGCCTGAGCCGCCGCTGGCCCACCCGCCTTGGCCCCAGTGGATCGGAAGGGACGATGGCGGCCGGCAGTTCCTCGGTCGGCCCCCTTGCCGGCTCGTTCTCCGTTGCTGTGAGGTCGGCCATAGCGGAGTCCGCTCAATTTTCCAGCTGGTGTGCCTCGTTACAAGTCACCCACTGGCCCAAGACTTCCCGGGCGGCGTCGCTGCCCGGGACCGCATCCGCCCGCACGGCTGCACTGTGCCACCAACTTGTCCGAACGTGAACGCCCCATTGCCAATCCGAGCCCGGCCGCAGAGATATGGGGCTGCGCCCCATATCTCTCGGGCCTAAAGGGTCTTCGGAAATGAGCGGGTCTAGCGGGACATGTCCGGTCCGCACTTCTGGTCGGACCATCACCCGCCCGCTTGCCACAGTGCCGATGGGTAGCACCGGTCGTGAGGCTCAAGAAGGCTCCGAGCTACGCGGCCAACCCGGCTACGGACGCAGCGATTCTCCGATCCATTCCTGACCGATTGTCAACCGGATCCCGGAACGATGGGGTGTGGGCGATGGCTGAATGATCAGTCGGTGCGAGGCCCACGCACTAGTTTCTTCGTGTTGTGGGTGACTCCACCGATCTGAGTACTTCGACAGCCACCACGCCAGCGCAGACACCGGCCTCCATCCAACGCATTCAGCGCTTGGAAAGGCTGGAGCAAGACCGCCTCGAAGAGAAGGAGCGCCGAGAGGAACGGCGGCGTCAGGTGATTGCCGGGGCGAAGCCGTCGGGTGGGCGCCATGATCTCGTCGACCGAATCGAGCAGGTCACGAAGTACCCGATGGCCCTCCTAGGGGTCGCCTGGCTCGTCCTCGCCATCGTGGTTCTTAGCACGGACGTCAACGGATCCGCCTCAACGCTCGTGGTCGGCAGCCTCTTCGTGCTCTGGGTCATCGTGCTGGTCGAGTACATCGTGCGCCTGGTAGTCACCCCTGACACGCGCGGCTATGTCAAACGGCGGTGGGTAGAGCCGGCCACTGTGGCAGTGCCCGTTCTCCAGGGCTGGCACATCGTAGGAATCGAGAAGATGAGCCTCCTCGTGCGTGAGGGGGAGCTGCGAGTGGAGGCCATCCTGAGGCACCACAGCCTCTTCCGGGTGCTCATCGCCGTTGTCGCAACGATCTTCCTTGGGGCCTGGCTCGTGCTCCTCTTCGAGGAGAAGGCCAAAGCCAGCAACATCCACGATTACCCCGACGCCCTGTGGTGGGCCATCGTCACCGTGACCACAGTGGGCTACGGGGACCGGTACCCCGTCACCGAAGGTGGCCGCATTGTGGCGGTTGTCTTGATGCTGGTCGGGATCGGCCTCATCGGTGTGCTCACCGCCACTGTTGCGTCTGTGTTCATCAAAGAACACACTGACGCCAACAAGGAAGAGTTCAAGAAGGGTCACGCTGACCTGGGCCAGCAGCTGTCGGTGATCAGCGACCGGTTGGCCGACGTCGAACGTCGGCTCGGCGCCACGCCC